>Ga0187879_10000163_pt1 | contig 48521 bp, 36 predicted proteins | sample June2016WEW_19_1_FD_132423 | JGI IMG/M metagenome (GOLD analysis project Ga0187879, IMG submission 132423) | Peatland microbial communities from SPRUCE experiment site at the Marcell Experimental Forest, Minnesota, USA - June2016WEW_19_10 | ecosystem: Environmental > Terrestrial > Soil >... | reverse complement strand
GCAGCCGGACAGCCCGGTAAGGCCGAGCATCGCCGGGCCTGCTCGCAGGATGCGTCTGATGGCGGGCTGCTGACCCTAGTCCTCATCGTCCAGCCGTGCGAGCCAGCTGGCCAGGCGATCGACCAGCGACTCCGCGTCCGGATTCAGGTCGATGAACTCGCCCATCCGCTCGGCCAGCCAGGCCAGCGTGACCTGATCCGCGCCGCGCCGCTCCGCGAGTTCCTCGATGCCGCGATCGGTGAAGTACACGGCTTAGCCGTCCAGCCCGAGTGCGGTCTCCAGGAGCGCGCCATGCTCAGCGGTGTGCGCCTTGGCGGAGCCTCCGGCCGGTGCCGAGCTTGGCGGCAGCGACACCACGCCAACAGGCCGGCCGATGGCCGTCGGCAGGTGCAAGGCGATGTAGGGCCAGGAACCCATGTTGGCGGGCTCTTCCTGCACCCAGACGACTTCCTCCGCGTTAGGGAACCTGGCCACTTCGGCCGCGATCTGACTGCCAGGCAACGGGTAGAGGCGCTCGGCCCGAACGATCGCGCATCCGGTGCTGCCCGCCGCTTCCCGCTTGCTCGCCAGGTCGTAGTAGACCTTGCCGGCGCAAACGAGTACCCGCCGCACAGCGCCGCTGTCGATCACCTCAGGATCCCCGAGCACCGGGCGGAACGTGCCGTTGGTGAACTCGGCGACGGACGAGGACGCCGTCTTCAGCCGCAGCATCGATTTGGGGGTGACGACGATGAGCGGCTTCACCCGCGGTGATACCGCCTGCCAGCGCAGCAGGTGGAAGTAGCTGGCCGGGGTGGATGGCACTGCCACGGTCATGTTGTCCTGCGCGCAGAGGGTGAGGAAGCGCTCGATCCGCGCCGATGAGTGATCGGGGCCCTGGCCCTCGTACCCGTGCGGCAGCAGCAGCACGACGCCGGACGACTGCCCCCACTTCTGCTCGCCGGAGCTGATGAACTCGTCCACGATCGTCTGGGCGCCGTTGACGAAGTCGCCGAACTGCGCTTCCCAGCAGACCAGGGCGTCAGGCCTGGCGACGGAGTAGCCGTACTCGAATCCCACCGCAGCGAACTCGGACAGCAGCGAGTCGTAAGCGTGGAATCTCGCGGTTGCGGTGTTGAACCGCCGGAGCGGCGTGTATTCCCCGCCGGTATGCCGGTCGACGAGGACGGCGTGCCGCTGGCCGAACGTGCCCCGGCGGGTGTCCTGCCCGACCAGGCGCACCGTGTGGCCGTCGATGAGCACGGACCCGAAGGCGAGCAGCTCGCCGGTTGCCCAGTCGATCTCGTCCCGCTCGACCATGACGGCCCGCCGCTGCAGCTGCGGCTGCAGCCTGGGGTGCGGGGTGAAGCCGTCGGGGAGGTTGAGCTGCGTATCTATGATCCGCTTAATGGTTTCCTCGGTGATCGCGGTAGGGGTCGCCTCCTGGTCCGCAGGATGCGGCGCGGCCGGTGCCGGCCGCACCACCGCGCCCGGCTCAGCCGGCCGTCCGGCCGCGTCCTTGGTCTCGGTGAAGGCGCGCTCCAGCTCCTGCTGGTAGTCGCGGAGCGCCTGCTCTGCCTCCTCCAGCGTGATGTCGCCCCGGCCGATCAGGGACTCGGTGTAGAGCTTCCGCGTCGACCGCTTCGAATCGATCAGGTCGTACATGTGCGGCTGGGTGAACGATGGGTTGTCTGCCTCGTTGTGACCCCGCCTGCGGTAGCAGATCATGTCGATGACGACGTCTTTCCTGAACTCCTGCCGGTAAGCGAAGGCGAGCCTCCCGATCCGCGCGACGGCCTCGGGATCGTCCCCGTTGACATGGAAGATCGGCGCCTGGATCGTCCTGGCCACGTCGGTGGAGTACACGCTTGACCGTGAGTACTCAGGCGCGGTGGTGAAGCCCACCTGGTTGTTGACCACGATGTGCACCGTGCCGCCGGTCCGGTAGCCGCGCAGCTGCGACAGCTCAAGCGTCTCAGCCACCACGCCCTGACCGGCGAAGGCCGCGTCGCCATGGATGAGCACCGGCAGCACCGTGAATCCTGGCTCCCCCATGTCGATGATGTCCTGCTTGGCCCGGACCACGCCTTCCAGCACCGGGTCGACGGCCTCCAGATGACTGGGGTTGGCCACCAGCGAGGTCGCGATGACGGATCCGTCGCCGGTCCGGTATTTGCCCTCAGCGCCGAGGTGGTATTTGACGTCACCGGACCCGTGCGTGGTAGCCGGGTCCAGATTCCCCTCGAACTCCTGGAAGATCTGCGCATAGGACTTGCCCACGATGTTGGCGAGCACGTTCAGCCTGCCCCGGTGCGCCATGCCGATGACAGCCTCATCCAGGTGCTGGCTGGCTGCCTCGGTCAGCACCGCGTCGAGCAGCGGGATCAGTGCTTCGGCGCCTTCGAGGGAGAACCTGCGCTGGCCGACGAACTTCGTCTGCAGGAACATCTCGAACGCCTCGGCGACGTTGAGCCTGGACAGGATCCGGATCTGCTCGTCATGATCGGCCCGGCCATGCGGCAACTCCACCCGGGCCTGCAGCCAGGCGCGCTCGTCCGGGTTCTGCATGTGCATGTACTCGACGCCCACCGTGCGGCAGTAGGAGTCCCGCAAGACGCCGAGGATCTCCCGCAGCTGCATGCGCGGCTTGCCGCCGAACCCGCCGGTGGCGAACTCCCGCTCCAGGTCCCAGAGGGTCAGGCCGTGCTGGTTGATGTCGAGGTCAGGGTGCTTACGCTGGCGGTACTCCAGCGGATCGGTGTCGGCCATCAGATGACCGCGGACCCGGTAGGCATGGATCAGCTCGTGGACCCGCGCGGCCTTGTTGATGTCGTCCTCGTGAGCCGCCGGGATGTCCCTGACCCAGCGCACCGGCTCGTAGGGAATCCGCAGGGCCTGGAAGACCTCGTCGTAGAAGCCCTGCTCGCCGAGGAGCAGCCCGTGGATGATCCGCAGGAACTCACCTGACTGCGCGCCCTGGATGATCCGGTGGTCATAGGTGGACGTCAGGGTGACGGTCTTGCTGATCGCCAGGCGCGCGATGGTCTCACCGGACGCGCCCTGGTAGGCCGCCGGGTACTCCATCGCACCCACGCCCACGATGCATCCCTGGCCCGGCATCAGCCGGGGGACCGAGTGCTCGGTGCCGATGGTGCCCGGGTTGGTCAGGGTGATGGTGGTGCCCGCGAAGTCCTCGATCGCCAGCTTGCCGGTGCGGGCCTTCCGCACGACATCCTCATACGCCATCCAGAACTGGCGGAAGTCCAGCTGCTCGGCCGACTTGATGTTGGGTACCAGCAGCTGCCGCGACCCGTCGTCCTTGCGCACGTCGATCGCCAGGCCGAGGTTGACGTGCCCCGGCTGAACGAGCGCCGGCCTGCCGTCCAGCTCGGCGAAGGACTCGTTCATCTCGCCCGCCATGCCGAGCGCCTTGACAATCGCGTAGCCGATGAGGTGGGTAAAGGAGACCTTGCCGCCACGGCCGCGCGCCAGGTGATTGTTGATCACGATCCGGTTATCGATCAGGAGCTTGGCGGGTATCCCGCGCACGCTGGTGGCGGTCGGCACCGCGATGCTGGCCGCCATGTTCGCCGCTGTCCTGGCAGCGGCTCCGCGGAGCCGGATCTCGCTGGCGGCGGCCTGATCCGCTCCGTCGGCCCCAGCCGCGGTTGCCCGGCCCGCAGCCGGTCCGCCCGCAGCCGGTCCGCTGCCCGGGGCGGTCCCGCCAGTGGCCGTGCCGCCAGAGGCCGTGCCGCCAGAGGCCGGGCCGCCAGAGGCCGGGCCGGCCGGGCCCATCGCGGCTGAGCCGGTCCTGCCCGGGGCGGTCCCGCCAGACGCCGTGCCGCCCGGGCCCATCGCGGCTGAGCCGGTCCTGTCCGGGGCGGTTCCGCCTGAGCCCGTCCCGCGTTGGCCCGTCCCGCCCGGAGCGGTTCTGCCTGGACTCGTGCTGCCTCCTGCCGGGCCGGCTTGGGGCGCAGCGCCGGGCGCCTGGCCACCCGTCCCTGACGCGCCCCCGGCGGCCCCGCCGGCCGCGGCGGGCGATCCGGAGGCGTGGCCAGGTGCCTGCGGCGCGGCCGGCTGGGCAGCGCCGCCCGTCTGATCGCTTGCCGGGCGGGCTGGCCGGGCAGCTGCGTGCCCGGCAGCGCCGCCGTCGCCCTGGCCGCCAGCGGCCTGGCGGGGCGTCGCGCGAGGCGGATCAGGCGGCAGCGGATGGTAGTCGGCGAAGAAGTTCCACCACGCCCGGTCGACCGAGCTCGGGTCCGCCTGGTATCGCTGGTATAGCTCGTCGACCAGCCTTTCGTTCGGCCCGAAGTCGGTACCGTCGTGGTCGGCCGGCGGGGCCGGAGGGGCACCGGAACGGCCGGTTGCTTGCTCGGCGAGATCCGCGGACGACCGCGGGGACTCAGCAGACACGGCGGATATCGCCCTCTTCCGCAGCTGGTTTACCTGTCATTTCCCGCGCACCAGGCTACCTGGCTGCGCAGGAGCGCCCGCCCTGCACCGGGCGCAGGCACCCAAGGAAGGCAGCCGGCCCGGGCCGGGGACCCGGTTCGGGAGCTACCGGAATTGTGACACCTGGGCGCGGCAGGAGTGTACAGCTCAGACCGGCAGGTGGTCCCTGCCGTGCGGCTCGAGCCAGTTCACGAACGGGCCCTTAGGAACGATCCTGGACGGGTTGATCCAATCCTGGGCCTGGTAGTAATGCCGTTTGATCTGGCTGAAATCGGTGGTATCAGCGAAGCCGGGCCGCTGATACAGGTCGCGCGCATAGGCCCAGAGGTGCCGGTAGTCGATCAGCCTGCGCAGGTTGCACTTGAACAGAACGTAATAGACGGCGTCGAACCTGGCCAGCGTCGGGAACAGCCGGACATCCGCCTCGCAGAGCTGGCTGCCGAGCAGGAACCTGCGCCGGCCAAGCCGCTCTTCGAGCGCGTCAAGCGTCGCGAAAAGCGAGTCGAATGCCTCCTCGTAGTCCGCCTGCGTCGTGGCCATGCCCGCCTTGTACACGCCGTTATTGACCGCGTGGTAGACCAGCGTGGCTAGCGCGTCGATCTCGCGGCGGAGACCAACTGGGTAAAGGTCGGGTGCGCCGGGCCGGTGATAGTCAATGAACTCGGTCTCGAACATGAGGGGTATCTGCAGCACATCGTTGGTCACGACGCGCTTGGTCCTGGTATCCCACAGGCAAGGGACGGAGCAGCGGCCAGCATGGCCGGGATCGGTGGCCAGATATAGCTCGGCAAGGAACCGCGCGCCGGTGACCGGGTCGCGGCCGCCGGTGTTGTCGGGGAAGTGCCAGCCCCGCTCGTCGGAGATCGGGTCGGTCAGCGACAGCCCGATGACCTGTTCAAGCCCCAGCAGCCTGCGGACAATCAGCGCGCGCTGAGACCACGGGCATGCCAGCGAGGCGTACAACTGGTAGCGCGATGGCCGTGCAGGCAACCCGGCGGAGCCGTCCCTCGTGATCTGTCCCCGGTAGCTGCCTTGCGGGCGCGCGAACCCGCCTGAGATCGACAGCGCTGAGGACGGCTGAAGCATGGCTTGCATCACCGTCCCCTGCCGGACGCCGCTGCGGATAACGCATCATGTACTACTAGATCACGCTCTGACACCTAGCGTGCACCAATCGTCGTGACCCGCGGGCGTGTCGGCGGTCGTGCCCTCGGCCGGTTTAGCGCGCCCTGTTCAGCGGGCCGGGGGCGCTGGCCCCGAACACGTCCATCCTCCGGTTATCCAGGCACGGCAGGACAGCACGGACTCGCGCGGTCATCCCGATGTCCACCTCGCCCACCCCGATGCACTCGGCCGAGCCGAGATCGATCCGCGCCGTGCCCATCGGATCGACGAGCATGCTGCGGCCGATTCCGGTAGGCGCGCCGGTGACCGGCTCGGCGGGGTCAGGCACCTGGCCGGCCGCCGCAACCCAGATGGTGTTCTCGATGGCCCTGGCCCGCACCAGGGTCACCCAGTGCTCCTCCTTGAACAGCCCTGCTGCCCACGCGGCCGGAATCACGAGCACCTGCGCCCCGCCGGCCGCCAGTGCCCGCGCCTGCTCGGGAAACCTGACGTCGTAGCAGGTGAGGAAGCCAACGCGGAGTCCGGCGAGCTCGGCGATGACCGGCTCAGCGCCCGCCGCGACCAGGTCGGACTCGCGCTGGCCGAGCGCGTCGAACAGGTGGATCTTCCGGTAGCTGGCCACCAGCCGCCCGGTCTCGTCGAAGGCAACCGCGGTGTTGTATACGCGGCCCGCGGGCGCCGGCTCGAAAACTCCCGCCACTACGGCGACTCCGTGCAGACGCGCGGCCTCGAGCAAACCAGTACAGAACGCGCCGTCGAGCGGCGCAGCAGCTGCTGCCAGGTCAGTCCCGAACCGGGCTTGGGTCCCTTCGGGAAACACCGCGAGCCTGGCGCCCTGGCGGGCGGCGCTGGCGATTGCAGCCTGTGCCCTGGCCAGGTTGGCGGATGGATCGGAACTGACCGGTATCTGGCAGAGCGCGACCCGCATAGCGGCAGCGTAGAGCATGTCACCTGGGCGCGACTCGGCGCGGCCCGCCGGCCGCCCGCCGGGTTAGCGGCCGTTGCCTGCCGGGCTAGCCTGGCCAATCGAATAGCAGCGATGCGCCCGTTGCTCCTGCTGATTCCGCGCCAAAGGGCCTATCGCCGCTACTGACCAGACACCGCAGAGCGCCTGACCCGGAATGCAGCTAACGTGTCGGCATGGTCGCGCTCCTGCTCGTCGCGGTCTCCGTCGGCCTATCCAACTTTGCCGCGGCGATCGGGATCGGCGCCGGCGGCGTCGACAACAGGACGCGGCTGAGGGTCGGGCTCGTGTTCGGCCTCTACGAGGCGGGCATGCCGATCGCCGGGCTCGTCCTGGGCCAGCGGTTTGCCAGCACGCTCGGCAGGACAACTCACTGGGTGGGGGGCGCCCTCCTGATCGCCCTGGGCTTGTACGGGCTGATCAAGTCGATCCGCTCGGCTGGCGACGGCGATGCGCCGCAGGCAGGGTCCGCGAGCCGGTCCCGGCTGCTGGTGAGCGGTTTCGCGCTGAGCATCGACAACCTGGTGATCGGATTCGCGCTCGGCACCTACCAGGTGAATGTCCTGACCGGCACTCTGGTGATCGGCCTCGTCAGCGTCGCCCTGTCGCTGGCGGGGCTGGAGCTTGGCGCGAGGATGGGCAGGTGGTCAGGCCGACGCAGCGAGCAACTCGGCGGGCTCCTGCTGATCTCGGTCGGGGTGGCCATCGCGGCAGGAACTCTCAGTTAGCCCGGGCGTGGCGTCAGCCGAAGGTCACGACCTGCCTGATCACGTCGCCCCTGCGCAGCGCGGCGATGGCGTCGTTCAGGTCGTCGAACGCAATGCGCCTGGTGATCAGGCTCTCGATGTCCAGCAGGCCGGCCCGCCACAGGCTGACGAAGCGGGGCACATCACGGTGCAGGTCACATCCGCCATACAACGAGCTGAGCAGCTTCTTCCCGTCAAACAGCAGCTCGAACGCGCTGAACGGGACGCTGTCCGCGCGATCGCCTGCGCCCACCACGATCACCTCCCCGCCGCGCCTGGCCAGCCGCCAGGCGCTGCGGATCGTCGCGGAGACGCCGACCACCTCGAACGCGTAGTCGAACCCGCTGCCGCCGGTAAGCTCCTTCCGCGCCTGCTCCGCTTCGTCCGGCGTTACCGCGTGGGTCGCGCCGAGTGCCCTCGCCAGGTCGTGCTTGGCCGGCAACGGATCGACGGCCAGGATCGTGGCTGCCCCGGCGATCCTGGCGCCCTGGATGGCTGCCAGGCCGACTCCGCCGCAGCCGACCACCGCCACCGAGGAACCAGGTATCACCCTGGCCGTGTTCACCACCGCTCCAACGCCGGTCGGGATGCCGCAGCCGAGCAGCGCCGCGTATTCGAACGGGATGTCGTGCTCGATCGGGATGACCGCCTGCCAGGGCACCACCAGCTCCTCCGCCCAGGTGCCGCAGCCCGCCATGCCGAACGCCTCGGTGCCATCGCCGAGCCGGAACTGCGGGGTCTTGAATCCCTTGACCACGTAGGTGAGGCAGAGAAATGGCTCTCCCCGGCGGCACTCCGGGCAGTCCCCGCAGGCCGGCGTCCATGAGATCACGACGTGCTGGCCGGGGGAGAGCCCGGTTACCCGCTCGCCCACCGCGACGACCTCGCCCGCGCCCTCATGCCCGAGCACGGCGGGCAGCCCGCACGGGATAACGCCGGTGAGCACGGACAGGTCAGAGTGGCAGACGCCGGTGGCCCGGACCCGGACCCGCACCTCGCCGGGACCCGGCCCGATCGCCGTGATGTCGTCCCGCAAGTCCACCCCCGCTTGTGGGCCGGTCGCATGCAACAGCGCGGCTCGCAACGGCGTCGTCTCCTCACTAGTCAAGGCTGGTCAGGGCTGGCACTGGCCAAGGCTGGCCCGGCAGTCCGGGTCATCGGAGTAGAGCACGTCCTGCCGCGCGCGGGCAAGGCCACCAGCGGCAGACTGATCTCCATGAACGACAGCATGCATCCCGGGCTCATGCGGGCAGCCGAGGCAGCAACGGGCTTCATGCCGCCCGCCGAGGGCCTGGCGCTGTTCCGTACCGCTGCTGCCTATGCGCCGGCGGGCCCCATCGCCGAGATCGGCACCTACTGCGGAAAGTCGACGATCTACCTCGCCGCGGCGGGCCGCGCGGCCCGCCAGCTGGTGGTCACCGTCGATCACCATCACGGCTCTGAGGAGAACCAGCCTGGCTGGGAGTACCACGACACCCGGCTCGTCGATCCGGCTACCGGCCGGCTCGACACGCTGCCGCATTTCAGGTCCACGCTCGCGGCGGCCGGCCTGGAGGACTCCGTGATCGCCATCGTGGGCGCCTCCGCCGAGGTGGCCAGGCTGTGGCGGATGCCGCTCGGCATGCTGTTCATCGACGGCGGCCACACCGACGCTGCGGCCACCACCGACTACGAGGGCTGGGCGCCGTGGGTCGCGCCCGGCGGGGCACTGGCCATTCACGACGTCTTCCCCGATCCGGCCGATGGCGGCCGCCCGCCGTACCTGATCTACCAGCGGGCCCTAAAGTCCGGCGCGTTTGTCGAGGTGACCGTCGCGGGATCGCTCCGGGTGCTGGAGCGGACCGGCGCCGGAATCGGCTGAGGACTCCGCCGGACCGCAGCCGCACGCCGCCGGGTCGACTGGCGCGGAGCTGTCGCACCGCGCGGCTGCCTTGCGGAAGATCCCTGATCCGCCGGTGGCCGCGCACAGCGCGTCGGCGGCCAGCACCACCGCTGCCGAGGTCCAGCTGCTCCGCTCGTCCGGGAAGTGCGCCCGGTTGGCAAACTGCCAGCCAGTCCAGTACGCGCCGTCGGCATCGCGCAGATGCTGGATCTGCCCGAACAGCTGCGCCGCGCCCTGCCGGTCGCCGATCGCCTCAAGCGCGAGCAGCAGCTCGCAGGTCTCAGCGCCGGTCACCCATGGCTCGTCGCTGACGCACCGGACTCCGAGACCAGGCACGACGAACCTCTCCCGGCCGGCCGCCAGCCGCCGCAGCGCCGCGCTGCCGCGCAGTGCACCGCCGAGAACCGGGTAGTACCAGTCCATCGAGAACCAGCTCTTGTCGGCGAAGGCCTCGGGATGGCAGGCGACCGCGTGGCCGAGCAGGTCGGCCGCGAGTTCCCAGTCCGGCTGCGGCTCGCCGATGTGCTCGGCGAGTGCTACGGCGCAGCGCAGGCTGTGGTGGATGCTGGAGCAGCCGGTCAGCAGCGCGTAATCAGCTGCCGTGCCGTCGGCCTTCCGTTGCCAGCTCACCTCGCCGCGGGGCAGCTGCAGGCCGAGCGTGAACTCGATGCCCGCACGGACCACCGGCCACATCCGCTCGGTGAAACCCGAATCCCCGGTGACGAGGAACTCATGCCACACGCCAACTGCCGGATAGGCGGCATGGTTGCTCTCGGCGGCGTGGTCGGTGACCACGCCGCCGCGGGCCGTCTGCCTCGGCCAGGACCCGTCGGCGCACTGCGCCGTCCGTAGCCACTCGTAAGCCCGCCTGGCAGCGTCCCTGAGGCCGCACGCGCTCAGCGCCATCGCGCACTCGACATGGTTCCAGGCGTCGACATGGCCATCAGGCCAGCCGACCGCGCCATCCCGTTGCTGCTGCGAGGCGATGCTCCGGCCGGTAGCCAGGATCTCGTCAGCAGTCAGGATGCCCGGCACGGCAGGCGGCCGGTGCCGCGCTGTCGTTCTCCCGTGCACGTCCCCCCCGTTGGTTGTCGCAGTGTCCAGGTCCTCAGGCCGCAGCATGTGCCCGGCCCCTGGCGCCGGCGGCTGCATCGCTCACGCTGGTATCGCGGCCGATCCCAGGCACGCCCTCGGCCTGCCGGACCGCGTAGACGACGGTGCTCTTGCCGATGAGCGGGTTCAGGGCCCGGTCGGCCAGCCGCATGGTGCGCGGCTGTTTCATGATCTCCCAGACCAGGATCCGGTGATAGGCGCGGGCCAGCGGATGATCGTCGTCGTGCACCCCGACGGCGCACTTCAGCCACCAGTACGGCGAATGCAGGGCGTGCGCGTGGTGATGGCCGCTCACGGCCAGGCCGGCGCGCGCCAGCTTGGCCTCGAGCTCGCCGCGGGTGAAGATGCGCACGTGCCCGCCGGGGACATTGTGGTAGTCGTCGGAGAGCCGCCAGCAGATCCGCTCAGGCAGCCAGCTCGGCACGGTGATCGCTGCCAGCCCGCCGGGCCGGAGTACCCTGGCCAGCTCGTTGATGGCGGCCTGATCGGCCGGGATGTGCTCGAGTACCTCGGCGGCAATCACCCGGTCGAATGACCCGTCGGGAAACGGGATCGCGGTCGCGTCGCCGGCCACTGCGAACCCGGCTCCGCCCTGGCCTGCCTCGCCCGCCTCGTGCATTCCGGTGAACATCTCCGACACCTGGACAAGCTCGCGCTCGTCGGTGTCGAGCGCGACAACCCGGGCACCGCGCCGCAGCACCTCGAACGCGTGCCGCCCGGCGCCGCAGCCAAGATCGAGCACTTGGTCGCCCCGGCCGACGGGAAACCTGCCGAAATCCACGGTCAGCATGCCGTGCCGCTCGCTGGTGGCTCGTCGGCCCGCTGCTGGCTGGCGGACTCTTGCCCGCCGGGCGGCTGCGCGGCGGCTATCGCCCGCTCGTACTCGGCGACGGTCGCGCGGGCCACCGCCGGCCAGGCGAACCTTTCCTGCACCCGGCGCAAGGCAGCCGCCGACAGCCTGGCCCGCTCCCGCTCACTGTCATGGAGCCGGGCCAGCGCGACCGCGAGCTCCTCCGCGTCACCCGGCGTGACCAGCAGCGCGGCGTCGCCCGTCACCTCGGGCAGCGCGCCGGTCCTGCTGGCTATCAGCGGCGTGCCCGACGCCAGGTGCTCGACGGCCGGCAGCGAGAAGCCCTCGTATAGCGACGGCACGACAGCTATCTCCGCGCTGGCGATGAACTCGGCGAGCGCCGCATCGCTCATCCCGCTGATGAAGTGCACCCGGTCGGCGAGGGCAAGCTCGCCGACGAGGCGCTCCGTCGGGCCGCCGGGAGCCGCCTTGCCGACGACAGTCAGCACCGCATCTCGTTCTGTAGTGAATTTCCCGAACGCCCGCAGCAGCGTCAAAATGCCCTTGACGGGCGAGTCCGCGCTGGCGACGGCGACGATCCGGCCCGGCACCCGCGGCGCTGGCCTGGGGTGGAACAGCCGGGTGTCCACTCCGAGCGGGATCACGTGCACGTTGCCTGGCGGCACCCGGAAGTCCCGGCAGATGTCGTCGGCCGATGACTGCGAGCCGGTCAGCACCGGGCCTATCCGGCGGGCCACCCGGCCCTGCATCCGCACGAACGAGTACCAGCGGCGCTTGGCCAGCCTGGACAGGCGCCGCGCCGCGGCCAGCTCGATCCGCCGGTCCACCGAGATCGGGTGATGGATGCTGGTCACCAGCGGCAGCCCGAGCTTGGCGATGCCGAGCATGCCGTAGGCCAGGACCTGGTTGTCATGCACCACGTCGAAGTCGGCCCGGCGGGCCCGCAGCACGCGCAGCGCACGCAGGCTGAAGGTAAGCGGCTCGGGGAACGCCGCGGTCCACATCATCAGTACCTCGAGGACGTCGATCCAGTCCCGGTACTCGCGCGGCCACGGGGTGCGGAACGGGTGATCCTCACGGTAGAGATCCAGGCTCGGTACGGTGCGCAGCAACGGCCCTGGCTCGAGGTCGGGATAGGGCTGCCCGGAGAACACCTCGACCTGATGGCCGAGTGCGGCCAGCTCACGGGACAGATGGCGCAGGTAGATGCCTTGCCCGCCGCAATGCGGCTTGCTCCGGTAGGAGAGCAGCGCGACCCGCAGCGGGCGGGCGCTAGTGCTCACGCAGGTCCGCCTCCTCCGCGGTGCGCCTCCGGGCCCTGGCGCCCCGGTGACCCGGTGCCCCGGCGCAGTTCTGAGGCCCACCCGCTGACCTCCCTAGGGAGCGAACTTATCACCGGCACCTCGGGCACCCTCGGACCCCGTGGGCTGCTGCCTCCCGGGCTGCCTCGCGGCGACGTTGCCGCCTGGCCCGGCGGGAGCAATAGGGTGGTCAGCGCCATCCACGCGATGGAAACGAGTGGAAAGTCATCTTCGACGGGCGGAGGCTCCGCTGACACGGCGCGCGCTGATCACCGGGATCACCGGGCAGGACGGGTCCTACCTGGCCGAGCATCTGCTCGGCCTGGGTTACGAGGTCTGGGGGCTGGTGCGCGGGCAGGCGAATCCGCGGGTCCGGCGGGTCCGCCAGCTGCTCCGGGATGTCCGCCTTGTCCGGGGTGACCTGCTCGACCAGGGCAGCCTGATCTCGGCGGTCGAGCGCGTGCAGCCCGACGAGGTCTACAACCTGGCGGCGATCTCCTACGTGCCGATGTCCTGGCAGCAGGCCGAGCTCACCGGCGAGGTAACCGGCCTCGGGGTGCTCCGGGTGCTCGAGGCGATCAGGGTGTGCAGCGGGATCAGCGCGTCGCGCAGCCCGGCCCACGGCCAGATCAGGTTCTACCAGGCGTCGTCGTCGGAGATGTTCGGCATGGTGCGGGAATCCCCGCAGACCGAGCAGACCCCGTTTCACCCCCGCAGCCCCTACGGGGTGGCCAAGGCATACGGGCACTTTCTCACCCAGAACTACCGTGAGTCCTACGGGATGTTCGCGGTCTCGGGGATCCTGTTCAACCACGAGTCGCCGCGCCGCGGCGCCGAGTTCGTCACCCGCAAGGTGTCGCTCGGCGTCGCTAAGATCAAGCTCGGCTATGAGCGGCAGCTTCGGCTCGGGAACCTGGGCGCCAGCAGGGACTGGGGGTACGCAGGCGACTACGTGCGGGCCATGCACCTGATGCTCGATCGCGATGAGCCTGCCGACTACGTCGTGGGGACCGGGGTCACCCATGGCGTGGGCGAGCTGGTGGAGCAGGCGTTCGGGGCGGCGGGCCTTGACTGGCGCGACCACGTGGTGACCGACGCCGCGTTCATCAGGCCGGCCGAGGTGGACCGGCTCTGCGCCAGCCCGGCCCGGGCGAGGGACGAGCTCGGCTGGGAGCCGAAGATCGGCTTCGAGGAGCTCGTCGCCATGATGGTCGAGGCCGACCTGGAGCTGCTGTCGGCATCCGGCCGGCACGCCGAAGACTCATTCGGCTCGGACTCCTGGTAACCCGCCTCCGGGCCCCGCTCCCGTCATCGCTCCTGGTAAGCCGGGTGGCGGACGGTCAGCCCGCGCCCACGACCGCGCCGACCAGGCTGCCGATCCCGTAGGTGAGGCCCGCGGCGACGCCCGCCAGCAGGAACTGGCGGATGGCGCCGCTCAGGAACGGCCGGTCGGTGATCCGGGCCATCAGGCCGCCGCCGATGAAGGCGGCGACCGCCGAGAGCACCAGCGTCGCGGCGAGCGAGCCGAGGCCGACGAGGTAGGGGAGCAGCGGGATCAGCGCGCCGATGGCGAAGGTCAGCAGCGAGGCGCCCGCCGCCACCACCGGTGACGGGAGATCGTTGTGATCAACGCCGAGTTCCTCCCTGACATGCAGGTTGAGCGCCTGTTGCGGATGCTCCGACACCTGCCGCGCCACCCGGTCGGCCAGGTCGGCGTCCACGCCCCGCTGGATGAAGACCTCGGCGAGCTCGCGTCGCTCCGCATCCGGGTGGGCCTCGAGCTCGAATCTCTCCTTGCGGACCTCGGCCGCTACCAGCTCATTCTGCGACGACACCGACACGAACTCGCCCGCCGCCATCGAGAACGCGCCGGCCGCCAGCCCGGCCAGCCCGGTCAGCACCAGGGTGTGCGGCGTTCCGCCGCCGCCGCCGACCCCCGCGATCAGCGAGACGTTGGTGACGAGCCCGTCCATCGCGCCGAAGACGGCCGGGCGCAGCCACCCGCCCGACACGTCCCGGTGCTGGTGGCCGTGCGACTCGGCGCGCGGCTCGTTCGCAGTGGTCATCGTTTACCGCTAAGGAAAAAAGCCCCGCCGTTGTTCCGGCTGGTCAGCCGAGAGACTGCGCGGGACGGGTCGGCAGGTTCGCCGCCTGCCAGGCCCGGAAGCCGCCGTCGAGGTCAGTGGCCTCGTGCAGGCCGATCCTGCGCAGGCTAGCGGCCGCGAGCGTCGACGCGTAACCCTCCGAGCACATAACGATAACCCGGGCATCAGCCCGGGCCAGCGCCGGAATCCTGGCTTCGCTGCGGGGATCGAGCCGCCACTCGAGCACGTTCCGGCCGATAATGATCGCCCCTGGGACCTCGCCTTCGACGATCCGCTGCTCCAGCGGCCTGATGTCGACCAGCGCGGCGCCGTCGGTGATCGCGGCCAGCGCGGCCTCCGGCCGTAGCCGTCGCAGGCCGCTGCGGGCCTCGGCCAGCAGTTCGTCGATGCCAGGCGCACCGACCGGCAGCACCTCGGAGGTGAGCTCGGCCGCCGATGCGGTGGCGATGGCCAGCGCGGTGTCCGCGCCGCCGCGGCCCCTGGCCCCTTCCGGGCCGTCGATCGTCACGGTTTCCCTGGCGATCAGGCCGTAGCTGGTCGGCTTGTAATAGGTCATCGCCACCAGCGGCGGCGAGTAAGCATGGATGCTGGTCGCCGACCGGTCGCCGCCTTGTGCCACATCGTGGACGTGGCCGGGGCCGAAGGCGATCGCCTGGCCGGTGCCAAGCCGCCTGGAGCCGAGCCTGCGGCCGCTCGGCACCCGGTACCGCTCGACCAGGCTGCCCTCGGCCACCGTCAACGATCCCGACGAGCCGCCATGGTCATGCCAGTCCGTGTCCTGGCCGCGCTCCCAGGCCAGTAGCCAGACGTCGCAGGCGTTTGACCGGTGCAGCGGCAGGTACCAGCGGACATCCGCGTCGCGGACGACGAGGTCGGCCCACAGTTCCTGGCGCGCGGCCAGCGCGACCGTGACGGACCTGAGCTGGGCCGGTGACAGGCGGCCTGCGCGCGGCACCAGGCCATGGAGGGTGTCGAGAATGGCCTGCTGGCGCTCCGGGCTGACGCCCCAGCCCTGCTTCAGTCCAGTACCGGCCGGGCCGGGCTCATCAGCACTTGCGCCGTCAGGAGTGACAGTGGCGACCGACACGAAACCTCCTCGGCTCCGGCGCCCCGGCCCGCCGCGCCGGGCCATGCTCCTGCGGCCAGATCCTACTCCCGACCGGGTCCGGGTAGCCGGTGCCCGGTGCGGCGAGCCGGGCCCGGGTAGCCGGTGCGCGGAGCCGCGGGCCGGGCCCGGGTAGCCTGTGCGCTGAGCCGCAGGCCGGGCCCGGGTAGGCCGGTGCGCGGAGCCGCGGGCACCGCGGCGGGGCGGGCTAGCCGCCGATGAATCGCGCCGAAGAGGCTAACCTGGCTTTTCTGCGGTGGGAGGGCAGTTTCGCGGCGAAGGTAGCTGACGCCCAGAGCCAAAACCAGGAAGCCCGAGCCACGGAAGAGGCCGCACCTTGATCACATTTGACCACGTGACCAAGCGCTACGCTGGCGGAACGCTGGCCGTCGATTCGCTCGACCTGGAGGTCCCGGCCGGGAAGACCGTGGTCCTCGTCGGCCCGAGCGGCTGCGGCAAGACCACCTCGCTGCGGATGATCAACCGGCTCATCGAGCCCACCGAGGGCCGGATTTTCCTGGACGGAAAGGACATCCACCAGGGCAACCCGTCCACGCTGCGCCGCGGCATCGGCTACGTGATCCAGCAGACGGGGCTGTTCCCGCACCGGACCATCGAGGACAACATCGCCACCGTCCCGCTCCTGAACGGCTGGAGCAGGGCGAAGGCGCGGGCCAGGTCCAGGGAGCTGATGCAGCTGGTCGGCCTGGAAGCGACGATGGCGCGCCGTTACCCGCATCAGCTGTCCGGCGGGCAGCAGCAGCGGGTCGGGGTCGCGCGGGCCCTGGCCGCTGACCCGCCGGTGCTGCTGATGGACGAGCCGTTCAGCGCCGTCGACCCGATTGTCAGAGCCAGCCTGCAGGATGAGCTCATCAGGCTGCAGGGCGAGCTGCATAAAACCGTCGTGCTGGTTACCCACGACGTCGAGGAGGCGATCAAGGTCGGTGACCTGGTGGCGGTGTTCCGTCCGGGCGGGCTGTTGGCGCAGCTGGACACGCCGGAGCGCCTGCTGGGCAAGCCCGCCGATGACTACGTCGAGGGTTTCGTGGGTTTCGACCGGGGCATCCGGCGGCTGTCCTTCTTCGATGCCGCGAGCCTGGACCTGCAGTTCGACGCCGTGCTCCCGGAGGACACGTCAGCCGCTGAGGCTGTGCAGGTGGCCAAGCAGGCCGGCGAGCCCTGGGTGCTCGTGATCGACGCAGAGCGGAAGCCGAAGGGCTGGGCGTCCACCGCGAACCTTGAGTCGGTGCCCGGGTCAGCCAGGCTCGCCAGTGTCCCGCTGGTCAGCTACGGACACACCTTCAGGCCGGACTCCCATTCGCTGCGGGCCGCGCTCGACGCCACCGTGCTCTCGCCGACCGGCCGCGCGGTCGGCGTGGACGAGGCCGGCCAGGTGGTCGGCGTGACCTCCTACGACCGGCTGCGGGCCGGGATCCAGACCGCCCAGGAGGCCGCGGACCAGGCCCGCGGGAGCGCGCACGACAGGGCGGCGTCATGATCTGGTCCTGGATCCCTGACCACCTGGGGCTGATCTGGCAGCTCACCGTCGAGAACGCCTATCTCGGCCTGGTGCCGCCGCTGGTTGGCCTGATCATCTCGGTGCCGCTCGGGATCGTCTGCGTCCGCTGGGGCTGGCTGTACCCGCCGGTGCTGTCGGGCACCAGCATTGTCTACGCGATCCCGTCGCTCGCCCTGTTCGTGGCGCTGATCCCGTATACCGGCCTGTCCGACACCACGGTGATCATCCCGCTCACGCTGTTCTCGCTGTGCGTGCTCGTCCCCGCCGTGGTCGACGGGCTGCGCTCGGTCCCCGAGCCGGTCCGGCAGGCCGCCACCGCGATGGGCTTCGGCACGCTGCGCCGGCTCGTTCAGGTTGAACTGCCGATCGCGGCGCCGATCGTGATCGCCGGGATGCGGGTGGCGGTCGTGTCGAGCATCAGCCTGGCCAGCGTCGGGCAGCTCATCGGGATCAGCAGCCTGGGATACCTGTTCATTGACGGCCTGCAGCGCGACTTCCCCACCGAGATCGTGGTCGGGATGGCCTGCGTGATAATCCTCGCCCTCGCGGCCGATCTGCTCCTGCAAGGCGTGCGCGCGCTGCTGACCAGATGGCAGCGGGGCGATGCGGACGTCGCTACCAGGCGGGTGCTGACCAGGCTGACTCCCGGCGGTGCGCGGTGAGCTTCTTCAGCTACGCGTGGGACTGGCTGAGCCAGTCCCAGCAGTGGCAAGGCGCGAACGGGATCCCGACCCGTCTTGTGCAGCACCTGGTGTACACGGGCCTCTCGCTGCTGATCGCGACACTGATCGCGCTTCCGCTCGGGGTGATCATCGGGCACGCCGGCCGCGGCGGGTCCGCCGTGGTGAGCCTGGCCAACGTCTGGCGGTCGATCCCCACCCTCGGCCTGCTCGTGCTGATGGTCATCATCCTGGCGTTCTCGATCGCCACCTGGCTGGTCCCGCTGGTGGTCCTGGCCATCCCGCCGATCCTGGTCAACGCCTATGAGGGCGTCATCGGGGTCGACCGCGACCTCAAGGACGCCGCCCGCGGGATGGGCATGACCCCACGCCAGGTGCTGCTCAAGGTGGAGATCCCGGTCGCGCTGCCGCTGATCCTGCTCGGGCTGCGGACTGCCGCGATCTTCGTGGTCGCCACCGCCACGATCGCGGCTGAGATCGGCCTCGGGGGCCTGGGCCGGTATATCATCGACGGGCTCGCGACCAACAACTACGGGGAGGTCGCCGGCGGCGCGGTGCTCGTGGTCGCCCTGGCGCTCGCGGTGCAGGTCAGCTTTGTCGGGATACGCCGTCTTGTCGTACCCGCTGGTTTGCGTCAGGGGGCAGCTCAGACCTGATAGCATCTTTTTCCTACTAAGAAAACGGAAAAGAAAGTTAATGATGATTCCAACTAGTCCGGCACTTAAGCGCACTGCGGCGGGGGGTATCGCCATAGCGGCGGGCCTCGCGCTGGCCGCCTGCGGCAGCAGCGGCAGCAGTTCAAGCAATCCGCTCACCCCGACGGCGTCCAAGGGCAGCGTGGTCATCGGCTCGGCGAACTTCCCGGAGAACGAACTGCTCGCCCAGATCTACGCGACCGCGCTGGCGGCCAAGGGAGTCAAGGTCACCGACAAGTTCAATATCGGGGCTCGCGAGGTCTACTACCCGGAAGTCAAGAGCGGCGCGATCACGATCATCCCGGAGTACAACGGCGCGCTGCTGTCCACCTCCGTGGACACCTCAAGCACCGCGGCGACCACCGCCCAGGTGGACGCGGCCCTGCAGGCCAAGCTGCCGTCGTCGATGGAGATCCTCATCCCGTCCGCGGCGCAGGACAAGGACTCGGTAACGGTCACCCAGGCGTTCGCCAGCAAGTATCACTTGACGTCGATCTCCAACCTGACCCCGTATGCCAAGACCATGGTCATTGGCGGGCCGCCCGAGTTCAGGACGCGGACCGACGGGCTGGTCGGCCTGAAGAAGAACTACGGCCTGACGTTCAAGAGCTTCGACCCGCTGGATGAGTCGGGCCCGATCACCCTCGCCGCGCTGACCGACGGCAAGGTGCAGGCGGCGGACGTGTTCACGACGACGCCGCAGATCATCACCGATCACCTGGTGGCGCTGGCCGACCCCAAGTCCAACTTCGCCGCGCAGAACGTCGTGCCGCTGGTGTACAAGAAGGGCGTCAACTCCACGGTCGTCAGCACGCTCAACGCCATCTCGGCCAGGCTGACCACGGCTGGCCTGCTGGCCATGGACAAGGCCGTCATCCTGGACCACGCGGACTACTCGACGGTCGCGACCGGCTGGCTGAAGGCGGTGGGCCTGCCGTCCTGAGGTAGCCAGTCTCGCCGCAGTCGCCGGGACCCGGCAGCGGGGGCGGGCGACGGGCCGCACTCCGGTGCGCCCGCCGCCCGCCCTTGGTCATTTCTGTAGGGTTACCTGCGGTGGGCGACTCGACGAGGAGTGGTTATGGCTGCCATGCACACTGCGGGACCGGGGCCGGCCGGCCCGCGTCCGGTTCAGGCCCCGCGCGGAACCGCGCTGACCTGTAAGGGCTGGCCGCAGGAGGCGGCCATGCGGATGCTGATGAACAACCTCGACCCCGAGGTGGCCGAGCATCCCGACCAGCTGATCGTGTACGGCGGATCGGGCCGGGCGGCGCGCAGCTGGGATGCCTTTGACGCGATCGTCGGCTGCCTGCGGGAGCTGACCGGTGATGAGACGCTGCTGGTCCAGTCGGGCAAGCCGGTCGGCGTGTTCCGCACGCACGAGTGGGCGCCCCGGGTGCTGATCGCCAACTCCAACCTGGTGCCGCAGTGGGCCACCTGGGAGGAGTTCCGGCGCCTTGAGGCGCTCGGGCTGACCATGTATGGCCAGATGACCGCGGGATCCTGGATCTACATCGGCACCCAGGGCATCCTGCAGGGCACCTACGAGACGTTCGCCGCGATCGCGGCGAAGCGGTTCGGCGGCTCGCTGGCCGGGACGATCACGCTCACCGCGGGACTAGGCGGCATGGGCGGCGCGCAGCCGCTCGCGGTGACGATGAACGGCGGCGTCGCGATCTGCGTGGACTGTGATCCGTCCCGGATCGCCCGCCGGATCGAGTACGGGTACCTGGACGTCGAGGCTGACAGCATCGACGACGCGATCAGGCGCGCGGCCGCCGCCCGCGACGCCGGGCAGCCGCTGTCGATCGGGCTGCTCGGCAACGCCGCCGACGTGCTGCCCGCCATGCTGGCGATGGGCGCGCCCGCGGACATCGTCACCGACCAGACCTCGGCCCACGACCCGCTGACCTACCTGCCGCGCGGCGTGCCGTTCGAGGAGATGGGCGCGCTGCGGGCCGAGGACCAGGCCGGCTTCACCCGCCGGGCCCGCGAGTCGATGGCCGTGCACGTCGAGGCGATGGTCGGATTCCTGGACCGCGGCGCCGAGGTGTTCGACTACGGCAACTCGATCCGCGGCGAGGCCGAGCTGGCCGGCTACCGGCGGGCGTTCGACTTCCCCGGATTCGTGCCCGCCTACATCAGGCCGCTGTTCTGCGAGGGCCGCGGCCCGTTCCGGTGGGCGGCGCTGTCCGGCGACCCGGCCGACATCGCCGCGACCGACGACGCCATCCTCGACTTGTTCCCTGCGAACGAGCCGCTGGCCCGCTGGATCCGGATGGCCCGCGAGAAGGTGCACTTCCAGGGCCTGCCCGCGCGGATCTGCTGGCTCGGCTACGGCGAGCGGCAGCTGGCCGGGCTGCGCTTCAACGAGCTTGTCGAACGTGGCGACGTCCAGGCTCCGATCGTGCTCGGCCGCGACCACCTGGACTGCGGCTCGGTCGCCTCGCCGTACCGCGAGACCGAGGCGATGGCCGACGGCTCGGACGCCATCGCCGACTGGCCGCTGCTGAACGCGATGCTCAACACCGCCTCCGGCGCGTCCTGGGTGAGCATTCACCATGGCGGCGGCGTGGGCATCGGCCGGTCGATCCACGCTGGCCAGGTGTGCGTCGCCGACGGCACCGCGCTGGCCGCCCGGAAGCTTGAGCGGGTCCTCACCAACGACCCGGGCACCGGCGTGATCAGGCACGCCGACGCCGGCTACGAGCGGGCCACCGAGGTCGCCGCGGAGCGCGGCGTCCGGCTCCCGATGTCCCGCCCCGCCGCCGGCTCCGGCCCCCCTTCATGATCACGGTCGATCAGCGGGGGCCCGGCGCCACCAGACAACCGCGATCATGCAGCCTCCGCCGCCCGCGGCCGAGGCCCGGCGGCCTTTCATGATCACGGTGGATCGGGGGTGCCCGCGCACCACTGAGCAACCCGGGATCATTCCGGGTGCACCGGGTGCGATCATGAGGAGGCGCTCCGGTGGGGTTCGCTGAGCTGTGGGAGTCGCTGCTGCCGGTCGGCCGCCACGGCGGCACCGGCGGGTACCGGCGTTACTCGTTCACCGAGGCGGACTCGGCCTGCCGCCAGTGGTTTATGAAAACCGCTGCGCAACGAGGGCTCCGCGTCGATCAGGACCGGAACGGCAATCTGTGGGCATGGTGGGACTGCCAGAACCCGGCCCGGGGCGCGATCGTCACCGGCAGCCATCTCGACTCGGTACCGGACGGCGGCGCCTTCGACGGCCCGCTGGGCGTGGTGTCCGCGTTCGCCGCGCTCGATCAGCTCCGTGCGCGCGGCCTGGCCCCGGGCAGGCCGGTCGGCGTCGCGGCGTTCTGCGAGGAGGAGGGGGCCAGGTTCGGCGTCGCCTGCCTGGGCAGCCGCCTGCTGACCGGGGCGCTGGACCCGCGGGCCGCGCGGGGACTCACCGATGGCGCCGGAGTCAGCCTGGCCGAGGCGATGACGCGCGCCGGGCTCGATCCGGCTGCCATCGGCCCCGACGACGATCTGCTCGGCGGCATCGCCAGCTATGTCGAGCTGCACATCGAGCAGGGCAGCGCGCTGGCCGGCCTGGACGCGGCGGTCGGGCTCGCCGAGGGTATCTGGCCGCACGGCCGCTGGCGGCTTGAGTTCACCGGCCGGGCCGATCACGCAGGCACCACCCGGATCCCGGACCGCCGGGATCCGATGCTGCCGTTCGCGGCGACCGTGCTGGCGGCCCGGCAGGCGGCGGCCGAGCATGCGGCGCTGGCCACGATCGGGAAGGTCACCGCCGAGCCCGGCGGCGCCAACGCGATCTGCTCGGCGGTCCGCTGCTGGCTGGACGCCAGGGCACCGGACCAGGCGACGCTGCAGCGCGTCACCGCGCAGGTCACGACGGCCGCGCGGGCCGCCGCGGCCGAGCAGCAGGTGTCGCTCAGCGTCAGCCAGGAGTCGGTCACGCCGCCGGTCCGGTTCGACGCCGTCCTGCGGGACCAGCTGGCGGGCGCGCTGGCCAGGCGCGGGGTCACCGCGCCGGTGCTGCCGACCGGTGCCGGCCATGACGCGGGCGTGCTGGCGGCCCGGCTGCCCACCGCCATGCTCTTCGTGCGCAACCCGTCAGGCGTCTCGCACTCGCCCGGCGAGCATGCCGACCCAGCCGACTGCGCGGCGGGTGTGACGGCGCTCGCCGCGGTGCTCGAGGAACTGGCCTTCCGATGACCGGGCCGGGCCGCCCGCAGCCGCCGATGGCGCGCCCGGCGCCCCCGGCCGGCCGGGGCGACCAGGCGACCGCGGTGCAGGCCGGGCGGCGGCGGCCGAGCGGCGCGACGATCAGGCGCTGGCACGCCGAGCTGGCCTGGCTGCCGGGCGATGGCGTCCGCCACGACGTGCTGATCGAGGCCGACGGGGACCGGTTCAGCGCGGTAACTCCGGCGGTGCGGACCGCCCAGCTGCCCGCCGGCGTGCTCAGGCTGCCGGGCCTGACGCTGCCCGGCCTGGCCAACGGGCATTCGCACGCCTTTCACCGCGCGCTGCGCGGGATCACGCAGGCCGACCGGGGGACGTTCTGGACCTGGCGGGACCGGATGTACGCGGTGGCGGCACGGCTCGATCCGGACAGCTACCTGGCCCTGGCCACGGCCGTCTACGCCGAGATGGCGCTGGCAGGCATTACCTGCGTCGGCGAGTTCCACTACCTGCATCACGGCCCGGGCGGCACCAGGTACGCCGACCCCAACGAGATGGGCCTGGCGCTGCTGGCCGCGGCCGCCAGGGCGGGCATCCGGATCACCCTGCTCGACACCTGCTACCTGGCGGGCGGGCTGACCGACGATGGCCGCCCGCAGCCGCTGGCAGGCCCGCAGCTGCGCTTCGGCGACGGCGACGGCGAGGCGTGGGCGGCCAGGGCCGACGCGCTTGGTGCCGACTCCAGGGGCACGCTGAGCCCGGTGGCTCGGGTCGGCGCCGCGATCCACTCGGTGCGCGCGGTGCCTGTGCAGCAGATGCACCCGGTGGCGGCCTGGTCGCACCGGCTCGGCGCGCCGCTGCACGCGCACCTGTCCGAGCAGGTGGCCGAGAACGAGGTGTGCCTGGCTGCCTACCGCCGGACGCCCGCCGAGGTGCTCTACGAGGCTGGGGCGCTCGGCCCGCGGTCCACCATGGTGCACGCCACCCACCTGGCCGCCCGTGACATCGACCTGCTCGGCGGCAGCCGGGCCTTCACCTGCCTGTGCCCGACCACCGAGGCCGACCTGGCCGACGGCATCGGGCCGGCTGGCGCGCTGGCGTCGGCGGGCAGCGTGCTGACCGTGGGCAGCGACAGCCAGGCGGTGATCGACATGTTCGAGGAGGCCAGGAGGGTGGAGCAGTACGAGCGCCTGGCTACCGGCCAGCGCGGCCACTTCACGGCCGACGCGCTGGCCAGGGCAGCCACCCTGGACGGGCATGCCAGCCTCGGCTGGCCGGACGCCGGGGAGATCACCGTCGGCGCCCTGGCCGACCTGGTGACGGTGTCGCTCGATTCGCCCAGGCTGGCCGGGACGGCCGCGGCGAGCGCACTGGAGTCCGTCATCTTCGCGGCATCGGCCGCCGACGTCGCCACCGTGGTGGTCGGCGGCCGCGACGTGGTGAGCGACGGGACGCACCTGGCCGGCAATGTGCCCGCCATGCTCGCCTCGGCGATCCGCGCCCTGAGGCAGTGACCGCGGTCCGCGGTATGACGGGCCTGCCCATGCGGTCCGCTGCGCTGCGCGCCTTCCCCCGCGTGATGGATCTGGCGGCCGTCACGCCGTCACCCCGTCACGCCGTCACCCCGTCACGCGGTCGGGCGGTCGGGCGGTCGGGCGGTCGGGCGTGACGAGTCTGGCGGACCGTCACGGTGGCGTGCCTACCTGGGGGTTGGCGGCGGGCATGCCGGAGCAGATGTTCGCCGCGGCATTGCGGGCCTGGACCGCAGGTGATGAGCCGTCGGATGGTGAGCCGTCGGGTGGTGAGCCGGCTTGCCGCGTGCTGCCGGCCGCCTGATCGCGTGAGCGCCTGGCCGTCAAGCGCGGCGGTACCCGCACGCCTGCGAAGTCTGCACCGATCGTCAGCGTCAGGCCGCCGCCGATGCCGGATTCAACCGATGGGGCCTGGTTGAGCGCCTGCGTCAGGGCGTAGGCGCCGCCCGCCTGCCCGCTGGCCGGGTAGCTCAGCGTGGTGGCCGCCGCGGCCGGGGCGTTGCCGACATGAACGATCTTGAAGCCGAGCTTCCGCAGCCTGTCGGCCGTCTGGCGGGCGAGCCCGGGAATGCCAGTGCCGTTGAGTACCCGCACTGAGACCTGGCTGGCCTTAGGCGCCGCCAGGTGCCCCCGCCAGAGCTGCCCGGTCTGCATCATGTGCCAGAGCACATCATCCTCCGGCTCGTCAGGAAGCAGCCTGTTGATGTTCGCCGGATCCGTGATCGTGGGCATCGTAATGAACGTCACGTCATTCGTGTGCAGGTTGCGCAAGGTGCTGGCCAGCGAAAGCAGCTTGGCAATCGACCCGAGGCCGGGATCGACGATGACTGCCTTGGTGGCCGTGTCGGCGATGTCGAAGAGCCTGACCGGGTTGCCCAGCGTGCCCTCGCTCTTGAGCTTCTGGATCAGCGACGAGATGAACTCCTGCTGCAGCTCGATCCGGCCGAGATCACCCCCGTTGCCTACCCCGTGCCTGGTGCGCACGAAGGCGAGCGCCTGGTCACCGGTTATCAGATGCTTGCCCGCGCTCAGACGCAGATGGCTCCAGGGATCGTTATACGCCTGCGGAATGCAGACTTAGACACCGCCAAGTGTGTCGACCATCGAACGGAACGAGTTGAAGTCGAATTCGACGAAATGATCCATCCGGATGTTGGTCAGGTGCTCGACGGTGGCGACGGCACAGGTCGGCCCGCCCAGATTCATCGCGCCATCAATGATCGCCTGCTGCTGGGCGGGCACGACGGCGTTGCTGGATCTGGATTTGCAGGCGGGTTCATAGACCATCGTGTCCCGCGGGATGGAAACGATCGTCGCGTGCGTGTGCGCCGCGTCCAGGTGAACAAGGATCAGGTTGTCCGAGAGGTTAGTGCCCGGGTCGTAGCCGAAGCCCGGTCCCTGACCGTCGCGGGTCTGTGAACCGAGGACGAGAATGTTCAGCACACCCGATGCGGATGCGGCCGGCCGGTGGTTCAGCCCAGCGAACGGATTGATCACCGTGAGGTTGCCGTCCAGTCTCGCGTACAGCCCGTAGGCGCCCAGGCTCAGCAGTACCGCCAGCGAGGTAATCGCCGCGGCGGTGCAATAGCCGATCTTCCGGCCGGTGCTCAGCCTCCGCCAGCGGGCCCGCCACGATCGTGCGCCTCGGGCCGGCTGTCCCCCCGCGGCTGGCCGTCCGCGCGCGGCTGGCCGTCCGCCCGCGGCTGGCCGTCCGCCCGCAGCGGGCCGTCCGGTTTCCGGTCGCCGCCAGTTGCCCGCGGGTCCCTGCCAGTGTTCGTTCATGTTCCCGTCCCTGGCTTCCCGGCTGGTCCCAGGAAGCCACTCACGAGCCCGGCCGGTCGGCCAGGCTACATGGCAGTCAGGAAATAAGTTCCATCATTGCGCAAGGCTGCAAGCATAGCGTTGGACGGCCGCCGTGACCGCCATGGCCGGGCACGAGTCGTCGGCTCACAGCCAGGGGGCGGTGCGCCTGAGGTAACGGGCCTTGGCCGCAATGGTCGCAGCGCAGTAGCCGACGATCACGACCGCAAGTACCGGGAAGTAGGCGACGGGCAGCGCCTCCAGCCGCAACGCCGTGCCCAGCGGGGTCAGCGGCAGGCAAAGGCCGGTGAGCGCCAGCACAAGCGTGGCCAGCAGCACCGGCCGGGCAGCGTGACGGCGTGGCGAGGGCAGCGAGGGGCTGCGCAGCAGATGAACCGCGATGGATTGCGTCACCAGGTTCTCCGCGAACCAGCCCGTACGGAAAAGTGCCTGACCGGCGGGGCTGGCGTGGGTGCCCATGAGCCGCCAGAGGAAGACGAAAATGGCCAGGTCCGCCAGCGTGTTCACGGGGCCGAAGCGCAGCACGAACCGCGCCAGGTCCCGGCTGTCGAAGGCGCGTGGCCGGTCCAGCGACGACTCGTCGACAGTATCGAAGGCCAGCGAGAGCTGGCAGACGTCGAAGCACAGATTCTGCGCCAGCACCTGCAGCGGCAGCATCGGCAAGAAGGGGAGCGCGGCGCTGGCAGCCAGCATCGAGAGCACGTTGCCGACGTTCGACGAAACAGTGATCTTGAGGTACTTGGCAATGTTGCTGACGCTGCGCCGTCCCTCGATGACGGCCTGGCCGAGCATCGGGAGCTCCTTGCGGAGCAGGATGATGTCCGCGCACTCCCTGGCCAGGGCCGCGGCTCCGGCGACGGAGATGCCCACATCCGCATCGCGCAGCGCTGCGGCGTCATTGACGCCGTCGCCGAGGAATCCGACCGTGCGGCCGCCCGCCTGAAGTGCGCGGACGATCCTTGCTTTCTGCGCCGGGTCGACTCTGGCGAATACGGTCGTTGCCTCGGCGACCGCCACCAGCTCAGCGTCATCCAGCTGCGCTGCATCCTGACCAGTGAGGACACGACCGGGATCGACGCCGACATCGCGACAGACCCGGGCCGCCACCAGCGGGTGGTCGCCGGTAAGCACCTTGACCGCGATCCCGTGCCTGGCCAGGTCGGTGACCGCCTGCGGCGCGGAGGCTCTGGGCGGGTCCCGGAAGCCGACGAAACCGGCCAGTGCGAGACCTGCCTCGTCACCAGGCTGATACCGGCCTGACTTGGCCTGCCGCGCGGCCACTGCCACGGCGACGAGGCGCACGCCGTCACGCGCATAGCTGTCGATCAGCATGAGCGCTCTCGCGAGGCGGTCTTCTTCGAGCGGGACGTCCCGGCCGTCGGCGCGGACCCGCGTGCAGCAGGCAAGTACCTCCTCGGCAGCTCCCTTCGTAATCAGCTCGTGGCTGCCGAAGCCGGTGCGGGTCACCACCGTGACGCGGCGGCGGCTGAAGTCGAACGGGATGATGCCGATCACGTCCGGGGAGTCCTCCGCCATCATGCCGAGGCTCTCCCCGCGGTCGAGGAGAGCCTGGTCGAGCAGGTCGGCAGTGGCCGCCTCGGCATATGCGGTCGACCAGTAGCTGTTCAGCCAGGCAAGCCGCATTACCTCCAGGTCGGTGCCTCCCGCGGCATCAAGAAAGCAGTCCACCGAGATCCTGTCCTCTGTCAGGGTTCCGGTCTTGTCGGTGCACAGCACATCCATCGCGCCCAGGTTGTGGAGCGCCGGGAGCCGTTTGACGATGGCAGCGCGCCCCGCCATGACTCGCGCACCCTGGGCCAGCGCGGCGGTGACCACCACCGGGAGCATCTCAGGGGTCAGCCCGACGGCAACGGCGACGGCGAACAGGAAGGCCTCGACCGGATGGCCCCGGATCGTCGCGTTGACCGCCAGGACCACCGGGACGCAGACGAGCATGAAGCCCAAGAGCAGCCGGGTCACGCTCCGCACCCCGCGGTCAAAGGATGTCCCGGCCGTGCGGTGCGGCTGCTCCTGGTGGCTGGCACCGAGATAGGTCGATGTCCCGGTGCAGACCACGATCGACGTCCCTGATCCGCTCACGACGGTGGTGCCCATAAAGCACAGCCGCGGGGAGTCGAAGACCGAGGTCCGGTCGGCGGGCGAGCCGGCCTGCGAGGTTTCCCCGTCCCTGGCCGCCTGGGTGATCACAGCGGCGGCCCGCTTAGCGGCGGGAAGTGACTCGCCAGTCAGCACCGCCTGGTTCACGGCCAGGTCATCGGATTTGAGCAGCCGAACGTCGGCTGGCACCATGTCGCCGGGCGCCAGCTGCACGATGTCGCCGGGCACCAGCTGGTCGACGGGCACCTCGCGGACACATGGCCGGGAGGTGGCGGATGCGCGGCGGACAACGGTCGCGGTCGTGGCCACCATCGCCCGCAGCGCCGCAGCGGCAAGGTCAGACCGGTATTCCTGGCGGACTCGCAGCACGCAGCTGATCACGACCATCGCGGTGATCACCACCGCGCCGTCCAGGTCACCGGTGGCGGCGGATACCACGGTCAGGCAGATCAGTATCACGACGAACGGGTTGCGCGCAGCCGTGAGCACCCGGCGGCCCCAGTGCGGCAGACGGCCGACGGCCAGCGTGTTGTCGCCAAGCCGGATCAGCCGGTCCTGCGCCTCAGTCTCATCAAGCCCGCGCCAGGCGGAGTCAAGCCCGCGCAGCACCTGCAAGGGCGCTGCTGCGGCGTACTCGGCCATCCTGCCGGGCGCTTGCGAGCTGGCCGCTTGCCGGGCTGGCGGCTCCTGCTGCCGAGGTACCGTTACGGAAAGCCGGTCAGGCGCCGAGGTCACCGCGCCGCCCCGCGCCAGGCGGTACCCGCCGAAGCTGCTCTACCGCAAGCCGCACAATGGTCACCAGATGCGGATCGTCGACCAGATAGACGTGGCGCCTGCCTTCGCGGCGCGACCGGACCAGCCCGCTCAGCTTCAGCTTGGCCAGGTGCTGGCTCACCGCCTGCACAGACCCGTCCACCGACTCGGCGAGACTTCCTACGTCCCTTTCCCCGTGCGCAAGGACCCAGACGATGTGCAGCCGCATCGTCGATGCCAGCAGCCCGAACCTGGCCGCCGCGTGCTGGAGTAGCTCCGGGCTCAGGTCTTCCTCCCCGTCGGCAACGGCCCTGGCCACGCTTCACTCCCTGCTCTGCTCAGCATCAGACTTGCGCAACTATGGAAGGCAGCCTGACCAGTTAACCAGAGACGGGGCTGAGCGACACGCTGACCGCCGCAGGCCCCCCCGGCCCGGCCCTTTCGCGCCCGCCCCGCTCCTTCCCGCCGAAGAATCGCGGGCGGCATACCACCTATACCGGATTTAGTAGCCATTCCTGTCCGGAATATACCTAATGTGGTAACGAAATCCGGTACAAGCAAAGGTCGGCCAGCCTGACGGGAGCAAGAGTTCCGGCTCAGCGGGTGTCGGTGCGAAAGGCCGTCCAGGTCTTGCGCGACCGCGGGCTCGTCCACACCGTGCCGCAACACCGGGCCGCAACGCGGGACCTTCATGCTCGGAAGCCTCAGCCCGCGTGGGATCATGCGGATGTGAGGCTGGCGTGAGCACGCTGATAACGAACATCGGGGAGCTGGTCACCAACGCGCCGGGAGCGGAGTCGCGGTGGGCGGTGTCGGCGGGAACCGGCCCGGCGGGAACCGGCCCGGCTGGAACCGGCCCGGCTGGAACCGGCCCGGCGGGAACCGGCCCGGCGGGAACCGGGCCGGCGGGAACCGATCTGACGGGACCCGGGCCGTTTGTGGCGTTGCTGGACGCCGCGCTGGTCATCGAGGACGGTCGGGTCGCATGGACCGGGCCTGCCGGTGACGCGCCCGCGGCTGACGAGGTCGCGGACGCGGGCGGCCGCGCGGTCCTGCCCGGCTTCGTGGACTCGCACGCGCACCTGGTCTTCGCCGGTGAGCGCGGCGCTGAGTTCGCCGCGCGGATGGCCGGGCGGCCGTACCTGGCTGGCGGCATCCGCAGCACGGTCGCCGCCACCAGGACCGCGACCGACCAGGAGCTCCTCGCCAACCTGCGGAGACTGGCCGCCGAGATGCTAGCCCAGGGGACGACCACGTTCGAGTGCAAATCCGGATACGGGCTGACCACGGCCGATGAGCAGCGCAGCGTCGCGCTCGCCGCCGAGGTCACCCCCGAGGTCACCTATCTCGGCGCGCACGTGGTCCCGCCGGAGTTCGCTGACGACCCGGCCGGCTACCTCGAGCTGGTCTGCGGCGAGATGCTGGCCGCCTGCGCGCCGCACGCCAGGTGGGTGGACGTGTTCTGCGAGCGGGGCGCCTTCGGGCCGGCCGAGGCGGCTGCCGTGCTGGCCGCCGGCACCGCGGCCGGCCTGCGGCCCCGGGTCCATGCCAACCAGCTTGGCGAGGGGCCAGGCGTGCAGCTGGCCGTGGCGGCGGGCGCCGCGTCGGCGGATCACTGTACCTATCTCAGCGACGCCGATATCGACGTCCTCGCCTCGTCCGATACGGTCGCGACCCTGCTGCCCGGCGTCGAGTTCTCCACCAGGCAGCGCTACCCGGATGCGCGCCGCCTGCTGGACGCGGGCGCCACGGTCGCGATCGCCACCGACTGCAACCCGGGCTCCTGTTTCACCTCCAGCATGGCGTTCTGCGTGGCGCTGGCGGTCCGGGAGATGCGGATGACCACCGAGCAGGCGGTCTGGGCGGCCACCGCGGGCGGCGCTCGCGCGCTGCGCCGCACCGACGTCGGCCATCTCGGTGTCGGCGCCCGCGCCGACCTGGTGATGCTGGCCGCGCCCTCGCACGCCTACCTGGCCTACCGGCCCGGCGTCCCCCTGGTGGCCGCAGTCTGGCAGGCCGGCCGGCTGGTGAGCGGCGGATAGCGCCCGGTAGCGACCTTGCAGCGGGCCCGACCTGGCGGTCTCCGGCCACGACAACCGGCGGCTGCCCGCCGTCCCGGCCTACCTCAACTCGTGACAAGCGGCCGGTAACGGCTGCGGAACCTGATCAGCGGATCGCCGGACTCAGCGACGTAGGGCACGTCGAGGACCCGGGCGATCACCAGCAGATGATCACCTGTCGGGATCCGCTCGGTGACCTCGCATTCCAGGGCGGCCAGCCCGCCGTCGGGAATCAGCGCGCCCGAATGCGGTCCGCGGCGATGCGGGACGCCGTCGAGCAGCAGCCGGGCGCCCGGGCGGCCTGACACGGCGAACCGGCCGGCCAGCGCCCGCTGGCCGGCCGCGAGCAGGGTTACCGCGAACCAGTCCAGCCGGGCCAGGACCTCGGCCGGATACGAGCCGCCCAGCAAGCAGACCCCGACCAGCGGCGGCTGGCTGGACATCGGGCAGAACGCGCTCACCGTCGTCCCGATGTCATCCCGCCCGTCCGCCAGGGTCACCAGCGTCACGCTGGCGGCGAGCGCCGTCAGCACATCAGCGAATCGCGGCTCGTGGCCAGCGCCAGGAAACCGTTTCGTCACTCAAATATCCAGCTGCCGGGCAGGACCAGCGGCCCATAGGGCGGCAAGCCGGCCTGGGCCGCCAGCCGCCAGAGCGGCCCCCAGCTTTCCGCGAGCAGCGCGCCGGACTGGCCGGCGCCGGACTGGCTGGCGCTGGAAGACGGCGGCCGCAGCCGGTCAAGCGGCTTGGTCCTCGGGAACCCGCGCAGCGGCGCCGACCTGGGCAGGCCCGCCCGGCTGCGGGCGATCGCCGCGGCCCGGTCGAGGCCGCCGATCTCGTCGATGAGCCCGTGCTCCCGCGCGTCGGCGCCCGTCCACACCCGGCCCCTGGCCAGCTCGTGCACCCGGTCGGCGGACAGCCCGCGGCCGGCCGCGACCTTGCCGGTGAAGTCGGCGTAGATATGGTCGAGCCAGTTGTTGACCAGCGCCCATTCGTCCTCGCTGAACGGGTGATTGGTGCTGAACATGGCCGAATGGGCGCCTTCGACGACGGAGTCCGTCGTCACTCCGATCCGGTCGAGCAGGTGGCTGACCACGGGCTTGCCGGACAGCACGCCGATCGAGCCGGTGACCGTGCCTGGCTGGGCCACGATCACATCAGCGGCCATCGAGATGAAATAGCCGCCGGAAGCAGCCACGTCGCCCATCGACACCACGACCGGCTTGCCCGCCGTGCGGGCCCTGACCACCTCCCGCCAGATCGTGTCGGAGGCGACGTAGGAGCCACCCGGGCTGTTGACGCGCAGGACGATCGCGCGGACCTGGTCGTCGGCGACGGCTGACCGGAGCGCCGCGGCTATCGTGTCCGAGCCCATCGCGCCGCCGGACAGCGGTCCGCGGCCGCTCCTGCCGCGGCGGATCGGCCCGGTGGCGTAGATGAGCGCGACCGACCGCTCGCGGGCGGCCGGAACCTTCGCCGGCAGCTTGCGGGCCCGCTCGGCCAGCACGTGGGCGCGCTGGTAACGGCCTACGTACTGCAGGATGGCGTCCTGGCCGACCTGCTTCCTGACGCTGGCGTACACCTCATCCCGGTAGGCGAGGTCGTCGACGAGCCCCGCTTCGTGCGCCTGAGTGCCGAGGAAAGGGCCGCTGTCGATCAGCTCACGGACCCGCTCCGGGGCGATCCGCCTGCGTTCGGCGATCGCGCTGGCGAGCTGCCCGGTGACGGAGCCCGCGATCCGCTCGGCCGCTTCTCTGGCCGGGCCGGTGAAGCCGCTCTCGGTCAGCTGCTCTGCGGCGCTCTTGTACTCATGTCGCTTGGCTACCTGGAACTCGACCCCGAGCCGGTCCATCGCGCCCCGGTAGAACCTTCGTTCCATCGCTATCCCGGTGAGCCCGAGATCCCCCGATGGCTGCAGGCAGATCGTCTCGAAGGCGGTGGCCAGGTAGTAGGGCACGTTCCCGGCGGAAAACTCGCCGAAGCTCTCCGCCCAGGCGACCGTCAGCTTGCCCGCGTCGCGGAACCCCTCGATGGCGTGCCTGAGTTCCTGGACCATAGCCAGCCCGATCGGCCGTCCGCCCACCTGCGCGATGAGGGCCTTGACCCGCTGGTCACTGCGGGCCCTGCGCAGCCCGTCCAGGACGTCGGCCAGGATCAGCCTGCGCCTGGCCAGCACCGCCGAGACCGGATCGGGGGGCCGCTCCTCGCCCAGCCCGTCGGATAGGTCCAGCTCCAGGATCAGCGGTGCGGTCCTGCGCTGGCGCCATTTGGCGACCTGGTCGGTAATCATCGACTCCGCCATGGGCTCAGCTTATGTGGCCGGCCCGGTGCCACCGTGGGCTATCTTCGGCCTGGATGGCAACTCGCGACGGTAATGGCTGGACAACGTGCGGCCAGGGTCACCGGCACTGGGGCCCGCATGGTGCCGCTGGCCTGCTTGCCTACAGCCGCGACGGCCCGGCCGGGGCCAGTGTGCTGCTGCAGCGCAGGAGTGAGTGGAGCCACCACGGCGGCACCTGGGGACTGCCTGGCGGCGCGATGGACAGCCACGAGTCGGTGATCGATGCGGCGCTGCGCGAGGCCGCCGAGGAATGCGGCATCCCGGCAGACGCGGTCACTGTCACCGGGATAGCGCGCGATGATCACGGGTCCTGGAGCTACCGGACCGTGATCGGCTCGGCTCCCGCGCCGTTCGCCGTGCATGCGGCGAGCGCGGAGACCATCGAGGTCGCCTGGGTAGCGGCGGGGAAGGTGGACCGGCTTGCCTTGCATCCTGGTTTCGCCGCGCAATGGCCGGTCCTGCGCGAGACCCTGCGGCCGTTGACGATCATCGTCGACGCGGCCAACGTGATGGGCTCCCGTCCGGACGGATGGTGGCGGGACCGGGCTGGGGCCGCAGCGCGGTTGCGCGGGGAGCTGGCCGGGCTGGCCGGGCTGGGCCTTGCTGGTTTGCCTGAGTTGCTGGCGGTGCCGGCGCTGGAGCTGTGGTACCCCGAGTACGCCCTGGTTGTGGAGGGCGCGGCGCGGCGGATGGCTGCCGAAGCGCCGCCTGGCGGGCGGGTGCGGGTGGTGGCCGCTGCTGGGTCTGGCGACGACGCGATCGCGGCGCTGGCCGGGGAGCTGCCCGGGTGGCGGCTGGTGGTCACGGCCGACCGGGAACTGCGCGGCAGGTGCAGGTCGGCGGGCGCGTCGGTCACCGGCCCCAGCTGGCTGCTGGGGCTGCTGTGACGGCCGCGCCGGCCGGTGCGGCCCGGGGTGACGGCTTCGGAGTCGGCGCGTCGGTCACCATGGCCGGGCTGGCCGGCGATCCGCACCAGCTGCTCCGGCTGCTGCGCGAGCGCGAGCCGGTTTCCTGGGTTCCCGTCCTGGGCGGCTGGCTCGTGACGCGGCGCGACATCGCCCTGCGGGTGCTGCGTGATGCACGGACGTTCACCGTTGACGATCCGAGGTTCAGCACGGCGCGCGTGGTCGGGCCGAGCATGCTGTCGCTTGACGGCGCGGAGCATAAGCGGCACCGTGATCCGTTCGCCGCAGCGCTCCGGGCCGCCGATGCGAGCGGCCAGCTGGCGGCCTTCACCGAGGCGGCGGCGGCACGGCTGGTCGCGGAGCTCGCTCCGGCCGGGCGCGCTGAGCTGCGCCGCGGCCTGGCCGGGCCGCTGGCCGTCGCTGTCGTCGCGGAGCTACTCGGGCTGGGCGAGACCGAGCCGCAACTCATCCTGTCCTGGTACGACGCCATCGTCGGCGCGGTGTCTGACCTGGCGGGCCAGGAGCGGCCAGACAGGCAGCAGGGGCGCGGGCGCGAGGGTGCCGAGGCGTTCGGCATGCTGCAGGCCAGCCTCGGGGCAGCGATGGCCGGGAGCGATGGCCGGTCCATGCTGGCCGCCGTCGCTGCGGATGGCGGCCTGAGCACCGGCGAGGTCGTCTCCAACGCGGCCGTGCTGATGTTCGGCGGTATCGAGACGACCGAGGGAATGATCTGCAACGCGGTCTGGCAGCTGCTGAGCCACCCCGGCCAGGCGCGTCAGGTGATCGCTGAGCCAGCCCTCGCCGCCAGCGCGATCGAGGAGTCGCTGCGCCTGGAGCCGGCTGCCGCTGTCGTCGACCGGTACGCCACCGCCGACGTGACCATCGGCGCGGCGCCGATCCGCCGCGGTGACCTGGTCACCGTCTCGCTGGCCGGCGCCAACCGGGATCCCGCGTTCTTCGACGAGCCGGACGCCTTCGACGTCCGCCGGGCCAACGCCGGGCAGCACCTCTCGTTCGCCCGCGGCCCGCATTTCTGCATCGGCGCGCAGCTGGCCAGCCTGGAGGCGCGGACGGCCGTTCTCGTGCTGCTGAACCGGCTCCCTGGCCTGCGGCTCGATCCTGAGCGGCTGCCAGCGCCGCGGGGGCTGGTCTTCCGCAAGCCGCCCGAGCTGCACGTGGCCTGGGAGCCCGGGAGGCTGCCTGCTACGCCAGCTGGACGGAGCGCTTGGCCAGCCCCAGCCAGTAACCGGTGATCGTGGTCACCGGGGCCGGATCGCCGGCCGCCGTGCCCAGCGTGACGAAGATCGGGGCGAAATGCTCGGTGGACGGGTGCGCGTACCGCGCTCCGGGCGCCCTGCGGAAGTCGGCCAGCGCGTCCACGTCGCCTGAGTCGAGCGCCGCTGCTGCCCAGTCGTCGAACTCTGCCGACCAGCCGGGCGGCGGCGCGTCGAACCTGAAATCCCGCAGGAACGGCAGCCCGTGGGTGAGGAAGCCGCTACCCATGATCAGTACGCCCTCGTCCCGCAGCGGCGCGAGCGCCGCGCCGATCCGCAGCAAGTGCTGCGGATCCAGGCTGGGCATCGAGATCTGCAGGACCGGGATGTCCGCATCCGGGTACATCACGGTCAGCGGTACGTACGCGCCATGATCCAGGCCGCGGTCGGGCCGGTCGGCCACCGGCTCGATGCCCGATAGCGCGGCCCGCACCCGGGCCGCCAGCTGCGGGGCGCCGGGTGACGGGTACCTGGCGTGGTAGTAACGCTCAGGGAACCCGCCGAAGTCATAGACGAGCGGCGCGCCGTCCCGGGTAGCCCCGATGGTCAGCGGAGCCGACTCCCAGTGCGCCGACACCATCAAGACGGCGCGGGGCCGCGGCAGGGCACGGGCCCAGGCCTCCAGCTGGATCACCCACAGCGGATCGTCGACCAGCGGCGGCGCGCCGTGGCCGAGGTAGATGGCCGGCATCCGGTCCGGCGCGATTGCCGTGGCGGCGCGCTCGGCGACCAGCTCAGCGGCGTTGGCGGGCACCGCCTCGTGCTCAGGCGCCTGCGCCTCAAGCTCCTCGTCCATGGCTGCTCCTGACCGGCTCCGGGAAGATTCCGCTGCGTCGTCTGGACGGTAACCCAGCTGGTCCGGCGGCAGGAAGGCAGGGCAGGATGACTGGATGCGAGTGGTGGTGCTGGCGGACACGCATGCGCCGCGGCGGTGGAAGGCCTGCCCGCCGCCGGTCGCCGCGCAGCTGCGCTGGGCTGACCTGATCCTGCACGCGGGCGACGTGTGCACCGCCGGTGTCCTCGACGAGCTGTTAAGTTACGCGCCGGTCTGTGCCGTGCTCGGCAACAACGACGGCCCGGACGTGGCCGCCTGGGGCGCGCCGCCGACGCTGGAATTCGATCTGGACGGACTGCCGGTGGCGATGATCCACGATAGCGGGGCCGCGACCGGCAGGCTTGACCGGATGCACCGCCGGTTCCCCGGAGCTGGCCTGGTGGTGTTCGGGCACTCCCACATTCCGCTCGATCAGGCGGCCGAGGGAATCCGCATCTTCAATCCAGGCTCGCCTACCGACCGGCGCAGGCAGCCGCATGGCACCGTCGGGGTGCTGCGGATCGAAGCCGGCCGCCTCGTCGAGGCGAGGATCATCCCGGTCAGCTGAGCGCTGCCGGCCGGAAGCACGATCGCGCCGATCCCGGCGTCACCCGGCTGGCGCCAGCATCAGGACCGCGAGCGGCGGCAGCGTGATCACTGCCGAGGCCGGCCTGCCATGACGGGGCTCCCCGATGGCCTCGATCATCCCCAGGTTGCCGACGCCGCTGCCGCCGTAGACCTCCGCGTCGGTGTTGATCACCTCGCTCCACCGGCCCGCGCGGGGCAGGCCGACCCGGTAGCTGAAGTGCGGCTCGCCGGAGAAGTTGGCAATGCAGGCGATCTGGCCAGGCCCGCCGCGGCCGGCCAGGCTGCCCGCCCCGCCGGCGCCGCCGTCACCGGCAGCTCCGGCAAAGCGGAGGAACGACAGCACGTTGCCCGCCGCGTCGTTGGCGTCTATCCAGCTGAAACCGTCCGGGGAGGTGTCCTGCCGCCACAGCGCCGGGCTCGCGGCGTACAGCCGGTTCAGGTCAGCAACCAGCCGCTGAACGCCGGCGTGCGGCTGGCCGCCGAGGGCTGGCCAGTCGAGGCCGGCCTGCTCCGACCATTCCGCTTCCTGGCCGAATTCCGAGCCCATGAACAGCAGCTGCTTACCTGGATGTGCCCACATGTACGCGAACAGGGCCCGCAGCCCGGCGAACCGTCGCCAGTCGTCACCCGGCATCTTGCCCAGCAGGGACCCCTTGCCGTGCACCACCTCGTCGTGCGAGAGCGGCAGCACGAAGTTCTCCGAGTACGCGTACATCATCGAGAACGTCATCTCGTTCTGGTGATAGTGCCGGAATACCGGGTCCCGGGACATGTAGCTGAGCGTGTCGTGCATCCAGCCGAGGTTCCATTTCAGGCCGAACCCGAGCCCGCCCAGGTGCACCGGCCTGGTCACGCCCGGCCAGGCGGTGGACTCTTCCGCCACCATCATGATCCCTGGCGCCACCTTGTAGCAGGTCGCGTTCACTTCCTGCAGGAACGCGACGGCGTCCAGGTTCTCCCTGCCGCCGAGCGCGTTCGGCGTCCACTCACCGTCCTTGCGGGAGTAGTCCAGGTAGAGCATCGACGCGACGGCGTCCACGCGCAGGCCGTCGATGTGAAATTCCTCCAGCCAGTAGATCGCGTTGGCGACCAGGAAGTTGCGGACTTCCGTCCTGCCGTAGTTGAAGATGTACGTGCCCCAGTCCGGGTGCTCGCCGCGGCGCGGATCGGGATGCTCGTACAGCGGCGTGCCGTCGAACCGGGCCAGCGCCCATTCGTCCCTGGGGAAATGCGCGGGAACCCAGTCGACGATCACGCCGATGCCCGCCTGGTGCAGCCGGTCCACCAGGTAGCGGAAATCGTCCGGGTCGCCGAAGCGCGCCGACGGCGCATAGTAGGACGTGACCTGGTAGCCCCAGGAGCCGCCGTACGGATGCTCGGCCACCGGCAGGAATTCTACGTGAGTGAAGCCCAGCTCGGCGACATAGGCGGCCAGCTGGTCGGCCAGTTCGGCGTAGGACAGGCCGGGCCGCCAGGAGCCGATATGCACCTCGTAGGCGCTGACCGGCGCGCGCAGCGGATCCCATTTCGCCCGGGCCGCCAGCCAGTCCCGGTCGCCCCACTGGTAGCCGGATTCGAAGATAACGGAGGCGGTGGCGGGCGGCCGCTCGGCGAGGGCGGCCATCGGGTCCGCCTTACGGCGCCAGTGCCCGTCCGGCCCGCAGATGTCGTACTTGTACCGCATCCACGGCTCGGCTCCTGGCACGAACAGTTCCCAGACGCCCGAGGAGCCCAGCGAGCGCATCGGATGCGGGCGCCCGTCCCAGTGGTTGAAGTCGCCGATGATCCGGACCCCGCGGGCGTTCGGCGCCCACACCGCAAAGGCGGTGCCGCCCGCGTCCGGGTGGAACCTGGCACCGAGAACCCGCCAGAGTTCCTCGTGCCTGCCCTCGGCGATCAGGTACAGGTCCATCTCACCGAGGCTGGGCAGGTGCCGGTAGGGGTCGTCGGTGATCGTCTCGGGCAGCGTCACGGTCGCTGCGGCCACGCCGCGGCGGGCCCCGGCTGTCCTGCTTCGCCCGCCAGCCGGGGCCGGCCCGTCGCCGCCCGGGTAGGCGACGGCGATCCGGTAGTCAGGCACCTGGCTGTCCGGCAGCGTCGCCGAGAAAACGCCCTCGTGGACGTGGGTCATCGGAAACCTGCGACCGTCAGGGAGCACGACGGTGACGGCCGCGGCCAGCGGCCGCAGCGCGCGCACGACGACGCCCGCAGGCCCCGGGTGCGCGCCGAGGATCGCGTGCGGGTCATGGTGAGTGCCGCCGACAATCCGGTCGATCTCCCCATGATCGACAGGATCGGCCAGCCCCAGAGTTGGTTTGGTCATGCCAGTTAGCTCCGTCATAACGCATCAGCGATCGAGTCGAGCGGGATGGGCAGCCAGGCAGGCCGGTGCCTGGCTTCGTAGACGGCCTCATACACCGCCTTGTCGAGCATCAGCGCGCGCATCAAAGCCACATTGGCCTGCGGATCCATCCCGCCGGCGCTGGCGTAACCTTCGGTGAACGCCGTCTGGTTGTGCTGCACCCACTCATCGGCCGTCGCGCCGAGGTCCTCGGCGTCCGGCCTGCCGAGCAGCTGGTGGCGAGCCACGTAGTCGAAGGACCGGAGCATACCCGCCACGTCCCGCAGCGCGGGCGCGGGCGCGCGGCGCTGCTCAAGCGGTACCGCGGGCTCGCCCTCGAAATCCAGCAGCACCCATCCGGTCGGGGTGCGGAGCACCTGTCCGAGGTGAAAGTCGCCGTGCACCCGCTGCACCGGTACCGGCCGGCCGGTACCGGCCAGGGCGGCGAAGTAGCCGCGCAGCTTCTCCTCGTGCTTGCGCAGGTCCTGGACCTCGGCGCTGGCCCGCTCCAGCCTGCGGGTCATCTGCCCGGCGAGATCGCGAACAGCCTGAACGCTGAGCTCCCCGGTGCCGAACTCGGCGGCCAGATCGGCGTGCACCTCGGCGGTGGCCTTGCCGAGCCGGTAGGCCTCGCCGGCGAAATCGCCGCCCGCCTGCTGCGGCGAGATACGCCGGCCGTCGCGCGTCAGGCCGGCCGCGTAGAGGTCGCGGACGCTGGTGGCCGCCAGCGACCAGCCGTTGCTCGCGGTCGGCAGGAACCTGGACAGCATGGCCAGCAGCAGCGGGCCGCCGTCCAGCCGGGTCTCGATCCAGCCGAGCGGCTCAGCCACATGCGGCGACTTGCGCCTGGCCAGCGCGCTCGTGACCTCGAGGTCGGGATTGCACCCGACGAAGAGCTTGCGCAGCACCTTGAGGATGGCGGCCTCGCCGAAGATCAGGCTGGTGTTGCTCTGCTCGGCGGTGAGCACGATGCTGTTCAGGCCGGTATCGATCACCGCGGCCGGGTCCTTGCTGAACGTGAGCGCGCCGACGGTCCGCTGCTCTGCCAGGTTGCGCAGCAGAACGCGGCTCAGGTCGTGGTCATGCAGCGCGTCATAGGCGATCCGGCCGTCGTCTGTCGGCCCGATCGCGACGTGCCGGAAGGAGTCCGGCAGCTGTGCGCGAACGCCGACGAGCACCTGGTACCTGGCGGCACCGCCGGCGCCCGTCAGGCTGACGATCAGGTGCCGCAGCTCCGGATCGCCGGCCACCAGGACAGCGTCCGCCGTGATGGTGAGATCACTGACCGTCGCGTCCTTACCGGAGAACCACCGCTGGGCGGGCAACCAGCTCGCTAGCGTGTCCTCAAATGTCATGACTCCCGCTCTACCCTGTCGCTCGCTTCTCATCCCCGCAATAGGCGAAACCGTACTTTGCGGTCCAGATCAGCTAGGCATCAGCCTAGATGCTCGACGCCCCGGCGACGGGATGAGGGCGCGCCAGGCGGTTAGCGCTGCGGCACCGGGGGCAGCTGGAACCAGTAGAACCCGTGCCCGGGCAGGGTGAGCAGATAGCTGAAGTCGCCGATCGGCGGGAAGGTGACTCCGCCCATGCACTCCACCGGCGTTATTCCCTTGAATCTGCGCAGATCGAGCTCGACGGGCTGGGGAAACCTGGAGAGATTATTAACGCAGAGGATCTGGTCGGCCGCCGACGCATCCTGGTCGGGCTCTCGGTACTCGCGGACGAACGCCAGCACGCTCGGGTTGGACGAGTTGAGCTCGTCGTAGCTGCCCCGGCCGAAGACCGGGTGCCGCTTACGGATCTCGATCATGCGCTTGGTCCAGTGCAGCAGTGACCCGGGGCTTCGCTCCTGTGCCTCCACGTTCAGCGCCTGGTATCCGTAGAGCGGGTCCATGAGCAGCGGCAGGTAGAGCCGGGCCGGGTCGCACATGGAGAAGCCCGCGTTCCGGTCCGGGGTCCACTGCATCGGGGTACGCACGCCATCGCGGTCACCGAGCCAGATGTTGTCGCCCATGCCGATCTCGTCGCCGTAGTAGAGCACCGGCGAGCCCGGCAGCGAGAGCAGCAGCGCCGTGAAAAGCTCCAGCTGGTTCCTGTCGTTCTCGAGCAGCGGGGCCAGCCTGCGTCTGATCCCGATGTTGGCCTTCATCCGCGGGTCCTTCGCGTACTCCGCGTACATGTAGTCCCGCTCGTCGTCGGCGACCATCTCCAGGGTCAGCTCGTCGTGGTTGCGCAGGAAGATGCCCCACTGGCAGCCGGAGGGAATCGACGGGGTCTGGGCGAGGATCTCGGAGATCGGGTAGCGCTGTTCCCGCCGCACCGCCATGAAGATCCGCGGCATCAGCGGGAAATGGAATGCCATGTGGCACTCGTCGCCGCCGACTGCGGGGTCGCCGAAGTATTCGACCACATCAGCGGGCCACTGGTTGGCCTCCGCGAGCAGCACCCGGTCCGGGTAGAGCCGGTCGACCTCGGCCCGGATCCGTTTCATGTACTCGTGGGTTTCCTTCAGGTTCTCGCAGTTGGTGCCTTCCCGCTCGTACAGGTAGGGCACCGCGTCCAGCCGGAACCCGTCGATGCCCAGGTCGAGCCAGAACCGCAGCACCTCGAGCATGGCATCCTGCACCCGCGGGTTCTCGTAGTTCAGGTCGGGCTGGTGGGAGAAGAACCTGTGCCAGTAGTACTGGCCGCGGACCTGGTCGAAGGTCCAGTTCGACTGCTCGGTGTCGACGAAGATGATCCGGGCGCCCGGATAACCGTCGTCGGTGTCTGACCACACGTAGAAATCGCCGTACGGCCCGTCCGGATCGGTGCGGGACGCCTGGAACCAGGGATGCTGATCGCTGGTGTGGTTCATCACCAGGTCGGCGATGACCCGGATGCCGCGCTCGTGCGCTGACTCGACCAGCTCGACGAAATCTCCGATGTTCCCGAACTCAGGGAGTATCGACATGTAGTCGGAGATGTCGTAACCGCCGTCCTTGAGGGGCGACAACCAGATGGGCAGCAGCCAGATGCAGTCGATGCCGAGCCACTGCAGGTAGTCGAGCCTGGCGGTGAGCCCGCGGATATCGCCGGTGCCGTCGCCGTTCGAATCGTGGAAGCCGCGGACGAGCACCTCGTAGAAGACCGCGTGCTTGTACCACTGCGGGTCGCGCGGTCCGGCAAAGCTGAACGAGTCGGGAACCGGCTCGCTCGGGGCTGGGGCGGAGCTGGGCAGGAAGGCCGATGGCGGCAGCGGGCCCTGGCCGAACCTGGCCGGCTCAGGTGGTGTCACCATGGCTGTCTCCCGGGGAGATCTGAAAAACCATTCGGGTCGTCTCTCGCGTGCCTGCTGGGTGGTGCTGGGTGGTCGGGGTGATGGCTGGTGTGGTCCCGGGTGCTGGCTGGTGCTGCTCCGGTGGCTCAGCCGCCTGGCTGGCGGGCCGCCACGGTGAAGATATGCGCGGGCGTGCCGGCCGGGTCAAGCCGCACGTAATTTGCCTGGCCCCAGCGGTACGACTCGCCGGACAGCTCGTCCGTCACCACCAACTCCGCTCCCGCCCTCACTCCGAGCGCGGCGGCGTCGAGCCAGATGGTGGCCTCGTGCGGACGATACGGATCGAGGTTCACCACGACCAGGACCGTATCGCGCTCCGGCGCGCCGTCGCCGGTCGCGCTCACGCTCTGGGAGAAGCCGCTCACGCTCTTGGAGAAGCACAGTATCTCCGGCTGGTCGCTGTAATGAAAACGCACGTTACGGAGCCAGTGCAGGGCGGGATGGTTCTTCCTGATCATGTTCAGGTGGGTAATGAAGGGCGAGATATCCGCGGCGACGGTCTCGGCGTGCTCCCAGTCACGCGGCCGGTACTGGTACTTCTCGGAATCCATGTACTCCTCGCTGCCCGGAACGATGGCAACGTTCTCGCAGAGCTCGTAGCCCGAGTAGACCCCCCAGGACGGGGCGAGCATCGCCGCGAGCACGGCGCGCACCCGGAACGCGGCAGGCCCGCCGTACTGCAGGTACTCGCTGAGAATATCCGGCGTGTTGACGAAGAAGTTCGGCCGCATGTACGCCGCCGCCGGGCCGGACAGTTCGCGCAGGTATTCGGCCAGCTCATCGGCCGAGTTCCGCCACGTGAAGTACGTGTACGACTGATGGAACCCGATGATCGCCAGGCCAGCCATCATCGCGGGCCTGGTGAACGCCTCAGCCAGGAAGATCACGTCAGGGTCGGTGCCGGCCACCTCGGCGAGCAGCCGCTCCCAGAACGGCAGCGGCTTGGTGTGCGGGTTGTCCACCCGGAAGATCCTGACCCCGTGGCTCATCCAGTACCTGATGATCCGCAGCACCTCGGTGTAGATGCCCTCCGGGTCGTTGTCGAAGTTGAGCGGCACGATGTCCTGGTACTTCTTGGGCGGGTTCTCGGCGTAGGCGATGCTTCCGTCCGACCGGGTGGTGAACCACTCAGGGTGCTTGGCCACCCACGGATGGTCGGGTGAGCATTGCAGCGCCAGATCGAGCGCCACCTCCATGCCGAGCTCGCCGGCCCGGCGCACGAAGGAGTCGAAATCGTCGATGGTCCCGAGATCGGGATGGATGGCGTCGTGGCCGCCCTCGGCCGATCCGATCGCCCACGGAGAGCCCGGGTCGCCGGGGGCCGCGTTCAATGAATTGTTGGCGCCCTTCCGCGCGGTATAGCCGATCGGATGGACCGGCGGGAGATAGACGACGTCGAAACCCATCCTGGCGACCGCGTCGAGCCGCCGCGCCGCGGTGCGCAGCGTGCCTGACGTCACCGTCCGGTCCGCCGACCCGTCCACCCGGGCGCCTTCGGACCTGGGGAAGTACTCGTACCACGAGCCGTAGAGCGCGCGTTTCCTGTGCACGATGACCGGGAACCGGCCCGAGGAGGTGAGCATCTCGCGCAGCGGGAATGCGGCCAGGATCGCGGCGAGTTCTTCGCTGGTCGCAGCGGCCAGGCGGTCGAGCGGCGGGATCCTGTCGTCCCGCAGCCTGGCGGCCAGTGCCTCGAGCGCGGCCCGGGCGGCCCGGCCCGAGCCGGGGACGACCTGACCTGGACGCTGACCTGCCCGACCTGGCCGGGCGGCACGGGGCGCCTTGATGCGGCTTGCGGCGCGCTCGAACAGCGCAGCGCCGTCAGCGAGCATGAGCTCTAGATCCTGGCCCAGCGGGATCTTGATGGCCGCGTCGTGCTGCCAGCGCGCGATCGGGTCGCCCCACGCCTCGACGTGGAACTGCCACATCCCGGTCGACGTGACCGTGACGTCGCCGCCGTAGCGATCCGTGCCCTCAGCGAGTTCTCGCATCACGGCGAGATCCTGGCGGCTGCCGTCCGGGGCGCGCAGCACCGCACCGGCTCCGAGCATCTCGTGCCCCTCACGGAACACCGTGGCGCTGACCTGGAACGTCTCGCCAGTGACTGCGCGGACGGGACGTCGGCCGCAGTCCACGACTGGCTGCACGTCGAGAATGGGAATCCTGCCGATCACCACTGAAAGCTACCCATCAGAGCGCGGCCCAAGCGAGCGGGGCACCGGTTGTGGTTACCGTTGGTCCGCCAGACCCGTTAATGTCGCAACACGTGAGAGCCATCCGCCGATTCACGATCCGCCCGGTACTGCCTGAGCCGCTTGCGCCGCTGCGCTCACTGATGCTCAACCTGCGCTGGACATGGCAGCCAGAGACGATCAACCTGTTCGCCACGATCGATCCCGTCCGCTGGGAGCAGGTCGGCAGGGACCCGGCCGCGCTGCTTGCCGACGTCCCCCCGGACCGCCTCGCTGCCCTCGCCGCCGACCGGCGGTTCCTGCGCAGGCTCGGCGACGCGGTCGAGGACCTGCGCGAGTACATCTCGGGCCCGCGCTGGTATCAAGACCAGGATGAGCCGGGTGCGCCGGCGGCCGTGGCGTACTTCTCGCCGGAATACGGGATCACCGCTGCGCTGCCGCAGTACTCGGGGGGCCTGGGCATCCTCGCCGGAGATCATCTGAAGGCGGCCAGCGATCTCGGCGTGCCGCTGATCGGCGTGGGCCTGCTCTACCGGCACGGCTATTTCACGCAGTCCCTGTCGGCGGAAGGCTGGCAGGCGGAGCGGTATCCGGCCGGCGATCCGAACGGCCTCCCGCTGGCCCTGCTCCGGGACGACGCGGGCGAGCAGGTCAAGGTCGGCGTGACGCTGGCCGGCGAGGACGTCCTCATCGCGCAGGTCTGGGTAGCCCGCATCGGCCGGGTGCCGCTGCTGCTGCTCGATTCCTATGTCGAGGAGAACGACCCAGAGCTGAGCGAGGTGACCGACCGGCTCTACGGCGGCGCCAGCGACCACCGGCTCAGGCAGGAACTGCTGCTGGGCATCGGCGGCGTCCGGGCGGTGCGGGCGTTCTGCGCGATCACGTCTCATCCGGAGCCGGAGGTGTTCCACACCAACGAGGGCCACGCGGGCTTTCTCGGCCTTGAGCGCATCCGCGAGTACGTCAGCCAGGGCCTCAGCTTCGATGAGGCGCTGGAAATGTGCCGGGCAGGCACCGTGTTCACCACGCACACCCCGGTGCCTGCCGGGATCGACAGGTTCAGCCTGGAGCTCATGGAGCGCCAGTTCGGCGGCAGCGCAGCGGATCCCGCGCTGCCGTGCGACCGGGTCCTCGCGCTCGGCGCGGAGACCTATCCCGGTGGCGATCCTGACGTGTTCAACATGGCCGTCATGGGGATGCGGCTGGCTCAGCGGGTCAACGGGGTGAGCCGCCTGCACGGCGAGGTGAGCCGGGAGATGTTCACCGGATTGTGGCCGGGATTCGACACCGCTGAGGTGCCGATCGGCTCGGTCACCAACGGGGTGCACGGGCCCAGCTGGACTGCTGACCGGATGCTGGTCATGACCGGCGGCGGGCAGGCCGGCGGCGCCGCTGACGACGAGCCTGCCTGGGAACGGGCCGCCGCGGACCCGGCGGCGATCTGGGAGATCCGCCGTGTGCTGCGCGCGCGGCTGGTGGCGGAGGCCCGGCGGCGGCTGCGGGCCTCGTGGCGGCAGCGCGGGGCGCCCGATGCGGAGCTGGCCTGGATTGAGGACGTGTTCAGCGAGAATGTGCTGACTATCGGGTTCGCCCGCCGCGTGCCCTCCTACAAGCGGCTGACGCTGATGCTGCACGATGCGGACCGGCTGACCGCGCTGCTGCTGGACCCGCAGCGGCCGCTGCAGCTGGTGATAGCGGGCAAGGCGCATCCGGCCGATGACGGCGGGAAGCTGCTCATCCAGCAGCTGGTGCGGTTCGCCGACCATCAGCAGGTCCGGCACCGGATCGCATTCCTGCCTGACTACGACATTGCGCTCGCGCGCAGAATGGTGCAGGGCTGCGACGTCTGGCTGAACAACCCGCTGCGCCCGCTTGAGGCGTGCGGCACCTCGGGCATGAAGGCGGCGCTGAACGGCGGGCTCAACCTCTCCGTGCTCGATGGCTGGTGGGACGAGTGGTACGACGGCGGCAACGGCTGGGCGATCCCGTCCGCTGACGAGGTGAGCGATCAGGCGCGCCGGGACCACCTCGAGGCCACGGCCCTCTATGACCTGCTCAGCGGGTCGGTGGCGCCGCTCTTCTACGACTCGGGCGCCGACGGGCTGCCGCAGCGCTGGCTCGAGATGGTGGCGCACACCTTGCGGACGCTCGGGCCCAAGGTCCAGGCGACCAGGATGGTACGCGACTACGTGACCAAGCTGTATCTGCCGGCGGCCAGGTCCTCGCAGAAGCTGGCCGCCCCCGCGGCCGCCCCCGCGGCCGCTGCCGCTGCCGCTGGCGCCCCCGCTGCCGCTGCCGTTGCCGCCGGCGCCCCCGCTGGTGTCCCTGCCAGCAGCCCCGGCGTGCCCGGCGGCGTCCCTGCCAGGGTCCCGGCCGGCGAGTTCAGCGGCGCGCGCCTGCTCGCCGCGTGGAAGGCGCGGGTCAGGGAGGCCTGGCCGCAGGTCAGGATCGAGCACGTGGAGGCCGACGACACCGACCAGCGCCCGGGCGAGGCACTGACCGTGCGGGCGAGCGTCGCGCTCGGCGGGCTGTCCCCGCAGGACGTCGCGGTACAGGTGGCGTACGGCCGCGCTGGGGACCAGGACGAGATCATCGACCCGGTGTTTGGTGACCTAGAGCTCGACGAGTCACCTGTGCCCGGTTCGGCGGCGCGGTTCTCTGGCCAGGTGGCGCTCGGGCGCCCGGGGCCGTTCGGGTACACGGTCCGGGTGCTTCCCAGCCATCCGCTGCTGTCCGGGCCGGCCGAGCTCGGCCTCGTGACGTTCCCCCCTGCCGCAGCTGGGATGAGCAACGGGGACCTGCGCTGACCTGCTGGTTTCTGCCCCGCGCCAGTACCGCGGCCTAGCGCGTCTGGCGTCCTACCTGACGCGAGTTAGCTGCCGCGAGTAAACCCTTGCACCGCACCCGGCGTCCCTTTTTTAGCAGGGACAACCTAGGCACGCACCGGAATTTCTGCTCGTGCCCGGCGGAACGACAGTAAAGTCCCGGGGGGCGTGACATCCTGTGATAGAACGGTGGCGGTTAGTAGCGCAGTTGTATCGTCACTGTTTGTTACGAACCCAATACCCCGAGCTTGAGAGGATCAGCCGTCGTGAGAACGCAGATCAAGCCAGAGAACCGGCTCCTGACCCCGGCAGAGGTTGCCGCGATGCTTCGGGTAGACCCGAAGACAGTCACCCGATGGGCGAGGGGCGGGAAGCTGTCATCGATCCGCACTCCTGGCGGCCACCGCCGCTACAGCGAGAACGAAGTCCGCGGCTTCCTGAACGGCTGGCAGCAGCACGTCTCGCTGCCCAGGGTGCCCGAGCAGTAGTCAGTTGAGCGCCTGCCCCAGCCGCGACGGGGCAGGCGCTGGCCATGCGGCACTGACGCGCCCGGGGCCGGGCGATCACCGGATGGCGAGGAGGGGAAACGGGCCGGGTTCCGCGGGCTCGTGACCGAGGGGGAAACAGATGGGAGTGATGCTGTCCCTGGACCGGCCCAGGCTGGCCAGGAGCCGCAGGCAGGCCCGCCACGCACGCAGGCCGGACGAGCAGGCCTGGGCCGACGCGCTCGCCGCCGTCCTCCGCGACGAGACTCCCGCCGCCGGCGGCTGCCTGGCGCGGCTGGCGAAAACGGTCCTCGCCGGATGGCTCCCAGTTCAGGCCGGGGCCAGTCGGCCGGTAGACGGCACGCTCGCAGGGGACCGGTTCGGAGTGAACCAGTTCGGAGTGAACCAGCGCGCACCGGGCCAGCTTGCACCGGGCCAGCTCGCAGGGGACCAGTTCGGAGTGAACCAGCGCGCACCGGGCCAGCTTGCACCGGGCCAGCTCGCAGGGGACCAGTTCGGAG
>Ga0187879_10000162_pt1 | contig 48565 bp, 53 predicted proteins | sample June2016WEW_19_1_FD_132423 | JGI IMG/M metagenome (GOLD analysis project Ga0187879, IMG submission 132423) | Peatland microbial communities from SPRUCE experiment site at the Marcell Experimental Forest, Minnesota, USA - June2016WEW_19_10 | ecosystem: Environmental > Terrestrial > Soil >... | reverse complement strand
TGGCCAAGCGCGTCAAGGCACGAATACTACAGGCGTCTACCAGCGAGGTTTATGGCGATCCAGAGATTCATCCACAAGTGGAAGCTTATTGGGGCAGAGTGAATCCCATAGGGGTTCGCAGTTGCTACGATGAGGGAAAGCGATGTGCCGAAACCCTGTTTTTCGATTATCGTCGGCAGCATGGGGTGGATATAAAGGTCGTCCGCATTTTCAATACCTACGGCCCACGCATGCATCCCAATGATGGCCGGGTGGTGAGCAATTTCATCGTCCAGGCCATACGCGGGGACGACATCACAATCTTTGGAGATGGCCAGCAAACCCGAAGCTTTTGTTATGTGGACGATTTGGTCGAGGCGATGATTCGAATGATGGGCACAGCCTCCGATTTTCCGGGTCCGGTCAACATTGGCAATCCGGGCGAATTCACGATGCTCGGGCTTGCCGAAATGGTGATCAAGCTCACGGCAAGCAGGTCAAAGCTGGTTTATCGATCGTTGCCCTCCGATGACCCGAAACAGCGGCAGCCCGACATTGGCTTGGCACGACAAGCCCTTGCTTGGGAGCCGAAGGTCAGTCTCGAGGATGGATTGAAGGAGACGATCGGCTATTTTCGAAGAGCGTTGGGCCCGATTTAGCCGCATGAACAGCCGGACGGAAAGTCGCAGAGAAATCATATGACAGTCAAATCGAGCGTACAGCGACTGGTTCGACGACTCGGCTGGGAAGTGCGGCCAGTTACCAGCGCCAATATCGAGCAACAAGTGGTTAAGGATGTGCTGAAATTAACCGGGGCCAAGATAGTTCTCGATGTCGGCGCGAATTCCGGCCAATGGGGTGATTTGGTATTTGAAACCGGTTTTTCCGGAAAATTGATTTCATTTGAGGCCATACCAAGTGTGCACTCCACTTTGGTTGCCCATGCTAAACGGCGTGGCGCATCGTGGGAGGTTGCACCTTGCGCCGCGCTTGGAAGCGAACGCGGCCATGTCGAATTCAATATATCGGCGAATACTTTAAGCAGCAGCGTGTTGCCCATGCGGCGCGAGCACGAGGAGGCGGCGCCAGAATCTGCGTACGTTGCCAAGCAGACGGTCGCTGTTGAGAGATTGGATGAACTGGCGTCGCGGCTCCTTCCGCCGGAGGGAGACCTGATGATCAAGATCGATACACAGGGCTACGAACTGCACGTGTTGAAGGGGGCCAGCGGACTGCTGCACAGGGTGGTTGCCATGCAGTTGGAACTGTCGTTGGTCGCCCTCTACGAAGGAGCACCCACATTCTCGGAGATGCTCTCCTACATGCAATCAATCGGTTTCGAAATCTTCAACATCGTTCCCGTGTTCAGGGATAATCGGACAGGCCGCGTGTTGCAGGTGGACGGATATTTTGTCCGTGGGGGCCGGATCCCCTAGTCGAGGGAGTTGCGATTCCGATATCAGAAATAAATTTCGTGGCCGTGTTCAGTCCCAATTTTTGGGCAATTCTCGCCCCAGAAGCTCGGCGAGTCGTCGATTCGGCTCCGCAAAGCGATCTCGCAGGCCCCGCAATAGGTCGGCGTCAACGACAAATGCCCGCACCTCGTCGCGCACATTGATGGCGCGATAGACTTTGAACAGCGCACGAGTCGGCACGTTCGCGGGCAGGAATTTCCTGGCCGCCCACTTGGCACGAGCCAATACCGCGCTGCGTACCGTATAACTCTGGTTTTCCGGCCTAAAAGTAAATTTCTCATAAAACCCGGCGTCGATTTTGACCTGATGACAGAAATCGCGCATGAGGGAGCCCGGGTCGCTTACGAGATCATCGAAGAAATACACGATGGTCCTCGAGCGGCCCACCGCAGATATCCACTTCTCCAGCCAGGTGTAGTACACGCTATGCGCAAAAGCAGAATCGATGATCGCATCGCCGAGCGGCACTCCGTCGCGGGACGCGACCAGGCAATCGCTCAGCGAGTATCGGCCATGAAGCGACCCCACGTTGTTCATCGCATATTGATATAGCGACAGGATCCGCTCCACCGGATTTCGCAGCAGAAAGATGGTGATGGGCTTGGTTGGTAAGTCCGCGAGAACCCTACGTGCGGTGTTCTGATAAAGATAATCCGGTGTCGCTTCCAAATACACGTGCTTGCCGGCGGCGCCACGATGGGGGAAAAGCCGGGCGTAACCCTCCAAGCCATGCGCTGCGAAATTATGTCGCGGGTTATACAGGGAATATCCCTTGTCGATTAAGTAGCGGGTTTCCTTGATGCGGGAAGCGCTTACTTCGGGATGAGCCGCAGCCCATCTGAAGAGCGAGGTTGTACCGCATCTCGGCGCTCCGGCAATAACGACGTTCGGTAGAGGCAATTTAATTACCTGACGTCCCGGTGCGCGCCCGTTCGGCCTGACCTATCGGGGCAGTTGGAAGCATCGGCAGCATTCCCCGCATTACCCAATACATAAGCAGGCGATTGGCGTACATATCATCACGTCCTCTCTATGTAGAATGAGCCTGGTTCCCTGGCGCGAGACATATATGGGCAGGCCCTCTTTAGCGCATCGAAGTGTTCGTGCTTGAGGAAATTGAGCGCCCCTATGATTTTCCAGTTTGCGTTGTTGCTTAGAAACGCCTCCATCAGGTACTGCTCATCCCACAACAGCATGGATTCGAATACCCACTTGTCCAGGTAATCCCGTGGAGTGAACACATCGTGAATGTGGACCACCACGCCGGGCCGCAGGATGGGTAGTATCTCGAGATACTCTGTTACGACGTCGCCCTGTGGTCTGATGACGTGGGACGAATCGATGAAAAGCAAGTCATTTCTGCCGAGTTCACGAAAGAGCGACACGTCGATGTCCTCCACACGCTCGCGCATCACCTCGACTCCGGAATTTTCCAGCCAAGATGCCGAGTACGGCTCGATACACACATGCCGGCATTCAAGGTCCGCATCTTCGCTGGCATTTCGCCTTATCGCCGCCAGCGCCATTTTCGTTGAATTTCCACTGCCAATTTCAAAGACGTTTGTCGGTCGCAGCCGCCTGATCACTTGATACAGGTACTCCGCATCTCCCGATTCAAACAGGCCGTTTCCGAACCTGAAGTCGCGAGGGCCTGCAAGGGGGGAATCGAGGTCTTTAAGTTCATTCTCGAAGGTAAGCGTTGATAGGAAGCTAAGCTGACCCTGGACGTTGAGGTCGATTCCTGGAAGATTTCGCTGCCGGTTCAGAGGGCGGAAAAGATCCTTCTCGACGACAAACGGTTCATAGTAATGATTGCGAACCGGCAGCAGCCCGATTCTCTTCAAAACAGCTCGAATAATTCCAAGGCGAGACAGACCAACCCACCGCACGAATTTAAGTAGAAGTGCCGCAGGAACAACAAAAACTACCAAGGCAAGGTCTACCACGGGTGCAACCGCATCGGCGATGCGCCTTCGATTCATACAAAATGCCTTAAATGCACGCGAGCGAGGACTAGTCCCGCTTGATGATCCATTGAAATCCAAATGGCGCCGCCAGACAGCCATATTTCAGACTGGGCGACGAATCGCCATGGTAGTTCAGACGCTCCAGATTCCCTATTTGTCTGTCATCGCTCCAAATCTCGACGGTTTGATGCTTGAGAGTTCGACGCAGAAAAACGGCCCGCGCGTCAACCGTTAGAAGGGAATCTTGTCGCGTCAGCACATCAATACGCCCCATTGCGTCTCAACACCGCCGCCGGCGTCGCTGCAAGAATGTAGATGTCCAGCAAGATGTTCTGGTTCTGGATATAGAACCTGTCCATCGCCACACGACGCCTGTACGTTGTGTCGCTGCGGCCTTTAATCTGCCATAACCCGGTCAGTCCGGGCTTCACGGCCAGGTACCTTGACGCATTACGACCATAGCGCAGCAACTCGGCGCGAACGATCGGGCGTGGGCCGACCAGACTCATGTCGCCGCAAAGCACGTTCCAAAGCTGTGGCAGTTCATCGAGGCTGGTCAAGCGCAAAACACGACCTGTCGTGGTTATGCGCGGATCATTGCGAAGCTTGAAATTCGTCGTCCACTCATCTCGTAGTTCCGGATGCTCGTTCAGCAGATGGCGCAGCACATTCTCTGCGTTGCGTACCATGGTGCGAAACTTGACGCAGTGAAATGACCGCCCATTGCGACCGATGCGCTTGTGCCAAAAGAAGACCGGTTGTCCCTCGATACGGATGAAGGTAATGATTGCCAGAATTAAGGGTGACAGCAGTAAGCCGAGAAATACAGCGCCGACAATGTCGAACGCTCGCTTGGCGAAATACGCAGACTGAATGACCGGTGAATATCCGGATTCGGTCAGGATAGACGGCACTACGGCGATGTCGCTCGACGCGTCCCCCCTCACCACATGGAGTCCCGGCACGCTAGCGCTCGAATCCTCCAGGGCGGGGGAGGTTTCATTGTCGTCATCGGCGCTCCGAGCCGCACGTGCGGTGGACGCGAGTCGGGAATGATGCTCATCCGTCATTCAGGTCTCTCCAGAGCTTTGAGATGCCAATAAAAATCCCAATTCGAGCAAGGTTCATCCGAGCCTACTTTCCCAGCGGATTGGCCGTTGAATTCAGGAACCCGACACGTGCTCCCACTGCAGTACAGCAAAAATGAACTGGATTGACAATAATTTCAACCTTTATCGTTGAAGCCCGTGTTGGAGAGCGTCGCTTTCTTTCGGTTGCGCGAAGAGGATTATCGAATTGCGCGAGTGTTTTGCCGAGCCAAATCGCGAGTTGGCATTTCATTTAGGACGCGATCTGCCCGCATGGTGGCTGTGACCAATTTGGAACGCGGCGTGTCTACTGCTCTGTACGAGCTTTCTAATCCGATGCTTGTTCTTCAAAGCTCCCGACTTCCATGTGCCTCTACCGGCAGGGGCGAACACATGAGCCAGATCAATTGGCAATATCTGGTGATTCAAAGGACGATCGTCCCCGGCTTGTTCGTCGAGTCCGCGCTAAAGCATTCGAGATTCTCCCATAGAGGGAGACTCCCTTTTGTTTGAGCGAAAAAAAGTCAAACAAGAATATCAGCACACCGCCCGCGGCGAATATTGATATCACGATGGTGAAATCCGGGAATTGTGGTTGACTAGGCGCATCGGGCGGCGCAAGAAACTCCGCGGCGAACGGCAGACTCGAAAGCGAATAGATCTGGTCGGTTTCCGCTTTGGCGAGTGCTTCACCTAATGCGGCGCGGGTTTCCTCCACATCGGCCGTCGAAATGGCTTGCTTCAGGAACTCAACCTTGGCTTTAAAGCGCTTTTGAGCCATCCCTTTGACCAAATCATCAGCGCGCAGATTTACGAGCGACAGAAGCGCCTTGCCAAAGTCCGGGTCGGGAGTCCAGATGCCAATACTCAGCACCTTTGCATCCTTTCCAGCAGTGATGGAAACGTGTCCCTGGAGATAGCGGGCGACGGTGAACCCATCGGGTGCAGACCACGCCTTCTGTCCTATCAGTCCAAAAAAGGTATCCGCTAAATGCTGGGAAATCGTATCGGGCGGTACCCAATGATCCCGTTGCCACTGTTTCTTAAAGATTTGATGCACTAACGGATCGTCGATCAGGATTGTCCCGAGCTCCGGGGACGTGAGGAGTTGTGTATAGAGGCGAAAATCGTTGATGTTGGGCAAATCGTTGATGCTACCACCAAGCAACGCAGCGGCCGAAAACGCGTTGGTTTGATTATTCGGCGTTATGTCGCTTTCATAACGCGTTCCGATGACAGTCGCTGACACCCAATACTTGCGTGGGAGTAGAGAAAACGTAAGCATCCCCAAGACCAACGATACGGAGAGGCATATCACCAAGACGTGCCAACGACGCACGGCCAATCGCAAAGTTTCCAAACTGATGATGTCATTGATGTTCATGCGAATCTACTGCCTCCGCCTTCATGTTTTCTCCAAGCAGCGTATTACGCGATACGACCGAAATGACACCGTTTGTGGTCCGTTGCATGCCTGCTGCCGACCCGGATGAAATCGCGTTATAGCTCAAAAAGTATTTACGTTTGTCCGACCAATATGGGGTCTATCGAATTGCGTGCTGGCTCGGCTAGCTTACTGCGTGTCTTGAAACAGACGACGTAACCGATCGGGAAATATAGCCAGCAATATACCAACCCGCTGCACTCTGATGTAAGCAATTAGACGAGTCATAGGCATAGCGCGGAAATAGCGAGCAGATCGGCGATTTCAGAAGCCATTCCGACTCGACGTTTGAGAGTTCGATAGCAGAGGACGAGGATTGCGATGTAGATGATTCCCGGCACGAGCACCCTCTGTGCAACATGCTTGTTCATCGCCGAGTAGATGCCGTGGTCCTTCTCTGAGACAAATTTGCTGATTCGTGCGCCGTAACGGCCGACGATGTCGGCGGTTCCGTTGGTCGAGGCGCCATCGATGACAATGTATTCCAGCGGACGATAATCCTGAGACAGCATGCTTCCCGTCGCGTTGGCAAACGTCGATGCCGAGTTTCGAGCGATCGAAACCGCAGATACAAGCGGGTGCATGTGATCCAGATGAGCGTTACCGCTTCGCGATTCGCGATTGGGATTACCCGCAAGGCTCATGTGGATGGTTCGTTTTGTATGCTGCAACACAACAAAGATTGGCTTCGCGCCGCCAATCCTGGCATGCATTATCGAGCATGTGTTCCGAATAATGCCCGCAGCAGGCTCTTCCAAAATCCCACAGACCATGCGACATGCATGATCATGGCAGCCGCTCCCGATGCCGCGGCCGCGCTACTTCTCGCCCGAAAACCGAGCACGATTCCATATACGAGACAGAAACCCGCCCAAATCAAAACGGGTACGGCTGCTGCGCGCCAAACCGGCGTGGCCAGAGCGAGCAGTGCTGCCGGTAGCACCGCTGCGGGCGCGAGCTGACGTATCTTCGGCAGTGCGCGATGTTTGAGGATCGTGCGTGCTCGCCCAACACCATAATTGACGTACTGGCGGAACAAAGCGGCGGGCGAGGAGCGAGGGTGGTAAGTCAGGGACGTCCTGCTGGTCAGCCAGATTTTGAAACCCGCCTGACGCAGACGCATGTCGAGTTCGGCATCCTCGTTATGAGAAAACGACTCGTCATAGCCCATTACCGCGCGGAAAGCATCGATTCGCATCAGCGCATGATGGCCGTGGTCCGTCCAAGTGCCCGATCTCCCGACGGCCCGATGCGCGGAGCCGCCATGGCCCAGGATTGAATTCTGCGCTGCGGCGGCCGTTTGCTGGAACCACCCGTGCCCAGCAGTCTTCATTGCGACGACCACCGAGGAGGCAAGCGTGCTTTGGGCCTCCTGGAGAAGAATCCTGCAATAATCAGTCGGATACTCGCCATGAGCGTCAATACGAATCAAGTACGTAGCGCGATCCCCGTAGGCGGCGACCGCAAGGTTGACGGCCGCAGACTGGATCCGCTTTGGATTGCGCAGAATCGCCACATTGGGATATTTCGCCGCCAGATCCTGTCCGACAATCAGGGTTCGATCGGTGCTGCCACCGTCAACAATGACGATCTGAAGGTCAAGTCCCTCATTGGACGCCAGTAGATTGAGCACGAGCTTTTCGAGGTTCTGTTCCTCGTTCAGACATGGAATGACCACCAAGACATGGGTTTGCTGTCTCTCGTCCAGCTTCGCTGCGCTTCCGGTCAGTAGGCGCCGCTTCGCGCGAACACCGCAGGCAAAGTTTTCAGCAGGATATAAAAATCGAGAACTAAACTTCGCGAACGCACGTAACAGACGTCGAGTGCAGCTCGCCTGCGGTAATCCGTGTCGTTTCGCCCCGAAATCTGCCAAAGACCCGTAATGCCGGGGCGCGCCGATAAAAACGTCGTGACCTTGTTGCCGTATCGGCGCAATTCGTCGGGCACGACCGGTCGCGGCCCTACCAAGCTCATCTCGCCGCGCAACACATTCCAGAGCTGCGGAAGTTCATCCAGGCTCGTTCTACGCAAGAACCGACCGAGTCGCGTCACGCGCGGATCGTCGCGCAGCTTGTGATCGCGCAACCATTCTTCCTTGATTTCGCGATTGCTGTTCAAGAGATTCTGCAACACCTGATCCGCGTTCGGGACCATGGTCCGGAACTTGATGCAATCGAAAAATTTACCGCCTTGACCAACGCGGCGATGCTTGAAAAAGGCCGATCCGCTCGATAAGTACGCCGACACGACGATGGCGACGATAAACGGCCATAAGACGACGATCGCTAAGCTTGCGCCGAAGACATCGAATGCCCGTTTGCAAGCATAATAAATGCTGCCGCCAGGAGCCGAATGGATTTCGATTCCGGAAATGTCCTCGCGGATACGCTTGCGGCGATCGACCGGAACCACATGGAGATTGCCATGCCGGGAAGGTTCAAAGTGTCGAGCCGGTTCTGCAATAGCTGAAATATCAGTAGCGCGTGCGCTGTCATCCAACAACTGTTTTTTTGGGAGGCCGGCGTAGCCTTTGCGCATCACGTCAGTCCTTGAATTGTCTAACACCTTATTTGCAACTCCCCCCGAGACCGTTGTTGTATTCCCGCGCGAGCGCCTCGGCCGAATGATAACTGCAAGAGCGTCGGCTTACCATAAGTTAATGCGCGAGATCCCTTCAAAAAAAACAGCCACTTGCGCCATAACGGCTCAACATAAACCAGGTTGACGGCACAGCTGAAAGATACCTGAATCGACAGTAACGGCGGCAAAGAGTTTGCAAAGATTCGTCAATGAAGCTAGCTGTTTTGGTGCACGACGCTTCAAAAACTGTCGCGAAATGGCGTCAGATGAGAGGGCAAGATCGTTCTCTGCTCCACGCGACAAGTCGTCCGAGAATTCGGTAGCCTTGCGGCTTGCATCATTTTCATTCGGAGTATTGCTTGTCTAAAACCGCATTAATCACGGGGATCACGGGTCAGGATGGGGCCTATCTCGCCGAGTTTCTCCTGGCGAAAGACTACAATGTTCACGGCATCAAACGGCGCGCCTCGTCGTTCAACACGGATCGAATCGATCATCTGTACCAGGATCCGCACGAGAAAAATGTGCGTTTGCGGCTACATTACGGCGATCTGACCGATTCGACGAACCTGATCCGCATCATCCAGGAGGTCCAGCCGGACGAGATTTACAACCTGGCCGCGCAAAGCCATGTCGGCGTTTCGTTCGAAACGCCCGAATACACGGCAAATTCCGATGCGCTCGGTACGCTGCGTGTGCTCGAAGCGATTCGCATTCTCAAATTGGAGAAGAAAACCCGGTTCTACCAGGCGTCCACCTCGGAAATGTTCGGCAAAGTCCAGGAAACTCCGCAGCGCGAGACGACGCCGTTCTATCCGCGCTCGCCTTACGGTGCGGCGAAGGTCTATGCGCATTGGATCACCATCAATTATCGGGAGGCCTACGGCCTTTTCGCCTGCAGCGGGATCTTGTTCAATCATGAGTCGCCGCTACGGGGCGAGACCTTCGTATCGCGCAAAATCACGCGCGCGCTGACTCGTATCCAGGTGGGACTTCAGGACACGCTGTACCTGGGGAACCTCGATTCGAGGCGCGATTGGGGCCACGCACGGGACTACGTGAAGGCGCAATGGCTGATGCTGCAACAGGCAGTCGCCGAGGATTTCGTCATTGCAACCGGCAGGCAACACTCGGTCCGCGAGTTCGTCGTTGCCGCGGCGGCGCTATTGGAAATGAAGATCGAATGGCGGGGCCAAGGGGTCGAGGAGGTGGGTGTCGATACCGCGAGCGGGCGCACCTTGGTGCGCGTCGATCCGCGCTATTTTCGGCCGACCGAAGTGGAGACCTTGCTCGGCGATGCGAGCAAGGCGCGCGATAAGCTCGGCTGGACCGCGCAGGTGGAATTCCCGGAATTGGTCGCGGAAATGGTGGCCTCCGACCTGGAAATCGCCAAACGAGACGCGCTGGTCGCCAAACAGGGCTATAAAGTCTATAGCCATCACGAGTAGGCCAGCGTGAGCCTTAATATTGACTCACGGGTTTATGTCGCGGGGCACCGCGGTTTGGTCGGATCCGCGGTCGTGCGCGCAATGCAGCAACGCGGCTATCGCAATCTGCTGCTGCGGACCCATCAAGAATTGGATCTCACGGAACAGGCCGCCGTGCGCGCGTTCTTCGATCGCGAGCGCCCCGACGCGGTCATTCTGGCCGCAGCCCGCGTCGGCGGGATCGAGGCCAATAACACGCGCCCGGCGTTGTTCATCCGTGACAACCTATTGATTCAGGATAACGTCATCGATGCCGCCTATCGCTCGGGCGTCGGCAAGTTCGTGTTCTTGGGCTCGAGCTGCATCTATCCGAAGTTCTCGCCGCAACCGATCAAGGAGGACTATCTGCTGACGGGTGCACTGGAGCCGACCAACGAGTGGTATGCGGTTGCCAAGATTGCCGGGCTCAAAATGTGCCAAGCCTACCGTCGCGAATTCGGCTTCAAGGCGATTTCGCTGATGCCGACCAATCTCTACGGTCCCGGCGATAATTTCGATTTGCAGAATTCGCATGTGCTGCCGGCGCTCATTCGGCGTTTCCACGAGGCCAAACTGCGCGGTGACGACAGCGTCACGATCTGGGGTACCGGCACGCCGCGCCGTGAGTTTCTGCACGTCGATGATTTGGCCGATGCCGTGCTGCATTTGTTCGAAACCTACGACGCCGAGGCGATCGTCAACATCGGCTGGGGCGAAGACGTGACCATCGGCGAACTCGCCGGCCTCGTCGCCACTGCCGCCGGGTTCCACGGCGAACTCAAATTCGATGCGAGCAAACCCGACGGTACGCCGCGCAAACTGCTCGACACCTCGCGGCTCACGGCGCTCGGCTGGCGACCGAAGATACCGCTGGCGCTCGGCATCGAGCGTACCTACGCCTGGTTCCGAGAACATGTCGCGGCAGCGCGCATGTAGTAAAATCAATCGTTTAACCTCCTGGAAATCCCTTGTCCAAGCCAGCGATTCTCGTCACCGGCGGCGCCGGTTACATCGGCAGCCACGTCGTGCAGCAGTTGGCGGGGGCGGGCGAACGCATCATCGTGCTCGATAATCTCGGACGCGGCTTTCGCCAGGCCGTGGTCGCCGGGGAGTTCGTCGTCGGCGATGTCGGTGATTTCCCCTTGGTGTCGCGTCTGCTCGCCGAGCACGGCGTCGATACCGTCATGCACTTCGCCGCGCATACGATCGTGCCGGAATCGGTGGCCGAGCCGCTCAAATACTACGGGAACAACACCTGTTCGACGCGCTCCTTGCTGCATGCTTGCCTCGACCAGGGCGTCAAGAACTTCGTGTTTTCCTCGACTGCGGCCGTCTACGGCATGCCGGCCGAGGGCTATGCGGACGAAACCTCGCCGACGCAGCCGATCAACGCCTATGGCAGCTCGAAGTTGATGAGCGAGTGGATGCTACGGGATGTCGCCGCGGCAAGTTCCCTGCGCTACGTGGCGCTGCGCTATTTCAACGTCGCCGGCGCCGATCCCACGGGAAAAATCGGCCAGGCGACCAAGAGTGCGACTTTATTGACGAAGGTGGCCTGCGAGGCCGTGGTCGGCAAGCGCTCGCATGTCTCGATATTCGGCAGTGATTACCCGACACCCGACGGCACGGGAGTGCGGGATTACCTGCACGTCGTCGATTTAGCTGCCGCGCACTTGAATGCTTTGAGGTATTTACGCGAAGGCGGCCGATCGGTGACGCTCAACGTGGGTTATGGGCACGGATACTCGGTGCGCGAAGTCTTGCGTATGGTCGAATCCGTTGCCGGCAAGCCGCTCGTGATTCGCGAAGAGGCGCGCCGCGCCGGCGATCCGCCCTACCTCGTTGCGCGTGCCGACCGCATCCGCGCCGAATTGGGCTGGCATCCGCACTATGATGACCTCGCGGCCATCGTCTCGAGTTCCCTGGCCTTTGAGAGGAAGCTGCTCGCCGAGCCCTGGGGTTAATACGCATGTATCTCGTCACCGGCGGCGCCGGCTTCATCGGCTCCAATATCGTCGCGGCGCTCGCCGAGCGCGGCGCGGAAGTCGCAGTCTGCGACTGGATGCGCACGGACGAGCGCTGGCGCAATCTGTCGAAACACGAAATCGCGGCGCTGATTGCACCCGACCAACTGCCCGACTGGTTGCAGCGCCATGGCGCGGCGCTCGAGGCCGTCATCCACATGGGTGCGATCAGCGAGACGACCGAGACTGATGTCGATCTGATCGCCGATAGGAACGTGCGCTCCTCATTGGGCTTGCTCGACTGGTGTACGCAGAATCAGGTGCGGATGATTTACGCCTCCTCGGCGGCGACCTACGGCGACGGCGCCGCGGGTTTCGACGATGACACCAGCACCGATGCGCTCGCCAAGCTTCGACCGCTGAACGCCTATGGCTGGAGCAAGCACGTCGTCGATCGGCGCTTTGCGCGCCTCACGGCGCTCGGTCGGGCATTGCCGCCGCACTGGGTCGGCTTGAAATTCTTCAACGTCTACGGACCGAACGAGTATCACAAGGGCTCGATGCAGAGTCTGATCGCGAAGAGCTATCCGCAGGTCCGGGACGGGAAGCCCTTGTGCTTGTTCCGCAGCTATCGCCGGGAATACACCGACGGCGGTCAGCTGCGCGATTTCGTCTACGTCCGGGATTGCGTCGAGGTCGTGCTCTGGCTGTTGGATCACCGGGAAGTTTCGGGCTTGTTCAATATGGGTACGGGACGGGCACGCAGTTGGCTGGATCTTGCCCACGCGCTGTTTGCGGCGGCCGGGCGGCCGCCGGCGATCGAATACATCGAGATGCCGCCGGCACTCATCGATAAATACCAGTATTTCACCGAAGCGCACATGCATCGCTTGCGCGTCGCCGGCTACCGGCATGCGTTTACGTCGCTCGAAGACGGTATCGGCGATTACGTGCGGCATTATCTGGCAACCAGCGATCCCTATCGCTAGCGTACGGCACGGCAAACATGGAGTCCTTATGATCAAGCGTGAAACCAGTGAGTGACTCGCCAGACGTCGACGTCCAAGCCTTGCTGCAGCGTGAATTGCAGCAGCATCGCGAAGCCTTCGAGGCCACGGCCCAGAGCTTGAGTACGCCGTTTCCGGCAGGCTTGAGACTGATCGAGAGCGCCATACGAGGCGGTGGCAAGATTTTGCTTTTCGGTAATGGCGCCAGCGCGGCCGATGCGCAGCAGATCGCCGCCGAGCTCGCGATCGGATCTGAGACCGCGCACGCGCCGATCTCGGCGATTGCGCTGACGACCGATACCTCGGCGTTGGCCGCCTGCGGCAATCACTTCGGATTCGAGGCGATATTCGAGCGTCAAATCGCGGCCTTGGGCCGGCCGCACGACGTCGCGCTCGGCATCTCGGCCTCGGGCAACTGCCCCAATGTGCTGCGCGGATTGCGTCAAGCGAATGCGATGGGACTGCAGACGCTCGGGCTCACGGGCGGCAGCGGTGGGCAGATGCACGTGCTCTGCGATGTCCTGATCATCGTTCCCGCGACCGCGATGGCGAGAATTCAGGAAATGCACGTCATGATCGGTCACATGCTATGCAAGGCCTTGGGAATGCGTCTCGGGCCCGTGGTCTAGGATCTATCCGGACGTTGACGCTATATACTTGCTGCGCTGCACAAGGAACGGCATCCACGTTGATGGTCGATCGTGCCCGACCGGCTGTCGCTCTACACAATCGGCCGCATTTCTCGGCGAACCGGCACGAAAATCGGCTCGAAGCGAGGCTGACTTCATGTTATGATTCATGTTGATTCATTATGAATCTTTAAGAATCAATATGAAGCAAACTGAGTCACTCACGCTGCGCACCTCCAAGGAGAATGCCGCTCGCATCGATGAGATTGCGATGCGCATGGATCGTCCCCGGAACTATGTGTTGAATGAGGCGATCAATCAGTATCTCGCTTATCAGCAAGTATTGATTGCGAAGGTGCATGAAGGTGTTCGGCAAGCCGACAATGGCGAATTGATCGCGCATGCGGATGTCTTTGCGCGGTTCCAAGCAAAGGTGCCGAAGCAGCCCGAATGATCCTGCAATGGACCAAGCTAGCAGTTGCCGACCTGGACGATATTTACGCCGACATTGCAAGGGAAAATCCGTCGGCTGCCGAAGCGGCGATTGACGAACTTCGTATTTGCGTGGAGCGTCTGGTTCAATTTCCGCTGATCGGCAGGACAGGATTAATGGCCGGCACAATGGAGCTCGTCGTCTCCACGCTCCCATATGTCGTTTCCTATCGGCTGATGACTCGTGGCAGTCTGCAAGTTCTTGCAGTTCTTCATACCGCCCGCGACCGTGAGCATGCGCTCGCGCTTCGATTGGAAAGCCGCAGCGAGACGGACAAGTGAGGCAGCCGCGTGCTTTACTTAGGCGCCCGAAACGGCTAGGATTCGCGCCAATTTTCTTATTGAAATCAAAATATTACGTATGAAGATCAGCATATTCGGCTCGGGTTACGTCGGCCTCGTCACGGGGGCCTGTCTTGCCGATGCCGGTAATCATGTCGTCTGCATCGATATTGACGCGCGCAAGATCGATTTGCTGCGACGCGGCGTGATTCCGATCCACGAACCGGGTCTCGATGCGATGGTCAAACGCAATGTCGATGCCGGGCGCTTGATGTTCACGACGGACGCGAAAGACGGCGTCGGCCATGGTTTGTTTCAGCTGATCGCGGTCGGTACGCCGCCCGATGAAGACGGTTCGGCGGATCTGCGCCACGTTTTGGCGGTCGCGCGCACGATCGGCGAGCACATGAACGAATACAAGGTCGTCATCACCAAATCCACAGTGCCCGTCGGCACCGCCGACAAGGTCCGCAGTGCGGTCGCCGAGTCCTTGGCCGAGCGCGCCGCCAACCTCAAATTCGACACGGTCGCGAATCCGGAATTCCTCAAGGAGGGCGCGGCCATTTCCGATTTCATGAAGCCCGACCGCGTCATCGTCGGTACCGATAGCGCGCGCGCCGCCGAGCTCATGCGCTCGCTCTATGACCCGTTCACGCGCAATCGCGACCGCATGATCGTCATGGATATCCGTTCGGCGGAACTGACCAAATATGCCGCCAACGCGATGCTGGCGACCAAGATCAGCTTCATGAACGAACTCGCCAATCTCGCCGAGCATTTCGATGCGGACATCGAACAGGTACGCATCGGCATCGGCTCGGATCCGCGCATCGGCTATGCGTTTATTTACCCGGGCGTGGGCTACGGCGGTTCGTGTTTTCCGAAGGACGTGCAGGCCTTGGCGCAGTCCGCCAAGGAAGTGGGTTACGACGCGGACATCTTGGCGGCCGTCGAGGCCGTCAATGGGCGCCAGAAACGCGTGCTGTTCGAGAAAATCAAACGCCATTTCGGCGATTTGCGCGGCAAGACGATCGCGATCTGGGGGCTCGCTTTCAAGCCCAACACCGACGACATGCGCGAGGCGCCCAGCCGGGTGCTCATCGAGGCGCTCTGGTCGGCGGGCGCCAAGGTGCGCGCCTACGATCCCGTGGCGATGCCGGAAGCGCGGCGCATCTACGGCGAGCGGGCCGACTTGATCCTCTGCAAAACCAGTCCCGAGGCGCTGAACGGCGCCGATGGGCTCGCGATCGTCACGGAATGGCAGGAATTCCGCAGCCCGGACTTTGACTCGATCCGGGCGACCCTGAAGACGCCGGTGATCTTCGATGGGCGCAATCTTTACGAGCCGTCGCAAATGGCGCGCGCGGGCTTCAGCTATTATGCGATCGGGCGCGGCCGGCCTACTCGGCCGGCGTAATCGACCCCATCATTGGTAATCGGCCCCGTCATTGGCAAGTGCAACAAATGAGATCGCTGTGTCCCTATTGATTCCGGTCATCCTGTCGGGCGGCGCGGGCACTCGCTTATGGCCCTTGTCGCGCGAGATGTATCCGAAGCAACTGCTCGCACTCACGAGCAAGCGCACGATGCTCCAGGAAACGGCGTTGCGGCTCGCGGGAATCACCGGCGCCACCGCGCCGATCGTGGTCTGCAACGAGGCGCATCGGTTCACGGTCGCCGAACAGCTGCAGGCACTCGGCGACTCGCCGGCCGCGATCTTGCTGGAGCCCGTCGGTCGCAATACCGCGCCGGCGGTGGCGCTCGCGGCGCTCATGGCGCGCGACATCGATGCGAGCGCAACCCTCGTGGTGGCGCCGGCGGATCACGTGGTTCGCGATGCGCGCGCGTTTCAACGTGCGGCCGAACTCGCCGTGGCGGAGGCGCAAAGCGGCAAGCTCGTGACCTTCGGCATCGTCGCGCACACGCCGGAAACCGGCTACGGCTACATTCGTTGCGATGATGGTCCGGGCCCCGCCTTTCCGGTCGCCGAATTCATCGAGAAGCCGCCAATCGATGTTGCGCGCCAATTCGTCGATTCCGGCGATTATTACTGGAACAGCGGGATGTTCGTGTTCACGGCGGCGCGCTACCTGGAGGAACTCAAGGCCTTCGCTCCGGATATTCTAGAGGCCGTGGAGGCCGCCTACGCGGCGGCGACGACGGATCTGGATTTCGTGCGTATCGACCGGGCGGCATTCGACCAATGTCGCAGCGAATCGATCGACTACGCCGTCATGGAAAAAACCAAGGATGCCGTCGTGGTGCCGCTCGATGCGGGCTGGAGCGATGTCGGCTCTTGGTCCTCGCTGTTCGAAGTGCTGCCGTCGGACGAGGAGGGCAACGTGCTGCAGGGCGACGTGCTGGTCTACGACACGCGCGATTGCTACGTGCAATCGACGAGTCGTCTCGTGGCGGCGGTCGGCATGGATGATCACATCATCGTCGAGACCAAGGACGCGGTCTTGGTGGCGCCCAAGGGTCGCGTCCAGGACGTCAAGGAATTGGTCGCGAAGCTCAAGAAAGCGGGTCGCACCGAGTCGGCGCTGCATCGCGAGGTATTCAGGCCCTGGGGCAGTTACGACAGCATCGATGGCGGCGAGCGCTTTCAAGTCAAGCACCTCTCGGTCAAGCCGGGCGGCATGCTGTCGCTGCAAATGCATCATCACCGCGCCGAACATTGGATCGTCGTCTCGGGCACGGCAAGAATCACCTGCGACGACAAGGTTTTCCTGCTCGCGGAAAACCAATCGACGTATATCCCGGTCGGCTCGACGCATCGCATCGAGAATCCCGGCAAGGTCACGCTGCACATCGTCGAAGTGCAGTCGGGATCCTATCTCGGCGAGGACGATATCGTGCGCCTCGAAGACAACTACGGCCGGCAAGGGACCGACACGTGAGGGCGATCGCGGGTTTCAAGGCCTACGATTTGCGCGGTCGGATTCCCGATGAGCTCAACGAGGACGTGGCCTATCGCGTCGGCCGCGGCTATGCCCAATTCTTGAGCCCGCGCCGCGTCGTCGTGGGGCGCGATATACGGCTCTCGAGTTTGAGCTTGACGGATGCCTTGTGCCGGGGCTTGACCGACAGCGGCGTCGATGTCGATGACATCGGCGTTTGCGGAACCGAGGGCGTTTACTTCGCGACCTTCGACGGCGGCTACGACGGCGGCATCATGGTCACCGCGAGCCACAATCCGTCCGACTACAACGGCATGAAGTTCGTGCGCGAGGGTGCAAGACCGATCAGCGGCGACAACGGCCTGCAGGAGATCCGCGGATTCGCGGAGCGCGGCGAATTTCCGGCGCCCGCGCGTCTCGGCGTCAGGCGCAGGGCCGACATCTCGGCGGCGTATGTCGCGCATCTGCTGACCTATGTCGAGCCGCCCAAGCTGCGGCCCTTGAAAATCGTCGTCAATGCCGGCAACGGCGGCGCGGGACTCGTCATCGACCAGCTCGAGCCGCACTTGCCGTTCCAGTTCGTCAAACTGCATCATGAGCCCGACGGGCGGTTTCCGAACGGCATCCCGAACCCGATGATCGAGGCGAACCGCGCCTCGACGAGCGCTGCGATCCGCGCAGCGAATGCGGATTTCGGCGTCGCCTGGGATGGTGATTTCGACCGCTGTTTTTTGTTCGACGAGCGCGGCGCCTTCATCGAAGGATATTACATCGTCGGTCTGCTGGCCTCGGTGCTGCTCCGCGGCGTCGCGGGCGGCAAGGTGGTCCATGATCCGCGCCTGACGTGGAACACGATCGAGGTCGTCGAGGCCTGCGGCGGCGTGCCGGTGCTGTCGAAATCGGGCCACGCATTCATCAAGCAGCGCATGCGCGAGGTCGATGGGGTGTATGGCGGCGAAATGAGCGCTCACCATTATTTTCGACGCTTCGGCTATTGCGACAGCGGCATGATTCCCTGGCTGATCGTCGCCGAGCTGCTCAGCGAAACCACGGCGCCGCTCTCGACGCTGGTCGGCGAGCGCATGCGCTTGTTTCCGGTCAGCGGCGAGCTCAATTATCGCGTACCCGATGCGAAGGCCGCAATCGCGGCGATCGAGGCGCGCTACGGCGGCGCGGCGCTCGCGGTGGATCGTACCGACGGCGTGTCGTTCGAATTTGCGGATTGGCGCTTCAACCTGCGCAGTTCGAACACCGAGCCGCTGCTGCGCCTCAACGTCGAAGCGCGCGCCTCGGAAGTGTTGATGCGCGCGAAATGCGCGGAGCTGCTCGCCTTGCTGAAAACGCAAGGGGCGGTCGCGGCGGATCATTGAGCGGCGCAGCGATGGCCAATTCCAAGCTAACTCCGGCTCCCACCTTGAGCGTCGTGATACCGGTCTACAACGAGGAGTTGGTGCTGCCGACCTTGTTTGCGCGGCTCTATCCGGCGCTCGATGCGCTCAACATCAGCTACGAGTGCGTGTTCGTCAACGACGGCAGTCGCGACCGGTCGGTCGCGCTGCTGCGGCAGCAATTCACGCGCCGCCCGCGCGAGACGCGCGTCGTGCTGTTTCACGCGAATTTCGGCCAGCACTCGGCGATCATGGCGGGATTCAATTACGCGCGCGGCGACTATGTCGTGACCCTCGACGCCGATTTGCAGAATCCGCCCGAAGAGATCGGCAGACTCGTGGAAAAACTCGCCGAAGGCTACGACTACGTCGGCACGATCCGCCAGCAACGCCAAGATACGCTGTGGCGCCGCTCGTTCTCGAAGGCGATCAACAAGCTGCGTGAATGGATCACGCCGGTGCGCATCACCGACCAGGGCTGCATGATGCGCGGCTACGCCCGCTCGGTCGTGACCGCGCTCAATCAGACGCGCGAGGTCAATACGTTCATTCCGGCGCTCGCGTCCCTGTACGCGATGCGGCCCATCGAGGTGCCGATCTCGCACGAGGAGCGCTACGCCGGCCAGTCGAAGTATTCCATGTACAGCTTGATTCGCCTGAATTTCGATCTGATCACGGGCTTCTCGGTCGTGCCCCTGCAGCTGTTTTCGATGGTCGGCATGGCGGTCGCGACCCTCTCGGCGCTGCTCGTGCTGGTTCTGTTCGTGCGCCGTATCCTCTATGGACCTGAGGCGGAAGGCTTGTTCACGCTGTTTGGCATCGTGTTCTTCTTGATCGGCGTCGCGCTGTTCGGCATCGGCTTATTGGGCGAATACGTGGGCCGCATCTACGCCCAGGTCCGCGAGCGGCCGCGTTACATCGTCGAAGCGGTGCTGGAGGCCGATACGGAAGATCTGGCTGCCGCCATCGCAAACACCGCGCTCATCGCCGATGCTGCGCCCGTCGGAGGTGCTGCGCTGACCGTGGCCGACACGGTGAGCGCAAAGTGACACGCGCGATCGTGATGGCCTACAGCGAAGTCGGGGTGCGCTGTTTGCAGGTGCTGCTCGACCGCGGCGTTGAGATTCCGCTGGTGTTCACGCACATGGATGATCCCGGCGAGAGTCAATGGTTCGGCAGCGTCAAAGCGCTGGCCGAGCGGCATCGATTGCGCGTCGTAACGCCCGATGATCCAAATACGCCGGAATGGATCGCAGAGGCGCGCGCGGCGGCTCCGGATTTCCTGTTTTCGTTTTATTACCGCTACATGCTGAGTGCGGCGTGGCTGCAGATCGCGCCGCGCGGAGCCTTGAACATGCACGGCTCTTTGCTGCCAAAATATCGCGGTCGCGCGGCCGTGCACTGGGCGATTTTGAACGGCGAATCTGAAACCGGCGCGAGCTTGCATTACATGCTCGAGAAACCCGACGCGGGCGCGCTCGTCGATCAGATCTCGGTGCCGATCGGCGAGAACGACACTGCGCTCGACGTGTCGGTCCGGGTGGCGGAAGCGGCTGCCGCCGTGCTCAAGCGATCCTTGCCGCGGCTCATTGCCGGGACCGCCGACGCGCGACCCCTCGATCTCGCCCAAGGTTCTTACTTCGGCCGGCGGCGTCCGGAAGACGGCCGCATCGACTGGCGCAAAGGCGCGCGCGCCGTGCACGATCTCGTGCGGGCCGTCGCACCGCCGTTCCCCGGCGCCTTTACCGATGTCAACGGGTGTAGGCTCGCGATCCTGGAAACCCGCGTGGATACGGTGCCGGCGCGCTACGCGGCGCGCGCGCCCTGTTTATACTCGATCGGAGACTCGTGGTACGCGGATTGCGTCGACGGGCGGCGCTTGCGAATTTTACAAATGGAGCTCGATCAGCACGTCATCGGACCGAACGCGGTGCCGCCGGCCTTGTCGAACCAGCCGGTTGCCTTGTCTTGAGCTAAATAGGTATCGAGGAATTCATCTTGAAAAACATTCTAATTCTCGGCGTCAACGGCTTCATCGGCCATCACTTGAGCAAGTACATCCTGGCGAACACCGATTGGCATATCTACGGCATGGATCTGCAGTCGGAGCGGGTCGGAACGCTGCTCGGCAACCCGCGATTTCATTTCGTGGAAGGCGACATCACGATCAACCTCGAGTGGGTCGAGTATCACGTGCGCAAATGCGACGTGATCCTGCCGCTGGTGGCGATCGCCACGCCCGCGACCTACGTGCGCGCGCCGCTGCGCGTCTTCGAATTGGATTTCGAGGCGAATTTGCCGATCATTCGCCACTGCGTCAAATACAAGAAGCGCGTCGTATTCCCGTCCACTTCCGAAGTCTACGGCGCTTGCAAAGACAAGGAATTCGACCCCGAAACCTCCGAGTTGGTGCTGGGTCCGATACACAAGCAGCGTTGGATCTATTCCTGCGTCAAGCAGCTGCTCGACCGCATCATCTGGGCGTATGGCCAGCAGGGCCTGCAATTCACGCTGTTCCGGCCGTTCAATTGGATCGGCTCGGGGCTCGACAGCATGGACGACCCCAAAGAGGGCAGTTCGCGCGTGCTCACGCAATTCCTCGGCCATATCGTGCGCGGCGAGCCGATCAAACTCGTCGACGGCGGCAATCAAACGCGCGCCTTCACGTTCATCGATGATGCGGTCGATTGCTTGACGCGAGTCATCGATAATCCCGGCGGCATCGCCGACGGGAAAATCTACAATATCGGCAACCCGGGCAACCTCTATTCGATTCGTACGCTCGCCGAGATGATGCTCGAGATCGCGCTCTCGAGGCCGGAGTACGCGCCGACTGCGCGCAACACCAAGCTCATCGACGTAACCGCGCTCGACTACTACGGCAAGGGCTACGCCGATATCCCCGCGCGCCTGCCGTCCATCAAGAATACGACCGCCGAGCTCGGCTGGAAGCCGAAGACCGACATGCGCTCCGCGCTGTCGGCGATTTTCGATTCCTACGCGCACAGCCTGCCGTCGGCTTCGGCGTTGTTGTCGCGCGATGCTTGAGCGAGCTCACATCGGCCTCAAGGTCGATGTCGATACGCTGCGCGGGACCAAGGACGGCGTGCCGCGGCTCGCGGCGCTGCTGAAGAAGCATGGGCTCGATGCGACGTTCTATTTTTCGGTGGGGCCCGACCACACCGGCCGGGCTTTGCGCCGCGTCTTCCGCCCGGGCTTTTTCCAAAAAGTCGCACGGACCTCGGTCATTAAACACTATGGCGTAAAGACGCTGCTGTACGGCGTGTTGTTGCCCGGACCGGATATCGGCCGCGCCGCGGGTGCCCAGATGCGCGGCATTGTCGATACGGGCTTCGAGGTTGGGCTGCACACCTACGATCACGTGCGTTGGCAGGACAACGTTGCGGACGCATCGGCCGACTGGACACGCGTGGAATTCGAGCGCGGATTTGCCGCATTCGAGCGGATTTTCGGATTTGCGCCGCAGTCGCATGCGGCGGCCGGCTGGCAAATCAACGATCATGCGCTGCGGCTCGAGGCCGAGCACGGACTCCTCTACGCGAGCGACACCCGGGTCGCGAGCGCCGATATGAACGATGCGACGCCGTTTTTTCCGCTGTTCGGCGCGGGCCCTACGGGTGCGACGCCGACAGGCGCGAACGCTCGCGCATGTCCGCAATATCCAACGACCTTGCCGACTTTCGATGAGCTCTTGGGCGTGGACGGCATCGACGAGTCCACGGTCGGCGATGCCGTATTCGAGCGCTCCAAGCGCGTGCCGCCGTCGGGCTTCCACGTCTTCACCTTGCATGCCGAACTCGAGGGCCTGAGGCTCTTGGATGCGTTTGAGCGATTGCTGGTTCTGTGGCGCGAGGCGGGTGCGGCGGTGACGCGCATGGCGACGATACACGCGCTCGCAGGGCGGCGCAGCTGGCCGAGCCGCGCCGTCGTGATGGAGCAGATTCCCGGGCGTTCGGGCTTGCTGGCCGTCGCGGCCGCAAGTCCGGCAGCCGCCGCGTGAACACGCGCTTCCCGCTGCTGCTGCTGCGCGACCGATCGATTTACGCGGCGCTGGCCGCATTCGTGGCCGTCGTCTGGCTCGCGATCTTGCCGGGCCGGCCGCTGTTCAATCCGGACGAAGGCCGCTACGCGGAAATTCCGCGCGAGATGCTCGAGAGCGGCGATTGGGTCATTCCACATTTGGACGGACTCGCCTACATCGAAAAGCCGCCGCTGCAATATTGGGCGACGGCGCTCAGCCTGCGGGTATTCGGCGCCAGCGCGTTTGCCGCGCGCCTCTATACCGCGCTCACCGCGCTGGGCGCCTTGGGCGCGGTATGGTGGGTCGCGCGACGGCTCTGGGGTACGGCGGCGGCGTGGCGTGCAGCGGCCGTGCTTGCGAGCCTGACGCTCTTTCCGGTGCTAGGGCAACTGCTCTCGCTCGATATGAGTCTGACATTCTACATGACGGTGGCGCTCGGCGGGTTCTTGTTGGCTCAATTGGACCGCGAACCCGCGGCTCTGGCGTCATCGCGGATCTATATGCTGATCGCCTGGGTCGCGACCGCGGCCGGTGTGCTCACGAAGGGTCTCGTCGCGGCGGCGATCCCGGCCGCCGTGCTGATCCTCTACAGCGCGATGAGCCGCGACTGGTCGGCCTGGCGCCGCTTGCATCTCGCAGCCGGGCTGCCGCTGTTCCTCGCGATCAGCGTGCCTTGGCATTGGCTCGCCGCGCGCCGCCTGCCCGACTTTCTCGATTTTTTCTTCGTGCACGAGCATTTGGCGCGTTATCTGACGAATGCCGCGGATCGCGAGGAGGCTTGGTGGTTTTTCGGACCCGTTTTTTTGCTCGGGACTTTGCCTTGGACCATCTCGAGCTTGCGTGTGCTTGCGACCGGTTGGCGCCTGCGCGCGCCGCCCGGCCAATTCGACGCGCAACTGTTTCTATGGATTTGGGTCGTGTTCATCTTGGGATTCTTCTCGCTGTCCGACTCGAAGCTGATTCCCTATGTGTTGCCGGCGATGCCGGCCGTCGCGCTGCTGATCGGAGCCTTGCCGAGCGCCGTTCTGCGAAGGGACGTGCAGTTTGCGGCGGTGCTCGTGCTGGTGGTCGGCATCGCGCTCGGGGCCGCGAGTTTTTACTTGCCGCATCGGATCGCGCCCTCGGATCGCAGCCCGTATTTCCTCGCGATGGCGCAACCGCTGCTGCGCGTAGCCGCGGTGCTCGCGGTCTCCGCGCTGTTCGTCTTGGCCAAGCGCGACCCCGATACCACGGGCGGCGCCGTGTTCTTGGGTGTAGGCTGGTGCCTCGCGGTGCTGCTGCTGGTGCGCGCGGCCGCCGCGGTCGCACCGATCTACTCGGGCCAGAGTCTCGCGCAAGCGCTCGAAGGCGAGCCACGCGACTGGCCGATCTACAGTGTGGGCACCTATGATCAGACTCTGCCGTTCTATTTGCGAAGAACCGTCACGCTGGTCGCGTATCGTGGCGAACTCGACTACGGTCTGCGCCACGCATCCGCGGCCATACTGGGCGGCGGTGCGGGCTTCGCATCCGTCGCCCAGTTCCTCGTTCGCTGGTCGCAGGCAGGCAAGGCGTTTGCGGTAATGGATACTGAGATGTTCGACGAATTGACTGCCCGAGGCATTAAGATGCGAATAGTGAGCCGCGATGCGCATCGCGTGCTGGTGGCGCGGCAATGAGCGCCGGGGCGGGCATTAGCTGGATCACCTGGGTCTTGATCTTGAGCGGCGTGAGCATGAACGCGGCCGCGCAGATCCTCCTGAAGTTCGCGACCAAGCCGCTCGCGCAGTTTTCTCAATTTGATTTAGGCACGCTCGCCGCCAGCATTCTCGTGCTCGTCAGGAGTCCGCCGTTTTGGGCCGGCATGGTTTGTTACGCGGCGAGTATCTGCGTCTGGCTCGCGGCCTTGGCGAAGGCGCCCGTGAGCGTTGCCTACCCGATGCTCTCGATCGGCTACATACTCGTGGCCTGGGCATCAGTCGTGTGGTTGGGCGAGACTATGTCGCCCGCTAAAATGCTGGGGATCGCGCTGATTTGTATCGGCGTCGTCCTCGTTTCCAGGAGTTCAACATGACCGAGTTTCTCCCCTTTACGCGTCCAAACATCGATGAGGACAGCATTGCCGCCGTCGCGGCGGTGTTGCGCTCGGGACAGCTCGCGAGCGGTCCCAAGGTGCTTGCCTTCGAGGCGGCACTGGCCGCTTACATCGGGGCGGGCAGGCAAGTGCGGGTGCTCACCTCGGCGACCGAGGGGCTCGAAATCGCGCTCAGCATAGCCGGCGTGCGCAGCGGCGATGAAGTGATCGTACCGGCCATGAGCTTCGCCGCAAGCGCCAACGTGATCGCCCGGCTCGGTGCAATTCCAAAATTCGTGGACATCGAGCTGCATTCGCGCAATATCGATATGGCATTGGTGCCGGCCGCCTTGACCGGAAAAACGCGCGCCATCATGCCGGTGCATTTTTCCGGTTTGCCAGTCGACATGACGGCGCTCTACGCGTTTGCCGAAAAGCACCGACTGCGCGTCGTCGAAGATGCGGCGCACGCGATCGGATCGCGCTACGCGGATAAGCCGATCGGCAGCATCGGGGATTTGGTCGTGTTTAGTTTTCATCCGAACAAGAACATGACCACGATCGAGGGCGGCGCGATAGCCACGGCCGATAAGAACGCCATCGAGCTCATCGAGCAGCATCGGTTCCACGGCATCAAGAAAAACGCCGATGGCGAAATCGATGTGCTGTTTCCGGGCGCAAAGAGCAATTTATCCGACGTCGCCGCGCAGGTCGGCATCGATCAGCTGCGACGCTTGGACGGGTTCAATGCGCGACGCCGAGAACTCGCCGCGCGTTATTTCGACCAATTGGCGGATTACCCCGGCGTCGTGCTGCCGGAGCGCGGCGATGCCGGACATAGTTGGCACATGTTCCAGCTGCTCATCGACTTCGCGGCGCGCAAAATCACGCGTCCCGAGTTTCAGAGAGCGATGGCGAAGCGCGGAATCGGGATCGGCGTGCATTACCCCTGTATCCCGGGCTTGTCGTATTACCGCGAGCGCGGCTACCAGGCCGATCGCGATTATCCGGTCGCATCGCGCGTCGGTCGCGAAACGGTCACGCTGCCGCTGTTTCCGGCGATGAGCGATGCGGATGTGACGCGCGTATGTGCCGCGCTGCGGGCGGAACTGGCTTGATCGGCCAATCGGATTGGCGCAGACTTTACCGCCCGCAAGATCGACGATAAGGGAAGGATCGCCATGAAGCGCTTAATGACTCTCGCAGTGAGCTGCCTGGTATTTTCCGCGCCGTTGTATGCGGCACTCAAGCTCGGCGACCAGGCTCCGGACTTTACGACGCAGGCGACGCTCGCCGGCAAGCCGTTCACATTCTCTTTGGCGGACGCCTTGAAGACGGGGCCCGTGGTTCTTTATTTTTATCCGGCGGCATTCACGCCGGGCTGCACGGTCGAAGCGCATCTATTCGCCGAGGCGACCGACAAGTTCAAGGCGCTCGGTGCGACCGTCATCGGCGTATCGCACGATCCGATCGACAAGCTCAACAAGTTTTCGGTCAGCGAATGCCGCAATAAATTCGCCGTGGCGTCCGATGCCGACCAAAAGATCATGAAGTCCTATGACGCCGTGCTCGCAGTGAAGCCCGAGTATGCGAATCGGACCTCGTACGTCATTGCGCCCAACGGCAAGATCATCTACGAATACACGGCGATGAATCCGGAAAAGCACGTCGATAACACCATGGACGCCGTGCAGCAGTGGCTGGCCGGCCAGAAGCATTGATCCTAAAGGACCAACCCCCCCGGTGCTATTTGACTGGCCGGTTGAAGAGGTAATCCAACGACAGTTTGCCGGGGCCATAGGTCATCAAATAGACCAGGATCGAGCCCCATAGTACGTGCTGGGCGAGCGCGGCTTCGAAGCCCTCGGCGAGCAATACGTTGCGGTAGGAAATCACCGCCATCGCATTGACTGCGAACAGGCCGATCGCTCCCAGGCGGCTCGCGAACCCGAGCACCAGCAAGGTCGGAAAGAATAGCTCACCGCAAGTTCCGGCAACCGCCGCCACCTGCGGCGAAAGCACCGGCGTGTGGTATTCGTTCTCGAACAGATAGATCGTGCTGTCCCAGGAATTCAACTTGATCCAGCCCGACTTCCAAAATTGCCAGCTGACGTACCAACGCGCGACGAGCGCGACGACCGGCTGCAGCCGATCAAGCGCGCGTGCTGCAATGCGGTCAGGCGCGAGAATCTTATCGAGTACGGACATCCGAGCCACCTTGGGGTTCGATCGCGCACTCGTCGACGAAATCGACGATCACGCGATTGATGACCAGTTTTTGCAAGCTCGCGGTCGCATCGAACGCGGCGTCGCACGCCGCGGCCGCCTCGATCGCCGCCGCGAAAGGCGCGGCGCTCGAGAGTTGTTCGAGGAACGCGTATTCACCGACGCTCTGCGGCTGCATCTGCACGCCGCCAGGCGTGCGAACGAGCAGCAGGCGATCGCCGCCTTGGTCTAAGTCGATGATTTCGGGATCGGCGGCGCTGCCGACGTTGGCTTGCCAAATCGCCAGCACCGGATATTGCGAGGCGAACAAGCGTGCCGAGGGATGCAGGTGAAATCGCAGGGTATCGTAACGATCAGGCGCGATCGCGGCGAGTCGCGGAAGATCGAAATCCGCATGATCCGCCGCCGTCAAGGTCTCTTGATAGAGCCATTCAAAGCGCGCGACGTCCCCGAGATAACGATATTGATCGAGGCCATGCCGCTCGGCCCAAAGCCCTGGAAACGCGGCTCCGGTGTGCTGCAGATCTCCGGAGCGAGACGGATGCCGCGCGCGATACTCGCGCGCGCAGTGGGTGAAGTAGGCATCGCCGACCAGGCGCAGCACTGCCGGAAAACTGAGCCGCAGGCTCTCGATGAAGTTCGTCTCGGCGTTGTTTGCGTAGATCGCGAGCCGCTGTGCCGGCGCCAAGGCGCCGGGGAGGATTTCCCGCTCTGCGCGCGGATCCGATCCGTGGAGCAGCGCGCGCATGAAATCCGTCTGCAGCTCAGGCAGCGTCGGCATAAAGACTCCGCTGCACCGCATTCGCCATATCGGCTTCCGCGACGAGCTCGCTGAGCGCGGGAATTTGCGCATCCCACTCGATCAACGTGGGCACCGGGCCAAAGCGCAGCAAGGCGGTTCGGTACAAGGCCCAGACCGCGTCCGCGACCGGCGCGCTATGCGTGTCGATCAGCAGCTCCCGACCGTCGAGGCGCACCGACGTATGCCCTGCGAGATGCAGTTCCTGCACTGCCGAGCGCGGGATCGCATTCAAGTACTGCACGCAATCGTAGCCATGATTGTGCGCCGCCACGTAGACGTTGTTGACGTCCAGCAGGATGCCGCAGCCGGATTCCGCGGCGACCGCTGCGAGGAAGTCCCATTCGGCGATCCGCGAGCACTGAAATTCCAAATAGCTCGAGACATTCTCGATCAGAATCTGCCTTCCCAAGACGTCTTGAACGATCGAAATGCGTGCGCTGACGTGCCGCAGGGCTTCTTCCGTATAGGGCAGCGGCAGCAGATCATTGGCAAACAGGCCGCCGACGGAACTCCATGACAAATGCTCGGAGATGAGCGCCGGTCGAAACCGCTGCACCGTGCGGCGCAAACGCTCGAGATGATCGCGGTTCAGCGCGTCGGTCGAGCCCAGCGACAAGCCCACGCCGTGCAGCGATAGCGGGTATTGCTCGCGGATGCGCTCGAGACAATCGATGTGCGGGCCGCCGTCGGAAAAATAGTTCTCGCTGTGCGCTTCGAACCACGCCACGCGCGGTGTTTCGGCCAAGACGTCGAGGTGATGCTGCTTGCGCAGGCCGATGCCGGCAGCTGCCGGCATCGGGCCATGAGGCGCAATCGATGCAACATTTGAGTTCATCGATACAACCCGACTTTACATAGTCTTCGGGGTCAAGCTGCCGCCGTTCAGCCGGTCGCAAGTGCCCTTCGGAACCGCGACGAAATCATGGCCGTCGCCGGACATCTTCGATTGACCCTGGCAGGCATGTGCGCCGGCCGCACAATCGTTTTTGCCGGCCTTGGCGACGCCATAGCACTTCTCCTGATCCGGCTTCATGGTCGCAGGCGCCGCGAAAGCGGCCGAGCCGAGCGCGAACAGGGCGCTGATGGCGGCAATCGTCATGGGTGCTGTCTTCGTCATATCAATCTCCTAAGGGTTGGGAATCGAAAGGTCAAAACTGTCTCACGCTCGATAAGACCGTCCCTCCGCGGGGATTATTGCATCCGGGCATATGTTTATAACGCAAGCGCATGCCTAAGGCGGCTCATTCAGCGGTCATCTCTAGAATCTGGGCAGCCCGGCGCGGGCTTTGGCTGTAGAATGCCGCGTTTACGGTCGAAGGTGTGGTGACGGTGCCGGATACCAACAAGCGTCGATGTGCGCTGATCTGCGGATCGGTCGCTTACGACACCATTTTAGTGTTTCCGGATCGGTTCAAGGCGCACATTCTGCCCGACAAGCTGCATATCCTGAATGTGTCTTTCCTGGTGCCCGAAATGCGGCGGGAATTCGGCGGTTGCGCCGCGAATATCGCCTATGGGCTATCGCTATTGGGCGATCTCGGCGTGCCGATGGCCGCCGCCGGACATGACTTCGGGCCCTATCGCGAACACTTGATCGCCAACCGCATTCCCAACGACTATATCGCCGAGTTGCCCGACGCGTTCACCGCGCAGGCCTACATCACGACCGACCTCGACGATAATCAAATCACGGCCTTTCACCCCGGCGCGATGCAATACGCCCACCGCAATAAGGTGTCGTCGGTCGCCGCGGAGATCGCCGTCGGCATCGTTGCGCCCGACGGGCGCCAGGCGATGATCGAACATGCCGAACAATTCGCGGCCGCAAAAATTCCTTTCATTTTCGACCCGGGTCAGGGTCTGCCGATGTTCGGCGCGGACGAACTCAAGATTTTCATGGGCCAGGCGAGCTGGCTGGCCGTCAACGATTACGAGTGGAGCCTGTTGCAGGAAAAAACGGGCTTCACGATCGCCGAAGTCATGGACCGCGTCGATGCGCTGGTCGTGACCCGGGCGGCGGAAGGATCGGTGATCTACGCCAAGGGCCGGACCTACACGATTCCGGCGGCGAGCCCGCGCGCGGTCGTCGATCCGACCGGTTGCGGCGATGCCTATCGGGCTGGTTTAATTCACGGGTTGCTGCGCGGCCTGGATTGGAACACCACCGGCAGGGTCGCCTCGCTGATGGGCGCGATCAAAATCGAATCGCGCGGTCCGCAGAACCATCGATTCACGAGACCTGAGTTCGAACAACGATATCAGGAGAATTTCCATCAACCGGCACCAGGACGATAAGACATGAGCAAGAGCTTTTCCTTCACCTCCGAATCCGTATCCGAAGGGCATCCGGACAAGGTCGCCGACCAGATCTCCGATGCGATTCTCGATGCGATACTGAGGGCCGACCCGCGCGGCCGCGTGGCTTGCGAAACGCTGGTCAAGACCGGCGTCGTCATCGTTGCCGGCGAAGTCACGACGAGTGCGTGGGTCGACGTCGAGGCCATCGTGCGCAAAACGGTGCTCGATATCGGCTACGACACCTCGGACATGGGATTCGACGGCGCGAGCTGCGGCGTGCTCAACATCATCGGCAAACAATCGCCCGACATCGCGCAGGGCGTCGATCGCAAAGACGAGCGCAAGCAGGGCGCGGGCGATCAAGGCCTCATGTTCGGTTACGCGAGCAACGAGACCGATGTATTGATGCCCGCGCCGATCACGCTGGCGCATCGGCTCGTCAAGAAGCAGGCGCAGGTGCGCAAGAGCGGTAAACTCTCCTGGCTGCGTCCGGATGCGAAGAGCCAAGTGACGTTGCGCTACGAGAACGACGTGCCGGTCGGCCTCGAAGCCGTCGTGCTCTCCACGCAGCATAGCGACGATATCAGCACCAAGCAGCTGCGCGAAGCGGTCATGGAGGAGATCTTGAAGCCGGTGCTGCCCGCCAAATGGGTCGACAAGCATACGAAATACCACATCAACCCCACGGGGCGTTTCGTGATCGGTGGTCCCGTCGGGGATTGCGGTCTGACCGGCCGCAAGATCATCGTCGACACCTACGGCGGTTTCGCACGCCATGGCGGCGGCGCATTCTCGGGCAAGGATCCCTCGAAGGTTGATCGCTCGGCAGCTTATGCCGCGCGCTACGTCGCCAAGAATATCGTCGCAGCCGGCCTCGCCGACCGCTGCGAAGTCCAGGTCTCTTACGCAATCGGCGTCGCCGAGCCCACCTCGATCATGGTCGAGACCTTTGGGACCGGCAAACTGTCGGACAAGCGCCTCACACAGATCGTGCGCGCGCATTTCGACCTGACGCCGTTCGGCTTGCGCGAAATGCTCGATCTGGCGCGGCCGATATACCAGCAAACCGCCAGCTACGGCCACTTCGGCCGCAAGGAAGCGGACTTCACCTGGGAGCGCACCGATAAAGCGGAGCGGCTCGCAGCCGAAATGAAATCAACGCGCGCCGCCTGAAGGCCGCGCACCTCACCTAAGATTCTTGGAGTATCCGTAAATGAACGCAGCAGTCAAACACGCAGCCGATTTCCTGGTCAAGGACCTGGCGCTCGCCGATTGGGGCCGCAAGGAAATCGCCATTGCGGAAACCGAGATGCCCGGGCTCATGGCAATCCGCAACGAATTCGCCGCGGAGCAGCCGCTGCGCGGCGCGCGTATCACGGGCTCCTTGCACATGACGATTCAGACTGCCGTGCTCATCGAGACGCTCAAGGCGCTGGGCGCTCAGGTACGCTGGGCCTCGTGCAACATCTACTCGACGCAGGACCATGCGGCGGCCGCGATCGCCGCGGGAGGGACCGCCGTATTCGCCGTCAAGGGCGAGACCCTCACCGAGTATTGGGATTACACGCACCGGATCTTCGAATGGCCGGACGGCAGCCACTCGAACATGATCCTCGATGACGGCGGCGACGCGACTTTGTTGCTGCATCTCGGGAGCAAGGCGGAGACGGATCTGGCGCTGTTGGCGCACCCGGCGAGCGAAGAGGAGCAGTGCTTGTTCGCCGCGATCAAGGCGAAGCTCAAAGCCGATCCGAAGTGGTACTCCACGCGTCTCGCGAAAATCAAGGGGGTGACCGAGGAGACGACGACGGGCGTCAAGCGCCTCTACCAGATGGCCAAGGAGGGACAGTTGGCGTTTCCGGCGATCAACGTCAATGACTCGGTCACGAAGTCCAAATTCGACAATCTCTACGGCTGCCGCGAGTCGCTCGTCGATGCGATCAAGCGCGCGACCGACGTCATGATCGCGGGCAAGATCGCGGTCGTCGCGGGTTATGGCGACGTTGGAAAGGGTTCCTCTCAGGCCTTGCGTGCGTTGTCGGCGCAGGTCTGGGTCACGGAAATCGACCCGATTTGCGCGCTGCAGGCCGCGATGGAGGGCTATCGTGTCGTCACCATGGATTACGCGGCCGACAAGGCGGACATTTTCGTGACCGCAACCGGCAATTTGCACGTGATTACGCACGATCACATGCTGCGCATGAAGGACCAGGCAATCGTCTGCAACATTGGGCATTTCGACAACGAAATCCAAGTCGCGGCGCTCAAACAACACAAATGGGAAAACATCAAGCCGCAAGTCGACCACATCATTTTCCCGGACGGCAAGCGCATCATCCTGCTCGCCGAGGGGCGTCTCGTGAATTTGGGTTGCGGTACCGGCCATCCTTCCTACGTCATGAGCTCGTCGTTCGCGAATCAGGTGCTCGCGCAGATCGAACTGTTCGCCAATACCAAGAATTACCGCATCGGTGTCTACGTGTTGCCGAAGCATCTCGACGAGAAAGTCGCGCGTCTGCAGCTCTCGAAGCTCAGCGCCGAACTCACGGAATTGACCGACGTTCAGGCGCGTTATATCGGTGTGACCAAACAGGGTCCGTACAAAACCGACCAGTATCGGTACTAGGCGCATGGCAGACGCGGCGAAAATACTCGACGGCAAGGCCGTTGCGGCCAAAGTGCGCGCCGAAGTCGCAGTGCGCGCGAGCGCGTTCATCGTGGCCAAGGGCCGGCCGCCGGGTCTTGCGGTCGTCCAGGTCGGCGCCAACCCGGCCTCGACCGTGTACGTGCGCAATAAGCGCAAGGCCTGCGAGGAGACCGGCATTCACTCCTTCGCGTTCGATCGCCCCGACACGGTTACGCGCGGCGAGATGCTGGCGCTGATTCATGAATTGAATGCCGACACCCGCATCGACGGCATCCTGGTGCAGCTGCCGCTGCCGCCTGCACTCGATGCCAACGAGATCATGGATGCCGTCGATCCCGCGAAAGACGTCGATGGTTTCCATCCGCAGAATACCGGGCTGCTCGCGCAGAAGCGGCCGCGGCTGCGCCCGTGCACACCTTACGGCGTCATCCGGCTTGCGAAGGAATACGGAATCGCGCTGCGGGGGCTGCGGGCGACCGTCGTCGGCGCCTCGAACATCGTCGGCAGGCCCATGGCCTTGGAGCTGCTGCTGGCCGGTTCGACGGTCACGGTTTGCCATACCGGCACCCGTGATTTGCGCGCCGAAGTCGAGCGCGCCGAGCTCGTCGTTGCGGCCGTCGGCAAGCCCGGCATGGTGCTCGGCGAATGGATACGCGAGGGCGCCGTCGTGTTCGATGTCGGCATCAACCGCACCGAGTCGGGACACCTGGTCGGCGACGTCGGTTATGAGGCCGCGCGTCTGCGCGCCGGCTGGATCACGCCGGTCCCGGGAGGCATCGGCCCGATGACGATCGCGATGTTATTGTCCAATACCCTGGATGCGGCCACCGCCGGCTGAAGTTTTCGCGGCTGCTTGAGTATACTGCGGTGCCAAATCGGCAGGGCTTGAAGGTTCATTAGGAGGTTCGAGCGCGTGAGTTCCAAGGTGTATCCCGACGCGGTCAGTGCGCTGCGCGACATTTTGCACGATGGCATGATGCTCATGTCGGGCGGTTTCGGTGCCTGCGGCATCCCGGAGAACTTGATTGCGGCAGTGCGCGAACTCGGTGTGCGCGACTTGACGGTCGTCTCGAATAACGCGGGTCTCGATACCTTCGGTCTGGGGCTGCTGTTGCAGACGCGGCAGATCCGCAAGATGATTTCCTCCTACGTCGGCGAGAACAAGGAATTCGAACGGCAATACCTCGCGGGCGAACTCGAACTCGAATTCAATCCCCAGGGTACGCTCGCCGAGCGAATTCGCGCGGGCGGCGCCGGCATCCTCGGCTTTTACACGCGCACCGGCGCAGGGACCTTGGTGGCCGAGGGCAAGGAACAGCGTGTCGTGAACGGCGAGACCTACGTGCTCGAGATGGGGCTGGTTGCGGACATCTCGCTCGTCAAAGCCTGGAAAGGCGACACCGAAGGCAATCTCGTGTATCGCAAGACGGCGAGGAATTTCAACCCGAATATGGCGACCGCCGGCCGAATCACGGTCGCCGAGGTCGAGGAACTCGTCGAGGTCGGCCGTCTCGAGCCCGATCACATTCATACGCCGGGCATCTACGTGACACGAATCGTCGCCGGCAAGAACTATTCGAAATTCATCGAGAAACGCACGGTACGGCCGCGCGAGGGAGGCACCGGTGCCGTGGTCGCGTGAAGATTTGGCCGCGCGAGCGGCCCGGGAACTCGCCGACGGGTTCTACGTAAATCTCGGGATCGGGATTCCGACGCTCGTCGCCAATTACATCGCGCCGGGCGTCAAGGTCGTGCTGCAGTCGGAGAACGGCATGCTCGGTATGGGGCCGTTTCCCTATGCCGGGGATGAGGATGCGGACCTCATCAATGCGGGCAAACAGACGGTCACGGAATTGCCGATGACCTCGTATTTTTCATCGGCCGACAGCTTTGCAATGGTGCGCGGCGGACACATCGATCTTTCGGTGCTCGGCGCGATGGAAGTCTCCGAATCCGGCGATCTGGCGAACTGGATGGTGCCCGGCAAGGTCGTCAAGGGCATGGGTGGGGCGATGGACCTGGTCGCCGGCGTCAAGCGCGTCGTGATCGTCATGGAGCACACGTCCAAGGACGGCGAGCCCAAGTTCAAGCGGCAATGCGAATTGCCGCTGACCGGCGCAAATGTCGTCGACTTGCTGATCACCGACCTCGCGGTATTCTCGCGCAGCTCGCGCCATGATCCGTTTCGGCTCATCGAACTCGCGCCCGGCGTCTCGCGCCAAGAGGTGCGCCAAAAGACCCTCGCGCACTACCTGGAATGACGCGCCGCCGCTGATGACCGCCCTGACGCATTTGCAGCGCCTCGAAGCCGAGAGCATTCATATTTTTCGCGAGGTCGTCGCCGAATGCGAGAAGCCGGTCATGCTGTATTCGATCGGCAAGGACAGCTCGGTGATGCTGCATCTCGCGCTGAAGGCGTTCGCGCCCGCAAAGCCGCCGTTCCCGCTGCTGCAAATCGCGAGCGGCTGGGATTTTCGTGACATGCTCGAATTCCGGGATGCGACGGTCCGGCGGCTCGGTTTGGATTTGCTCGTCTACACGAACGAGGAGGGCGCAGGCACCGGCGTAAAGCCCTGGACGCCCGGGACGGCCTATGCCGATCTGATGCTGACTCAGGCGCTGCGCGAGGCGCTCGACAAATACGGATTCGATGCCGCCTTCGGCGGCGCCCGGCGCGACGAGGAGAAGAGCCGCGCCAAGGAGCGCATTTTTTCGTTTCGCTCGGCGCAGCACCGCTGGGATCCGAAAAATCAGCGCCCCGAGCTCTGGCAGATCTACAACGCGCGTAAAAATCGCGGCGAGAGCATCAGAGTCTTTCCGCTGTCGAATTGGACCGAACTCGACGTCTGGCAATACATACACCTCGAGGATATACCCGTCGTTCCGCTGTATCTCGCGAAGCCGCGCCCCGTCGTGCGGCACGGCGGCCGGCTCATCATGGTCGACGACGATCGCTTGCCCCTGAGCGAGACCGACCGCGTCGAAACCTTGAGCGTGCGCTTCCGCACGCTCGGCTGCTATCCGCTGACGGGCGCGACGCTGAGCACGGCGTCGAGCCTGACGGAGGTCATACGAGAGATGCTGCTCGCTACGGGCTCCGAACGCGAGGGACGGCTCGTCGACGACGGGGCGGCGTCGATGGAGCGCAAGAAGCAAGAGGGCTATTTCTGATGGCCGCCGGCGCCGCACCCGTTGCCAGCGGATCCGAGCTCATCGCTTCGGACATCGAAGCGTATTTGCGGCTGCATCAGCACAAGAGCTTGCTGCGTTTCATCACCTGCGGGTCGGTCGACGACGGCAAGTCCTCGCTGATCGGACGCCTGTTGTACGAGACCAAGATGATTTTCGCGGACCAGCTCGCCGCTCTGGAGTCGGATTCGAAGCGCGTCGGCACGCGCGGCGGGCAGATCGACTTCGCGCTGCTCGTCGACGGCCTGGCAGCGGAGCGTGAACAGGGCATCACGATCGATGTCGCCTATCGGTTTTTCTCGACCGACAAGCGCAAGTTCATCGTCGCCGATACGCCGGGTCACGAGCAGTACACGCGCAACATGGTCACCGGCGCGTCGACCGCGGAGCTTGCGGTCATCCTGATCGACGCCCGCAAGGGAGTGCTGACGCAAACGCGCCGCCACAGCTTTCTGGTCTCGTTGCTCGGCATCAGCAAGATCGTGTTGGCGATCAACAAGATGGATCTCGTCGGCTACTCCGAGCAGATCTTCCGCGAGATCGAGCACGACTTTCGCGGCTTTGCGGCGCAGATCCAGCTCAGCGACATCACCGCGATACCGGTATCGGCGGTCGAGGGCGACAACGTCGTCACCTCGAGCGCGGCGATGCCCTGGTATCGGGGACCGAGCTTATTGCAGCAGTTGGAGAACGCACCCGAAGCGGACGTCGCCACGGCGAAGCCGTTTCGCCTGCCCGTTCAATGGGTCAACCGGCCCAATGCGGAGTTTCGCGGTTTTGCCGGTCTGATCGCGAGCGGCGTCGTGCGCAGCGGCGATCGGCTTCGCGTGCTGCCGTCGGGGCGATGCAGCCAGGTTGCCAAGATCATCTCCGCGGGCGCCGATGCGCCCTACGCAGTGGCCGGCGAGTCGGTGACGCTGACGCTCGTCGATGAGATCGACGTCAGCCGCGGCGATGTGCTCGCTGCGGCGGACTCCGCGCCCGCGATCGCAAGCCAATTCGAGGCGACGATCATCTGGATGCACGACGAAGCGCTGGTCCAGGGACGCGCCTATCTGTGCAAGCTCGGCGGTAAAACGCTGGTGGCGACCGTGGCGCCGATCAAATACCGCATCGATGTCAACACGCTCGAGCAAATACCGGCCAATAGGCTCGATCTGAACGACATCGGCGTCTGCCATCTCGAACTCGGCAGTGCGATCGCGTTCGAACCCTATAAGGAAAATCGGGCGCTCGGCGGCTTCATTCTGATCGATCGGCTTACGAACAACACGGTAGGTGCGGGCCTGTTGCGGTTTGCACTGCGCCGCTCGGAAAACGTGCATTGGCAGACGCTCGACGTCAATAAGCGCGCTCGCGCGCGCTTGAGTCATCAGAAGCCCTGCGTCGTGTGGCTCACCGGACTATCCGGCGCGGGCAAGTCGACGATCGCGAACCTCGTCGAAAAGAAATTGCATGCCGATGGGCGCCAAACCTACCTGCTGGACGGCGACAACGTGCGCCACGGACTGAATCGGGATCTCGGCTTCACCGACGCCGATCGGGTCGAGAACATTCGTCGCGTCGGGGAAGTGGCGCGCTTGATGGTCGATGCGGGGCTCATCGTGTTGGTGTCGTTCATCTCACCGTTTCGCGCCGAACGGTCCATGGCGCGCAGCCTCGTCGAGCCGGGCGAGTTCGTCGAAGTATTCGTCGATACGCCGCTCGCCACCGCCGAGTCGCGCGACCTCAAGGGGCTATACAAGAAGGCGCGTCGCGGAGAGCTCAAGAATTTTACGGGCATCGATTCGCCCTACGAGGCGCCCGAGAATCCGGAATTGCGCCTGGACACGACCCGGCTGACGCCGGAAGCCGGCGCCGACGCGGTCATCGCCTACCTGCGCGAGGCCGGGATTGTCGATGTGGGTCTGACCCGGAAAATCTGATGGGCGAAGCGCAGCTGTTGTGGGGGCTGCTATTCGGGTCGATCGGCCTGGCATTCGTCATCTACGGCAAGAAGCAGCGCTCGCCGGCACCGCTGGTTTGCGGCGTTGGCCTCATGATCTATCCGTATTTCGTGTCGAATGCCTATCTATTGGTCGCGATCGGCGTGGCACTGACCGCACTGCCGTACTTCTTCCGGCAGTAAAGCGGGGCCGCACTCAGGTCTTAGGCACCCGCTGCCGCCGCCGCGCTCGCCAGCTTGAGGTCGGCGCGCCGACGCTGTTCGTCGTGCACCTCGGCGGCCGTGAGTCCGGTATGGGTGGCGATGATCTCGATGAGCCGATGCTGCGGATCGCGCGGCAGAGTCACTTCATGCAGCCGCTCCCAAATTCGGATGCGCTCCTCCGCGGACTTGAGCCGCGAGGATTGCTCGGCGAGATCGAGCTTGCGGCGCTCGGCGTTTTCCGCCTGCTGATGCGCGAGGCGCGCACGAAAGTCCATCGTCGGGTCGTCCGACGGCATGATGCCGGTTCGGGCATTTGAATAATTCTGCTTGTCTTGCATCGCACTGAACTCCGAAGTAAGTGCGGACACGGTAACATTGTCCGGCCGTGCGCGGTTCTATTTCGGATGCGCCGCGGCCCAAAGTCTGAAAGAGGGGCCCGCTTGGGTCCAAACGTTAAAAAAAGGGTGCCGGCCGCGGCGCAATGATCGGAAAGGAGAATCTCAATGACGGTCTCGATTTACGATGTATCGATTCCCAGTCTCGTTAGAGGGTTGACGAATTTGTCGAATATTCTCGATAAGGGGGCCCATTACGCCGCCGCCAGAAAGTTCGACTCCGCGACTCTGCTGCATGCGCGCTTGTTTCCGGACATGCATCCGCTCGTGAAACAGGTACAGATCGCCTGCGATACGGCCAAGGGCGCCGCGGCCCGCCTCGCGAAACTCGAGAACCCGAAGCATGAAGACAATGAGGCGAGCTTCGCGGACTTGAGCGCACGCATTCAGAAGACGCTCGACTTCGTCAAGAGCGCGACTCCGGAAGCGATGGCCGGCGCCGAAAGCCGCCAGATCGTGCTGCAGTTCCCCACCAACACCTTGACCTTCACCGGCCTCGATTATTTGACGCATTTCGTACTGCCGAATTTCTACTTTCACATCAGCGTCGCGTACGCATTGCTCCGCAATAATGGCGTCGAGGTCGGTAAACGGGACTTTTTGGGCGCGATTCAGTAGGCATCGGCCCAGCCGCAGCGCGGAGCCGCAACGGCGCACGGCCCGGTCGGAGTGCGCTTTATGTGCGCATACGGTCGAGCGCCGGGAAGTGTTTGCGCGCGTAAGCGATGATTTGCTTGTCGCTCGGGTGGTCCGCGGTCTCGACGGCGACGACGAGTTTTGCGAGCGGCGCGTGCTTTTCGCCGAGATAGGCGACGAATTCGTGTTTGGTCTGCGCGGGCCCTAGAACGAGGATTTCCCGCGCGCCGGCGAGCGATTTGGCGACCTCGTCGAAGAATTGATGGTCGGCGACCTCGCGGTGAGCCCCGGTGTGCTTGCCTCCATCCGCGTAGGCTTGGTGGTGGTGCGCGTGCACCACGGCGTGCTGCTGCTCGGTTTCGGTCAATTGCCAGGCCGAGGCCTTTTGATGATCGATCCAAACCACGGCGTGGTAGTGAGACATCGAGAACTCCTGAAGTGCATGGCGCGCGTTCGAGCGCAAACGATCGTCATTCTAAACCGCGGAGCGACTGCCACGGATACGCAACTGTCACTCAATCAATCGCGTCATTGTGGCAGACTTTATCGATGCCCACTGTCCTGACGATCAACGGCGGCTCTTCGAGTATTCGGTTTTCGCTCTACCGGCCAGGGCTCGCTATCGCGGAGCGCATGCAGGGCAAGATCGAGCGCATCGGGCTGCCGGGCGCGAATTTCACGAGCAGCGACGGATCCGCAGGCGCTCCGGCACGCCGCGAGGTCGCACTGGCTGATCATCGCGCAGCAGTGCAGGTATTGATGGATTGGTTGGAGGCGCAGCCGGCATTCGGCGCGGTGCAGGCCGTCGGCCACCGGATCGTCAACGGCATGGCGCACACGGCGCCGCAGCGCATTACGCCGCTGCTGTTGGACGAACTACGGCGCATCCGGCCCTACGATCCGGAGCATCTTCCCAGCGAGATCAAGCTCATCGAGGCAATCCAGAAGCGCAACCCCAAACTTCCGCAAGTGGCCTGCTTCGATACGGCATTTCACCAGAGCATGCCGCGCGTAGCGAAAATGCTGCCGATCCCGCGCAAATACGACGCGCAAGGCGTGCAGCGGTACGGATTTCACGGCCTCTCGTATGCCTACCTGCTGCGGGAATTGGCGCGCCTCGGCGAGCGGTCTGCGACGCGCGGGCGCGTGATACTCGCACATCTCGGTAACGGCGCGAGCATGGCGGCCGTGCGGGACGGCAAAAGCGTCGATACCAGCATGGCGTTCACGCCGACCGCGGGCTTGGTCATGAGTACGCGATCGGGCGATTTGGATCCGGGCCTCGCCTACTATTTCTCGCGTACCGAGGCGATGAGCGCGCGACAATTCCAAACCATGGTCAATCACGAAGCGGGCCTTCTCGGTGTTTCCGAGACCAGTTCCGACGTGCGCGATCTGCTGGCGCATGAAGCCCTGGATCCGCGGGCCGCGGAGGCCTTGGCGCTGTTTTGTTATCAGGCGAAAAAATGGGTTGGGGCGTTCAGTGCCGCAATGGGCGGCTTGGACGCGCTGGTCTTCACGGGCGGCATCGGTGAAAACGCTGCGGCCTTGCGCTCCCGCATTTGCGCCGGCCTGGAATTTCTCGGACTCGAATTGAACGAGGCGCGCAATGCCGCGAATGCGCCCTTGATATCCGCGGACTCGAGCCGGGTCGCGGTCCGGGTCGTGCGTACCGATGAGGAGCTGATGATCGGCGAACAGACGCTGCAAACGCTCGGGCTGAATGCCGCAACGGAGAAGTGAATCATGACTGAGAATTCCAACGCACCGACGCTCGATGCGCAGCAGCTGCGCGAGCTGGACGCGTATTGGCGGGCCGCAAATTATTTGGCGGTGGGACAAATCTATCTGCAGGACAATCCGCTGCTGCGCGAGCCGCTACAAGCTGCGCACATCAAGCACATGCTGCTCGGTCATTGGGGCACGACGCCCGGACAGAATTTCATTTATACGCACCTGAATCGGGTCATCAAAAATTACGGACTCGATATGATTTACATGTCGGGTCCGGGCCACGGAGGGCCCGCGGTCGTCGCCGGCACGTATCTCGAGGGAACCTACAGCGAGGTCTATCCCAATATCAGCCGCGACACCGCCGGCTTGAGGCGTCTGTTCAAGCAGTTCTCGTTTCCGGGCGGAATTCCGAGTCATGCCTCGGCGGAATGTCCCGGCTCCATCCACGAGGGCGGCGAACTCGGCTATTCACTGAGTCATGCGTTCGGCGCCGTGTTCGACAATCCATCGCTGCTCGTCGCTTGCGTGATCGGCGACGGCGAAGCCGAGACCGGACCGCTCGCGACGGCCTGGCACTCGAACAAGTTTCTCAACCCCGCGACCGACGGTGCGGTGCTGCCGATTCTGCACCTCAATGGCTATAAGATCGCCAATCCCACGGTGCTCGCACGCATTTCGCGCGAAGAACTCGACCAATTGTTGCGCGGCTGCGGTTGGACGCCTCACTACGTCGCGGGCTCGGAACCCGCACTCATGCACGAGGCGATGGCGATGACGCTCGATCGGGTCATCGAACAAATTCACGAAGCGCAGCATGCCGCGCGCCGACACGGGGACCAGACGCGGCCCCGTTGGCCGATGATCGTGCTCGACTCGCCGAAGGGCTGGACCGGCCCCAAGTTCATCGACGGGCGCGCGTGCGAAGGCACCTTCCGGTCGCATCAAGTTCCCCTGACCGACCCGGCGACGAATCCGGCGCATCTGCGTCAGCTCGAAGAGTGGCTCAGGAGCTATCGGCCCGAGGAGCTGTTCGACGCGCAAGGCTGCCTGATGCCGGAACTGGCGGCGCTCGCACCGACCGGTGAGCGACGCATGGGTGCCAACCCCAATGCGAATGGCGGCATCTTGCTGCGGGATTTGCGCATGCCGAATTACGCCGATTATGCCGTGGACGTGCCCTCGCCCGGCGTGCTCGGTATCGGCGACACCCACGTGCTCGGCCGATTTCTGCGTGATGTCGCCAAACTCAACGACGATCAGCGCAACTTCAGGATTTTCGGGCCGGACGAGACGCTTTCCAACGGGCTCGAGGCGGTTTTCGAAGCGACGAATCGGCAATGGGAAGCGCCTACGATCGCGAACGACGAATTTCTAGCGCGCGATGGGCGTGTCATGGAAATGCTCAGCGAGCACCAATGCGAAGGCTGGCTTGAGGGCTATTTGCTGACGGGCCGGCATGGCCTGTTCAATTGCTACGAGGCGTTCATACACATCATCGATTCGATGTTCAACCAACACGCGAAATGGCTCAAGGTCACGGCCCATCTGCCTTGGCGGCGCAAGATTGCGTCGTTGAATTACTTGCTGTCCTCGCACGTGTGGCGTCAGGATCACAATGGATTCACGCATCAAGACCCCGGGTTCATCGATCACGTCGTCAACAAGAAATCCGAAATCGTGCGAATCTACCTGCCGCCCGACGCGAATTGCCTGCTCTCGGTCATGGACCACTGCCTGCGCAGCCGCCATTACGTCAATGTCGTGGTGGCCGGCAAGCATCCCGCGCCGCAGTGGCTGACGATGGATCAGGCCATCTCGCATTGCACCGCCGGTATCGGCATATGGCAATGGGCGAGTAACGACCAACAGTCGCAACCCGACGTCGTCATGGCCTGTGCCGGCGATGTACCGACGCTCGAAACGCTGGCTGCCGTGACGATACTGCGCGACCGCTTGCCCGAGCTCAAAGTGCGCGTCGTCAACGTCGTCGATTTGATGAAACTGCAGCCGGCCTCGGAACATCCGCACGGACTCAGCGATCGGGATTTCGATTCCTTGTTCACGACGGACAAGCCCGTGATCTTCGCCTTTCACGGCTATCCGTGGCTCATTCATCGGCTGACCTATCGGCGCAACAATCATCATAACCTGCATGTGCGCGGCTACAAGGAGGAGGGCACGATCACGACGGCGTTCGACATGACGGTGCTCAATGAGCTCGACCGCTTCCATCTGGTCATGGACGTCATCGACCGAGTGCCGAAGATCGGCAGTCCCGGCGTTTATCTCGAGCAGCAGCTGCGCGACAAGCTCGTCGAACACAAGCGGTACATCGAGGAAAATGGCCAGGACATGCCCGAAATCCGCGGCTGGAAATGGCCCGCCGAGCCCAGTCGCGCTAAATGACGCCGTCTGCTTCTAGAAGCGCAGCGATAAACAGCTCAGGCCGCCGTCCATTTTGCGAAACTCGGAGATCGATAGCGTGATGAGGGCATATCCCAAGTTGCCCAGAGTGGCCGTCAATCGCGGATAGCCTTCGGCAAGCAAGACGTGTTCGTTGATACGCACGCAGTTAGCCGCGTATGATTCGACGGGCTCGACGCGCACGAGTTCGTAGGCGCGAAATTCCTCGACCGGCGGCAATTCCGGCGCCAGCACGAGACGGCCGTCGCCGAGATAGGCGATACCGGACTTCAGATGCAATAAGCCGCGATTGTCACGAATATCCACGGTAGAGGCCGTGTATCCGTGGCCACGCAACAACTGCGCCAGCTGCAGCGCGCCGGCATCGTTGGTCCGCGCGGACACGCCGATGAAGAAGTGATCCTCGGCCTGACAAACATCGCCGCCATCGACCGTGCCGGGCGCCGTAATGCACTGCGCCTCGCGACCCAAGTCGCGCAGCGCCTGCAAGACCGGGTTCACTTCGCCCTGGCGGGACGCCGCGCCGGGCCGCGTCACAATCGTCGCTCCTCGTGCGAGCACCGCGGTGTCCTCGACGAAAGTGCTGTCGGGATGCGTGGGGTCCGCCGGCAGCGCATGCACTTCGAGCCCGCAGCGCCGCAGCGCCGCGCAATACGCCGCATGCTGGACGAGCGCCGCCGCAAGATCGGGCGGCCCCAACTGCGCATTCGTGAGTCCTTGCGCGAAATTCGCAGCCGGCGGGCGCGTCATTGCGTGTTCGAAGCGATACGACATGGAGTTGAGTCTCCGAGAAAGTCCCATTGTATTCGAAGGCCTTATTGTTGGCGGTTGGACGGCCAAGTCCGATAGACCCCACGCAAAATGCCGCCGAAACGTCCATTCGAACGTTCCGGCGGCAAGTCTCGATCGCGCTAATCAGGCCTGTTGTCGATGCTGAAACTCGCTACGAAGGCCGGCGATCCGCGCCTCAATGGCCGCCTTGGCGTCACCCTGGTCTTTGTCCGCCTTCGCCTGCAGCGCCTTGACCTTGGCCTGCATCTCGGCTTCGGCCCGCTTCGATTCCAGCCGATCTTTCTCCAGCGTGTTCTCGATGCGCACGCGCAGCCGATCAATCTTCGCCTGCACTTTTGCCTTCAGGTCGCTGCGTACCTTGGCATGCTCCGCTTTGAGCTGATCGAGTTCGGCGCGATGGGCGGCCGCCTTGCGCGCGCTGCGTGCATTCTCAGCCTCACTCCTGACCATGCGGAATACAACCCCGCCTAGGGCCTCCATGCACGTATCCACGGGCGTGACCCATTCCTCATCCACCTCTGCAACGACGGCATACTTGCCTGGAATCAGCGTCGCCGAGACGTCGGACAAGAAGTCCGCGTCGAAGTCGGCGGTGTAAAGATCGCGGATGAAACCGAAGAGTGCACCCGTACCCATGCCGATCGCCAAACCGGCGGGACCTCCCAGGATCCCAATCATACTCCCGAGCGTCGTCCCCGCGACGATTCCAACCGGGAACACATCATCCACGCGCTCCTTCGATACGGTGCCGTCGGCATTCTTCTTGATTACCGCCAGCGAAGTTACCTCGATGCTGCCTTCGCGATCGAGCGCAGACAATGACCGCACGCCTTCGTAGGCGGCTTTTTCATCATTAAATACGATTGCTAATATCTTGTTCATGTCGATTTCTCCTCAGAAGTGCAAAGTGACCCGCTTCATGCGCTCGCGAAGGATCGGCCGCTCGGAAAGTGGCGCAATCCATTGGCGAGGGCGACGAACGACACGCCATCGAAAATGAAATCGATACCGATGGCCAGACCGATAAACCAGAGGCTCGATACCGGCAACTGCGTGAGCAACATGATGCCGAGGCCCACGGAGACGATCCCGGAGCACATCGCCCAGCCCCATTTCGGGAACTGCAACGCGACGGCGCCAATCGCGCGGAACATGCCGCCGACGACGAAGAACGAAGCGAGGATCAGCGTCAAGCTCACTTCCCCTGCGAGCGGGTACCGGATCAGCAAGTATCCCGTAAAGCCGCGCAGCAACGCACTCAGAAGGCAGAGAAAGAAGCCACTCCAACTGCGCATGCGAAACGCCTGAATCAGCGCGAGCACGCCGCCGAACAGCAGCAGCCAGCCGAACGTCAGCACGGTCGCGAGCGTCGCCGTGACCTCGCCGGCGATGCAGATGCCCCCCACGATAATGAGCCCGATGCCGAATGCCATGAACCAGCCCCAGGAATCATGGATTTCATCGAACCCAGCCGCGATTGACGCGGCGATTGATTTGTTTTCTGACATGATCGTTACCTCCATTGGATCAGATACGCTCAAGACCCTGATCATCGATGTCCTGTGATCCGAGTCAGCGTCGTTTGTTTACTTGCTTGGCGGCGCATATTCGAACTTCGGCGCCGCCTCCAAGGCCTCTTTGCTTGCGCCCGGCAGCACGAACTTTCCGGCTTTCAGCTTTAGCTGCGCGACCGGAATGGCGACATCGTGACGATCGACGCCAAGAAAACCGCCGACCCCGATGATGGCGTAAGAGACCGACTTGTCGGGAGCGATAATGATGTCGTCAATGTGTCCGATGCTCTCATTCTTGTCGTTGTATACGGCCTTGCCAAGAACCTGCTGTTTGGCGCTCCAACCGAGCGTTACGTCGCGCAGTTCGGCCGCAGCCACGCCGATCACCGACGATCCCGCGACTTGCGCGGGCACCGCGGCCGGCAGAAGCAGAAAAATCCCAACAATAATGCCTAGACTTAAGCGATTCATTTTTTCTCTCCTTGAATGTTTCACCAGCGCTTGAATCTCGGATTGCTGGCCCTTTCCCCATGCAGACCCTAGGCGCTCTGTTCGCTGATCGAAATCAGGGCATTTGCCTATGAAAAATGGGGCTTTACATATTCGACGGCGGCTCATGGTCATTGCTGTGCAACATGCAAAATTAGGTGCAACCCGGCCAACTACGGCGCGGTACGCTAACTGATTAATTCAACTGCAAAATTGCGGACGCTGGACGGATTGCCCGGGTCCACGAGATTCTGGCGGCTCATGCGCCCGCAGATAAATGCGAACGAGTCCAATTTCCGCGCGGCGAGCCCGGTCTCGAATCCCGTTAGAAGTTCCATTTGTGCCCGATCCAATACCGGAATTGCGAGGAGGTCGTCACAACGACGATTGCCAATTCTTCAGAGCCCTCACGGGCCCATTTTTCTCTGCATCCCTTGCTTGGCGTATATATCCCATGGGATACACGATGAATATGCGTGGTCATGACCGGGGTCTATGGCGTATTGATCCATGGAGCATGGGAGTTGAAGGTCGACCTTGGTCTGGCGGTACCGCGTGTATTACATTGACCAGTTGAAACAGCCCTTTATCATCATGGCAAAGATCAAAGCAAAACGCTCCGCTATGGCTAAGAAACTCGAGTACGATGTCGCCGAACAACTGCGCACACCGGAGGAAATGGCCGCCCATCTCGGCGCCTGGTTCGAAGAAACATCGATGATGCGACCGGCATTGCCAGCGCTTTGGGGGACATTGCACGTGCACCGGGAACGACCCAAGTCGCCCGCGATGCTGGCCTGAGCCGAGAGAGCCTCTATAAAGCACTGAGCGCGAAAGGCAATCCGAGCTTCGCAACCATCCTGAAAGTGGCGCGCGCCTTAGGCGTCCGCCTGCATGCGCAAACTGCATGAATTCCGCCATCCAATTTCCTCTACGCCGACCGCGCCCTCATCGTCAGCAGCGGTCAACTGCTGCGAGGGAATTTCCGCCTCAGCACGTTCGTCCCACTCGACGACTTATCGGTCTCCGACTACAAGTACTTCGGCATCGACGCGATGCCGATCGCCAACATCAACGGCGATATCCTATCTGCGCCCGGGCCTTACAGAACCCAATGCTTTGTGGCTCACTTATCACGACGGTGGCGACACCGAGCTCTTTTGCGCCAAGCTGAGTAAACGGCGAATGCGTAGCCAATGCCGGTACGCTTTGATGGCGTGATTCACACTGGTTTCATCCATGACTTCTCGAAATTCAAGCCCGTCTGCGAGACGGATAGACATGCCATTGAGGCTCTCGGCTCCGCCGGTGGTTGAGCTATAATTCATCGCTGCAAAACAAGGTTTACTCAATGACCGGCCCGAAAACGCGGGCGGCCCTGCGCGGCCGTCCGGCTTTTGGCGGCGGCGGCAGAAAATCCGGCATAATACATGGATGTCCTTAGCCCCCGCAGATCCTAAATCCGTGAACGACCCATCGGCCGCCCTGGCGCTGAGCCCCGCCAGTTGGCGCGGCGCGCCGATCGCGGCCGTACTGTTCGATCTGGACGGCACCTTGCTCGATACCGCAGGGGACATTTCGCTCGCACTGAATCGCGCGATCGCGGAATATGGGTGGCAGCCCGTTGCGGCGAGCGATGCGCGCACGATGATCGGCCGCGGCGGGCCCATGCTGGTTCAGCGCGCCGCGCATTTGCAGCAGCGGCATCTCGACGCGGCGACCCATGCGGCGATCGTCGAGCGCTTCTTTTACCACTACGGTGCGCTCCAAGAAAACGACGAATGTGCGGCGCAGCCGTTTGCGGGCGCAACCGAGGGCTTGCGCCGCGTGCACCAAGCCGGACTGCGCACCGGGATCGTCACGAACAAGCAGCAACGCTTTGCGATCTCGCTCGCGAAGCGCCTCGGCTTCCATGACTGGGTCGACGTGGTCGTGGGCGGGGACAGCTGCGCGCGCCGCAAACCCGATCCGATGCCGGTGCTGTTCGCCTGCGAGTCGCTGAAGGTCGCGCCCGCGCAGACCTTGATGGTCGGAGACTCGATCAATGATGTTCAGGCTGCGCGCGGCGCCGGGGTGGCGATCGTCTGCGTACCGTATGGCTATAACGAGGGCATGGATCCGCGCACGCTGCCCTGCGATCAGTTGATCGAGAGCATCGCCGATTTGCCCGCGCTCATTCTGCGCAAACCAACAACCGCCTGAGCACGCATCAGCCATGGCAGCCGAAGCACCCGTTGCAGAAATCGGCTTTCCGGCGCCGGATTTCGAATTGCTGGGCACCGACGGCGGCAAGCACCGGCTGCGGGATCTCGCCGGCGAGCATGGCACGGTCGTTGCGTTCATCTGTAATCACTGTCCCTACGTCAAAGCGATACTGCCGCGCCTGGTGCGCGACGCGCGCGACCTCGCCGCGATCGGCGTTTCGGTCATTGCGATCAATTCGAACGACGGCGATGCTTACCCGGAAGACCGATTCGAGCGCATGGTCGAACTCGCTCCCCGCCTCTCGTTCCC
>Ga0187879_10000159_pt1 | contig 49000 bp, 40 predicted proteins | sample June2016WEW_19_1_FD_132423 | JGI IMG/M metagenome (GOLD analysis project Ga0187879, IMG submission 132423) | Peatland microbial communities from SPRUCE experiment site at the Marcell Experimental Forest, Minnesota, USA - June2016WEW_19_10 | ecosystem: Environmental > Terrestrial > Soil >... | reverse complement strand
GGCCCATCCTCTTCCTTTAATCTCCAACTCGGCGTCCCATTTCTTTTTTTCGCGAGCGGCAATCTCCCTGATTGTGGTCCCGTTAATTCCTAGCCTCAACCAAGTATCAAATTCCTCGAGGACCGTAGGTGCGGACATGTTGAAGCAAACAGACAATTGCCTTGCAAGAAATGCAATAGCGTTGGTAGCTGGCGTCTTTGCGGTTTCTCGCCGCTTCCTGCCTTGCAACTGACGGTCTAACTTTTCGAGGAGCGACGTGAGTAGTCTGTCGTCCTTCATTTCGATAAGTTCGACGTTGCCGATCGATCGCAATTTCACTAAAGCCGCGATGTGAAGTCGCGCTGATTTTCTAGCGTGAAAACCGCGACTTCGCCGGTTAGCGAGTCGTTTAACTCGCTCCGCGAAGAAGCTCTGCGCCGCCAATAGCACCCAAAAGATAAAATCGAATTCGGCGCGGGGGTTTCGCCGTTCTTTACGCTCACGCTTCAAACGACTCTCGAACTTACTCGATAACTCCCGGAAACTCTCATTTTTTCGGAGCCTTTTGTAGAGCGGATCTGCAGCCAAGCGCATGCGTGCCCGCGCAATTTCTTGGTCGATGCGTTTTTCCTCTTGCTTTGCGGCTTCCTGTGCTCGTTCGGGAAACAACAAGCCCCCGAGAAGGGCATTGAGCGGAATTCCCCGGGCGGGATTACGATCTAGCTCTGTCGGATTACGCGTTAGTTCTACCAGCAGGTCGAACAGAGTTCGGAATTCTTCAACAGTCCACGGCGCACCCTCATTGATTTTGCGCAACATGCGTTTATCTATTGCTTCAATGCCTTATCGAGCTTTCGATGTGCCGCACCTCTATGCCCACCGCGCAGGTGGCTATAGCGCTTAACCATCTGTAATGTGGAATGACCAAGTTGCGCGGCGAGTTCGATATCGGTCGCGCCATTCGCCGCCAGCAGCGACGCACACATGTGGCGGCAGTCATGAAGCCGCATGGTCCTGAGATGCGCCGGGAAATTCTTTCGGGCACGTCCCCATGGTGAACGCGGCGCCAAGCGGTTTTCGAACTGCCAGAAGACACGCCCGTTCAGGTTTCGAATCTTCCCGGCTCGCTTAACACCCTCGATAGCCGGGGCGAGCATTGCGACCCGCAGGGGCTTTCCGGTTTTCTGTCCCCGGATCGCTACGTCGCCCGTCTTGAGGTCTACATCACGTCGGGCTACTGCCAGCGCATCCGAAAGTCTCGCGCCGGTCCCGACCAAAAAGCGCACGAGGGCGCCGAGTTCGGGCTTGACCGCATCGCAAGCCGCAAATACTTCGGCCACTTCCTCCGGCGTCGCGAGGATATCAATGGGTTTAGGCTCCGCCATCGCGACCTTGCGCGGCCAGGGAGATGACGGCAGCGCAAATCCATTGTCGATCGCCCAGTACCAACATCGACGCATTGCGCTTAGATACCGATTAGCGCGCGCCGGACTTCTGCCTTCAGTCAGAAGCGAGTCACGAAAGGCAACGACCTGGATTCGCGAAAACGTTCGCGCCGGCATGTCCCCAAATTGATTAGTCCAGGCCGCAAGTAAGAATTCCAAATCAGGCAGGTACCGTAGCTGTCGCACTTGCGGATCAGCTAGAAATCGCTCTGCAATCTGGCGAACGGTGATCGTCGCCGCCTCAGCGTGAATTCCGCCACGGTCGCGCTGCCCTTTTAGCGTTCGCTCCTCAGCGGTTGCCCATTCTTTGGCTTCCCGCTTTGTATCAAAAGCCTTCGTAACAGGGCCAAGACCCTTTAGACGAATGCGTGCGAGGAAACGAGTCGTACCGCTCGGCGTGCGATAGGATTGGATACTAGCCACTAGCGCCTCCTTACTAGGCAATTGTGGTCAGGCTCGGCCAGCGTTGGCGCGCTGGCTTGAGCCGCCTCTTGGCTCAAACAAACTCAAATCACGAGCCAAATATACCCCTGGTGGCAATAGAGTGGCAATGGGAGTCGAAATTTCCGAAGCTTGCCTCCGATCACTTGAGCGATAACTGCTTGTTTTTATTGGCGGAGAGGGTGGGATTCGAACCCACGGTTCCGGTGAAGGAACGCCGGTTTTCAAGACCGGTGCATTCAACCGCTCTGCCACCTCTCCGTCTCTATCCGCTCAAGCGTCGACGAGTCCCCTAGTGGGCGGGCGCGCCGCGAATCTTACCTGAGGCGTGTGCATTCTGCGAAATGCAAAACAGGCCACTTTACATCGGCGAACCCTAAGTGCGCAGAAACTGCATGAAACCCGAGTATTGCCAGGGTCGCGCCGCCAATAGGAACGCCGTGCCGCGGCGGGCCTCGGGTAAACTATCATCGCGTTCGATGATATCGATGCATTCACGCGCCGCGTTGCGCAGAATGCGCTGCAGGCGCGCATAGGATTGCTCCGACACCGCGCCGCCATGGAATAAGAACTCCTCGCTGGGCGCGGCGAATTGCGACAACATGAATTCTTTGAGCAACCTCTGGTGGATGTAATTCTGCACCGGTCCGCCCGGCCGCCAGCTGAAGTGCCTTCCGACCAAGACCCGCACCTTGTTGAGCGGCTGCAGCTCGATGACCCGCAATCGATCGAGCCGAATCAGGAAACGCTGTAGCTCCCGCTCGGTGAATTGATAATCCTTGATGATATCGGCGAATGACGTCCGATTCAGGATCAGCCACGTGACGAGGAATAATTTCGGCTCCGCTATGATCTGCCGCTCCTGGGCGACCGTCAGTTTATTGCCCGGGAGCGCACGTCGCCGCGCCCTCTCGAGCACGTCGGACAGCTCCATGCCGATCAAGTCGCAGATGGCGTCGATGCGCTGCAGGGTGAAATCGCCGGCCGAGAACAGCCGCTTGACGCTTGCCTCGCTCAAGTTTAGGCGCTTGGCAACACTGCTATAGGTGACGCCGGCTTCCTTGAGGCTGCGTTTCAACTCCGCGACGATCTGTGCTTGCTGCGCCACTGCATCCGACCTCGAGTGCTGGAATGAACCCGGAAAGTATCACGAGACGATACCGAGCGCGCCATCCGCGAATACCTGGAAGGTACGTGTTGCTTGCCGCGGCCACTCTAGGGAAATTGTGCCACGGTCATATAGCAAGGGAGCGCGAACATGGGATATCGAATATTGGGGTTAGCATTGATCTTCGGCGGCTTGCTGTCGGGGTGCACGGGGCTCGACGAATTGCTGTGCGCGCCGCATTGCCGCGCAGAGACCCATAACTCATCGAGTTTGGTGGGCTTCTTGTATCCGGATGGTCGCTTGCCGCCGGCCCAGGATACGGTTCCGGAATTGCATCTGCCGCTGCGCGTCGGCCTCGCATTTCTGCCGTCGCGATCGCCCGGCGGCGAACTCGACGCAGCACATAAGGACGAGATACTCGAGCGCATCCGCAAGCGATTCGCCGAGCGCAAATTCGTCGCCGAAATCGTCGTGATACCGGATTACTACCTGACGACGAACCGCGGCTTCGAGGGCTTAAGTGGCATACAGCGATTGTACAACGTCGATTTGATGGCGCTGGTGTCTTACGACCAGGTCACCCATCTCGACCAGAACAAATTGTCGTTGGGTTATCTGACGATCATCGGCGCCTATGTGCTGCCCGGCACGAGCCGCGATACCGCAACGCTCGTCGACCTCGCAGTCATTGACCCCGCGACACGTTCGCTAGTGTTGCGAGCCGGCGGCACCGATACGCGAAGCGGCTCAACCACGTTGATCTCGGAACAGCGTGAGACCCGCGCCGCGAATGCCGGCGGCTTCGACGCGGCGAGCGACCGGATGATTGCGAACTTCGACGCCGCATTGAGCAATTTCGAGGCTGCGGTACGTGACGGCAAGGCCAATGTGAGGGTGGTCCAACGCGGCGATTCCGGCCGTGGCGGCGGCGGCAGCATCGCGAGCACCGAAGTGGCGGTGCTGCTGCTGCTCGTTGCGGCTCGCGCGCGCCGGCGCATGCGTTGAGCATTACAGGCGATCGCGCGCCGTTCAATATCCGGCGCTGCGGTCCCGCTGCATGAATTCATCGAGGCGCTGCATGACTTCGTCAGGCTGAATCAAATCCATGACGCCCGGCCTTTCGATTTTCACCCACCACGGCAACTCGTCGGGTTCGCGCCCCGCAACGGTTCTCGCCGCGTCGGGAAAGCGGTTCACGCACCATTTGAGGCTGCGGTAGGGGCCGCTGCGCGCCGGGTTGGTGGGCGCGTAAAGACCGATGACCGGCGTGTCCACGGCGGTCGCCATGTGCGCGGGTCCCGTGTCCGGAGCCAGCAACAGCGTCGACGCGCGCACCAGCGCGAGCATTTGCGGCAGCGTATCGCGGCCGATATTGTCGATCAGCGGCTCTTTGGCATACGCGACGATGCGGGCGCCCATGTCGCGTTCGATCGCGGTCGGGCCACCGCACAACACGACGCGCATAGCCCAGCGGCGCACCGCATGATCGGCAAGTTGCGCATAGAATTCCGCGCGCCAGTTGCGAAGCTCGTGGCTGGAGCAGGGGCTGATCAGCAGCGTCGGCTGCGCATCCGGAATCATGCGCTTCGCATAGTCGAGCGCTTCGGGCGGCAATGGAATGTTCCACTCGAGCCTACGCTCGGTGATCCCCAACGCCTCGGCGAAGCCCCAAAAACTGTCGAGCACATGTTCGCGCTGGCGCGGCGCAATTCGACGATTGGTGAACAGCCATTGAAAGTCCCGTGCGCGTGCCCGATCGAAGCCGAGTTTGATCGGCGCGTGCACGAGCGTACTCAATAAGCTCGCACGAAAGCTCACATGGGTGTCGAGCAGCAGATCAAACCGGCGTGCCGCCAGCTGCGTGCGCATGCGCAAGAATTCGGACGCAAAATTGCGCTTATCCAGCGTCAGAAATTCTATCTCCGGCAGCAGCGAAAGCAGCTTTGCCTCGACGCGGCCGATGATCCAGGTGATCTTGGTCTCGGGCCAGGCGTGCTGCAGCGTTCTGATCAGGGGAACCGTATTACAGGTGTCACCGATTGCCGAGAGCCGAATGAGGCATATCTGTCGCGGCGGGTCCTTAAATCGCATGGGGTCAAGGTCGGCGTCGCGTAGCGGCATTTTGATGCGCGGCATTCTCAGTGCTTTCCGGGCAACGCGCAAGGCCGCCCGGTCTTTGGCACGGCCGGGCGGCCGCCTCCCTAGCGCGTTCCGGCCCTTGAACTAATTGTCGGCGGCTCCATCTAAGCGCTTCGGGGCTCGGCTTTCGGCGGGTCCACGGCACGAGTGTCCCAGGAATGCTAAAATTGCGTCGTTAGCGGACTAATTAGGAGTGTTGATAATGGCTACTTTCCCCAGCAGCAATGCGTCATTTACGCGCGCCGGCAGCGATAGCCGCAGCGTATTTATTACCCGCACCTACACGCACTTGGTGGCGGGCATCCTCGGATTCATTCTGGTGGAATTGGCACTCTTTGAATCCGGATGGGCGGGTCAAATCGCCCGTTTCATGTTCGGTTTCAATTGGATCCTGATCCTCGGCGCGTTCATGCTGACGGGCTGGTTGGCGACGCGTACGGCGCAAACCAGCACCTCGATCGGCATGCAGTATTTCGCGTACGCGGTATACGTCGTCGCGGAAGCCTTGATCTTCGTGCCTCTGCTATACATCGCCGACGCGAAGGCGCCCGGGACGATCGACAGCGCGACCTTGGTGACCTTCATGGGCACCGGCGGGCTGATGTTCGTCGCGCACCGCACGCGCAAGGACTTCTCGTTCCTGCGCGCGATTTTGATGTGGGGCGGCGTACTCGCGCTCGTCGCGATCGTCGGCGGCGCAATATTCGGCTTCCAGCTCGGCACCTGGTTCTCGGTCGCGATGATCGGTTTTGCGGGTGCTGCCGTGCTGTACGACACGTCCAACATCATCAATGTCTATCCGGAAGATCGGTACGTCTCGGCGGCAATGCAGCTGTTTGCCTCGATCGCGCTGATGTTCTGGTATGTGCTGCGCCTGATGATGGGCAACCGCAGCTAAGCGCTGCGAATCGCAATCGGTTAAGCGCTGCGAACCGCAATCGGTGTGGAGCGGGCCTACTTCAGCAGGTCCGCTCCACCCATGTATCGCTGCAGCACCGGCGGTATACGCACGCTGCCGTCCGCCTGCTGATAATTTTCCAGGACCGCCACCAGCGCGCGGCCGACCGCGACGCCTGAGCCGTTCAAGGTATGAACGAGCTCGGGTCTCCCCGCGGCCGGATTGCGCCAGCGCGCTTGCATGCGGCGCGCCTGAAACGCTTCGCAGTTGCTGCAGGACGAAATTTCCCGGTAGCGCTGCTGCGAAGGCAACCAAACCTCCAAGTCATAGGTCTTGGCGCTGCTGAAGCCGACGTCGCCGGCGCACAATGCGATCACTCGGTACGGCAGCTCCAGCGCCTGCAGCACCGCCTCGGCGTGACCCGTCAACTGCTCGAGCGCCTCGTACGATCGATCGGGGCGCACGATCTGAACCAACTCCACCTTGTCGAATTGGTGCTGTCGAATCATGCCGCGCGTGTCTTTGCCGGCAGCCCCGGCCTCCGAGCGAAAGCACGGCGTATGCGCGACGAATTTGAGCGGCAGCGTCTCCTCGCCGAGTATTTGATCGCGCACGAAGTTCGTCACCGGTACCTCGGCCGTCGGGATCAGAAAAAAGCCCGGATCGCCGCTGACCGCAAACAGCTCCTGCGCGAATTTCGGCAGCTGGCCGGTACCGACGAGTGCATTGGCGTGAACGAGGTACGGCACATAGGCTTCGCGATAGCCGTGTTCGCCCGAGTGCAAGTCGAGCATGAATTGAATCAGCGCCCGGTGCAGCCGCGCGAGCGGTCCCGTCAGGACGACGAATCGGGCTCCGGAGATGCGCCCGGCGGCCTCGAAGTCCATGCCCAAGCGCTCGCCGATCGCCACATGATCCTTGGGCTCGAACGCGAGCCGGGTCGGCTCGCGCCAGCGCCGTATCTCGAGATTCGAAGTCTCGTCGGCGCCTGCGGGAACGCTCGCATGCAAAATATTGGGCAGGCCCAATTGCAGATTCTCGAGTTCCGCCTGCAGCCGCTGCAACTCATCCTCGACGCCGACGAGCGCCTGCCCAAGCTTCTCGCCGGTCGCCAGCAACGCCGTGCAGTCCTCGGCTTTGGACTTCGCGAAACCCACGGCCTTGGCATTGGCATTGCGTTCGGCGCGCAGCCGGTCCGCCTCGATTTGCACCGCCTTGCGGCGCTCTTCGATCGACGCGAACCCCACGACGTCGAGCGTGAAGCCGCGGCGCGCCAATTGGGCGGCGACTCCGGTCAGATCGGCACGCAGCAGCTTGGGATCGAGCACGATGATTTCCTTCAGATAAGCAAGAGGCCAGACACCATCAGCGATGCCATTCCGGTGCTCACGCCGCCGCGGTCAGTGCGGAATCCTTAGCCTCGCATCGCCTGTATGGCTGGCTCGGCTCCGCCACTGACCCCGGGGACTCGTTCCCGCGCACGGACGGGGGACAGCTCCCCGCGGATAGAATGTTCTTTGCGGCATTGACGTCCCTGTGATGAATGTCACCACATTCGCCGCACATCCATATCCTTACATTCAGGCCGCTCACCCCTCGGGGTCCCGTTCGGGACTTACAGGAGCTGCAGGTCTGCGTTGTGTACTGCTCGTTGACGATGATCACATCTCTTCCGGCCTCCCGGCCCTTGTACTGAAGATGATTCTTGAGCATGCCCCAACCGGCATCGAGCACGGATTTTGCCATCCGCGTCTTCACCAGTTTCAGGCTGCTCACATCGCCCACGACGATCCTCTGGTATTGATCGACAATGCGTCTGGAAAATTTATGCAGGGCATCCTTGCGCCGCCGCGCCGCGGTCCGATGCAGGCGCTTGGCTTGGCGCTTGTGCGCTCGACGCTGCGCGAGCGCGATCTTCTGCTCGATATGGCGGTAAAACTGACCCGCCTCGAGCCTCAATCCACCGCTCGTCGCCACGGTGTCCTTGAGCCCCAGATCAAGGCCCACGGCCTGCCTCGGCGCGTAGGAGCGCATCGTCGCTCTCGCGACCGCCACGCACAGCCACCAATCCCCGACCGAGTCCTCGGCAAAGCAGCCGGACTGGCAGCGGACCCCCTCCAGTAAAGCCTGCTCGAACACCCGAATCGCTTTGCCCGAGAACCTCAAGCACTTGCCCTTGCGCCTGAGCAGCTCCGCTTTGAACGGCACCCAGCCCAAGGTTCGGTGCGACCCGTAGCTCTTTCGCCATCGCAGCTTCGCTCGCTTGAATTGTCTGCGACGGGTCGCGTACTCGGCGTTAACCCTCTGAATGGTCCCTGAGCCGATCCGCTCGAAACACTCGCAGGCACCTGCAGACAGCTTGTCGAGGTCAAATGCGCTTAAAAATCGGGACGGCCCTGCGAAAGGCCGAGCCGCCTTATCACTGGTCTCGTTGGCAAAGTTCCAAACGGCGTTGACTTCGATCGCAGCCGATTTGAGCCACGCATAAGCCTCGCGCTTGACTTTCAGGCGCAGCGTGCGAATGCTGGGTACAAGCTCGGCGGCGGCCATAGGGACCTTCTGTGAAATCTCGAGGCTAGCGCAGCATTTTATCTACTTCAATGCCAATATCTGCACAATATATTGAGAAACGCGCGGCCGAGTGCGGCGTGAGCCAGCGTCATTCTCCGCTGGCAACTCTGCCGCGCTTCGCTACGCACCCGTTGCTGCCGGGTAGCGTCGTCCTTGACGCTTTGTAGGCGAAGCGCGGCGCGGATCACGATTCGGGTGCGCTGGGGTCACGCGCTGAACGCGGCGCACCCGCCTTTTGCCGGTCACGCGCGCGGCGTGCCTCCAACGCTTCGCCGATCTTGATTTCCAGCCCGCGCGGCGCCGGCACATAGTAGCGGCGGTCCGGCATGCCCTCGGGAAAGTAGCGTTCTCCGGCCGCATAGGCGTCGGGTTCATCGTGCGCATACCGATATCCCTTGCCGTATCCGATCTCTTTCATCAAACGCGTCGGTGCATTGCGCAGGTGCAGGGGCACTTCCAGCGAGCCCAAGGACTTCGCATCGCCGGTCGCGGCCTGGTAGGCCGTGTATATCGCGTTGCTCTTTGCGGCGCAGGCCATGAACGTAATCGCCTGTGCGATCGCGAGTTCGCCTTCGGGACTGCCGAGCCGCTCGTAGACCGCACAGGCTTCGAGCGCCAGCGTCAAGGCGCGAGGATCCGCATTACCGATATCCTCGCTCGCCATGCGCAGTGCGCGGCGCGCGATATACAGAGGATCGCAGCCGCCCGCCAGCATGCGACAAAGCCAATACAACGCGGCGTCCGGATCGCTGCCGCGCACCGATTTATGCAAGGCGGATATTTGATCGTAGAAATTCTCGCCTCCCTTATCGAAGCGCACGTAGGTGCTGCCGATCACGGCGCGCATCGTATCGACATCGAGGTGGCGGATCGCGCCCTCGGGCACCGCCAAATCGGCGGCCGTTTCCAGCAGATTCAACATTCGACGCGCATCGCCGTCGGCGGCGGCCAATAACAGTTCGCGTGCCCCGGCATCGATCTGCAGCGCGAGCGAGCCGAGTCCGCGCCGCGGGTCGGCGATCGCCCGATCGAGGAGCTTGTCCAGGTCCGGCGTCTCGAGCGACTTGAGGACATAGACGCGCGCGCGCGACAACAAAGCATTGTTGACTTCGAACGAGGGATTCTCGGTCGTCGCGCCGATGAATATCAAGGTCCCGTCCTCGACATAGGGCAAAAATGTATCCTGCTGCGATTTATTGAAGCGATGCACTTCATCGAGAAACAGCACCGTATCGCGCGTGCCGCGCAGCGCGCGCGCCTGCTCCACGATCGCGCGTATGTCCTTGATACCCGCGAGCACCGCAGACAGCGCCACGAATTCGGCGTCGGCACCGGTCGCAACCAGGCGCGCCAATGTCGTCTTACCGGTACCGGGCGGCCCCCACAGGATCATCGAATGGGGCCGGCCGGCCTCGAGCGCACGCCGCAGCGGCGCACCGGCGCCTAACAAATGCGCCTGACCGACATATTCATCGAGGGACTGCGGCCGCAGTCGATCAGCCAGCGGGCGGTAGGTGCCGTCGCTGATCGCCTTCACTTGCCGTCGCGCCCGATCACGTCGACCCCCTCGGGCGGCGTGAATGTGAACAGATCCGGCGGGAACTGTTGATTGCGCTTCGGCGCTGAAAACTTCAGCCGTGTGACCTGATTGAGTTTGTCGACGAGCAGCATTTGCGACAACTCTCCCTTCGCAAAGCCGATCTTCACGGACTGAAAATCCGCGCTCGCGCGCTTTGGCTTGAGTCGAAACCATTGCAGCCCTTCGCTCGCCGGAAGCGCCGATATATCGAATTGGCTGCTGACCGGATCGGAGCTCGAGAGCAGCATCGCCGGCGTGCTCGCGAGCGTCGCATCCATGTCGCGCACATTGGCTTGCGCGAGATCTTTATCGTAGAACCAGATCTGCTTGCCGTCGGCGAGCACGAGTTGTTCCGAGGGGTCGGTATAATCCCAGCGAAATTTTCCCGGCCGCTGCAGATACAAGTGGCCGGCCGCCGTACGCAAGATCTTGCCTTGGCCGTCGTCGATCGTCTGCGCGAAATCCGCCGACCAGCTCGAAAGCCCGGCCATATAGCCCTCGACTTGCGTCGCGGGACTCGCTACCGCGAGCGCCGCGGCAAACAGTCCCGCCGCAAACAAGCCCGCGGCAAGCAAACTCGCGACGCACAGGCTCACGGCACTGTGCATCGAATGGGCCAGTGAATGCGTCTTCGGCATCGATTTACTCCTCGGGCGGGGGGGCACCGTAGATTTCGCGCGCACCGTTCGGCTGCAGTGGCCCCACCAAACCCGCGGCCTCCATGCCTTCGACCAGGCGCGCGGCGCGGTTGTAACCGATTTTCAAGCGCCGTTGTACGCCCGAAATCGACGCTTTGCGGGTCTCCGTGACGATCCGCACCGCCTCGTCGTAGAGCGGATCCTGTTCGGCACCGACGACTTCACCCTCGCCGGGCTCCTCGTCATCGGACGGAAATCCCGGAATCGCATTGCGAGGACCTTCGAGGATCTCGTCGATGTAAACCGGCGGAGAGGCGGCTTTGAGACCGGCTGCAACCCGATGCACCTCTTGGTCGGATACGAACGCGCCGTGGATGCGCGTCGGAATCGACGTCCCGGGCGGTAGATACAGCATATCGCCGTGACCCAACAAGGATTCCGCGCCGCTTTGATCCAAAATCGTACGCGAATCGACCTTGGCCGATACTTGGAATGCGATGCGCGAGGGAATATTGGCCTTGATGAGCCCCGTGATGACGTCCACCGACGGTCGCTGCGTGGCCAGAATCAAATGGATGCCCGAGGCGCGGGCCTTCTGCGCGAGGCGGGCGATCAGTTCCTCGACTTTCTTGCCGACGATCATCATCAGATCCGCGAGTTCGTCGATGATCACGACGATGAAAGGCAAGCTCGTGAGCTCGGGCACATCCTCGGCGACGACACCCGGCACGCCTTGCATGATCTTCTGCATGCGGATCGGATCCTTGATCGGTTTGCCCGCATCCGCGGCATCCTTGACCTTGCGGTTGAAGCCGCCGATGTTGCGTACGCCCAAGGCCGACATCAGCTGGTAGCGCCGCTCCATTTCGGCGACGCACCAGCGCAAGGCGTTCGCGGCCTGTTTCATGTCGGTCACGACGGGCGCCAATAAATGCGGGATTCCCTCGTAGACCGAGAGCTCCAACATCTTCGGATCGATCATGATCATGCGCACGTGCTCGGGCGTCGCCTTGTAGATCAGACTCAGCACCATCGCATTGATGGCGACCGACTTTCCGGACCCGGTCGTACCCGCGATCAACAGATGCGGCATGCGCGCGAGGTCGGCGACGACCGGCACGCCGCCGATGTCTTTGCCGAGCGCGAGCGCGAGGGGAGATGCGACGTCGTCGTAGGGCTTGGACTTGATGATTTCGCCGAGCGTGACGATCTCGCGCCTTTCGTTGGGTATCTCCAAGCCGACGACCGACTTGCCCGGGATGATTTCGACGACGCGCACGCTGATCGCCGACAATGCGCGCGCCAGGTCCTTGGAAAGATTGCTGATCTGACTGACTTTGACGCCCGGCGCCGGGCGCAACTCGAAGCGCGTGATCACCGGACCGGGCTGCACGGCCACTACCTCGGCCTCGACGCCGAAGTCGCGCAATTTGAGCTCGACGAGGCGCGACATCGCCTCAAGCGCCTCCGCGGAGTGCGATAACTCGCGCGCTGCGGGCTCGTCGAGCAAGGACAAGGCCGGAAGCTCGCTCGATTTGGGCGCGTCGAATAGCGGCACCTGCCGCTCGCGTTCGACGCGTTCACTCTTCTGGGGTACCGGCGCCGCCGCGTCGATGCGCGGCGGTGCTCGATTCGCGACCTTCTTTTGTTCTTCGCGCACGACTTCTTGGCGTGCCTGCTTGCGCAGTTGCCCCGATGCGAGTTCGCGACGCTGATCGATTTGTTGGCGCGCCCATTCGAGCGCCTGCAAGGTGCGCGCGCCGAGCGCGTCCATGACGTCAAACCACGATAGGCCTAAGAACAAAGCGACGCCGGCGAACCACAAGCCGAGCAACAGCAGCGTCGCACCGAGAAACCCGAGTCCGTGTTCGGCGCCTTTGCCGACGACCTCTCCGAGCACGCCGCCGGCGCTGCTCGGCAGCCCGGTTCCGTCCCAATGCAGCGTCGCAAGGCCACAACTCGTCGCCAGTGTCAGAACGAAACCGGCGGCGCGCAGCACCGTGTTGATGCGCGAGCGGGAATCGGTAAGCCCGTGGTCTTTGTGCACGAGCCAACCGGCATACGCCAGCATCCATGGAAACAGATACGCCGGTCGCCCGAACAGCAGAAAGAAAAATCCGGAGACCCAGGCGCCGATCGGCCCGATCCAATTACCGACGGGTCCCGGTTCTCCGGTGTCGGCGAAGCCGGGATCGCGGGCCCGATAAGTGATCAGCGCAATCAGTAATATCAGCGCAATCGCACCCAGCACCCACAGCGTGCCCTCCCGCAGCGACCGCGCGACTGCGGATGAGAGCTTCGGCTTGGGCCTAGAACTCTTGCCTTCGGACCCTGAGGATAATTCTAGACCTTTAATGATATTTGCTTCTTAACTGGTTGAATATTATGTAATAGTAATCTAGTTCAATCGGCGGCGGCAACAAGTCGGACGGATTTGACGAGCGCTCTTGTAGCAATTGGCCGAAGCACCAAGATTTACTTACCATGACCTACCAGCAATGAAAAGGACCGCAAGCATGAGCGTCAACCGGCACAGTCGTCTCGTTATCCTAGGCTCGGGCCCCGCGGGCTACACGGCCGCGGTCTATGCCGCGCGGGCCAACCGAGCGCCGGTGGTGATTACGGGCCTCGAACAGGGCGGCCAGCTCATGACGACGACGGACGTCGATAACTGGCCAGGCGATGTCGAGGGCCTGCAAGGGCCCGCGCTCATGGAGCGCATGCGCAAACATGCGGAACGCTTCAACACGGAGATCGTCTTCGACCACATCAACCGCGTGGAGTTGCGTCACCGGCCATTTCGCCTGTTCGGCGACAACGGCGAGTATAGCTGCGACGCGCTGATCATCGCGACCGGCGCTTCGGCGAAGTATCTGGGCTTGCCCTCCGAGGAGCTCTATCGCGGCAAGGGGGTCTCCGCATGCGCAACCTGCGATGGCTTCTTCTATCGCGGCAAGCCGGTCGCCGTGGTCGGCGGCGGCAACACCGCGGTCGAGGAGGCCTTGTATCTGACCAACATCGCCTCGCACGTGACGCTGATCCACCGGCGCGACAAATTGCGCTCCGAAAAAATCCTGCAGGATCGGCTCTTCGCAGCTGAATTGGCGGGCAAAGCCAGCATCATTTGGAATCACGAGGTCGACGAAATTCTCGGCGATGAAACCGGGGTGACCGCGGCCCGGCTGCGCGCGTTGCCGGACCACGCAACGCGAACGATCCAGGTCGACGGCGTATTCATCGCCGTCGGTCATCAACCCAATACGCACCTGTTCGAGCAGCAGCTCGAGATGCGCGGCGGCTATATCATCGTCAAGGGCGGCAGCGCCGGCGATGCCACGTCGACCTCCATCCCCGGCGTATTCGCCGCCGGCGATGTGGCCGATTACGTCTATCGCCAAGCGGTCACCTCGGCCGGCACCGGATGCATGGCGGCGCTCGATGCCGATCGATATTTGGAGCAGCTCGAGACCGAATCGCCAAGCAAACGCCGTACTGCACACGCGTGACCGCGCACGCCGGACGCACGCGGTTTCTCTCCAGCATCGCGGAGATCGATGCCGAGGCCTGGAATGGGATCGCGGGCACGGCGCAGCCGTTCCTGCGCCATGAGTTTCTTCTCGCACTCGAAGAGTCGCACTGCGCCGTGCCGCGCACCGGCTGGACGGCCAGACATCTGGTGCTCGAGGATGCGCGCGCACGCGTCGTCGGCGCCTTGCCGCTGTTCCTCAAGAGCCACTCGCGCGGCGAGTTCGTCTTCGATTTTTCCTGGGCGAACGCTTATGCCCAGCATGGCCTTAGCTATTACCCCAAGCTGGTATCGGCAGTGCCCTTCACGCCGGTGCGTGGCGAGAGGCTGCTGGTGTCCGGCACAGCGGACGGCGCGGCCACCCGCGCCCGCTTGATCGCGGCCGCGATCGAGTACGCGCGCGCCGAGCGTCTATCCTCCTGGCATGTGCTGTTCCCGGCGGCCGATAGCGAGCAGGCATTGCGAGGCGCAGGGCTGATCCAGCGGCGCGACTGCCAATTTCACTGGTACAACCACGATTACGAGTCATTCGATGCATTTTTGGCGACGTTCACTGCAGAAAAGCGCAAGAAGGCGAAACGCGAACGTCGCCGCGTAGCCGAGGCCGGCATTGAATTTGACACCCGGCTCGGCGGCGACGTCGATGCCGCCCTGTGGAACAGATTGTATAAATTCTATGCCGATACCTTTTATCGCCACGGCCATGAGCCTTACCTGAATTTGGATTTTTTCCGGCGAATCAGCCAGTGTATGCCGGACAAGCTGCTGCTGAAGATCGCGCGCCATGGCCGGGAACCGATCGCGGTCGCCATCTTCTTCATCGGCGCCGATGCGCTCTACGGCCGTTATTGGGGAGCCGGCGGCAATTATCATAGCCTGCATTTCGAAACCTGCTATTACCAGGGAATCGAGTACTGCATCGAGCACAAATTGCAGTGTTTTGAGCCCGGCACGCAGGGAGAACACAAAGTGCCGCGCGGCTTCGTACCGACGCTGACGAGTTCATCGCATTACATCGCCGACCCGCGATTCGCGGCGGCGATTCGCGATTTTGCCGCTCGCGAAGCCCGCGGCGTCGATCAATATGCGGCCGCCGTCAGCGAACACGTGCCCTATCACCGTGCGAGCGACCTGGAGTTACGCCTCTGAGCAGGCTCGTTTGGCTCGGCGAGCATGCCGATACCGACTGGTTTCCGCCGGTCGAGCAGGCGCTGCGCGATCCGCCGGGCCTGCTGGCGGCCGGCGGGGATCTGCGCCCTTCCCGCCTGCTGGCCGCTTACGAGCGCGGCGTGTTCCCTTGGTATTCGGCGCAGCAACCGATTCTTTGGTGGTCGCCCGATCCTCGTATGGTCTTGTTTCCAGACGAATTCAACTGCTCGCGTAGCTTGGCGAAGACGCTTCGCAACGGCCCGTATTCGACCCGCCTGGACGAGGCATTCGGCGCGACGATCCGCGCCTGCGCTTCGCCCAGGACGTCGGGCCCCGATACCTGGCTCAATCCGCAGATGATTGCGTCCTACGAGCAGCTCCATGTCCTCGGCTACGGGCACTCGGTCGAGACCTATTGTGACAATCAGCTCGTCGGCGGCCTCTATGGTCTACAACTCGACCGGGTGTTCTTCGGCGAATCGATGTTCAGCCTGCGGCGCGATGCCTCGAAAGTCGCAGTAGCGCGTCTCGTCGAGGAGTGCCGAAAGCGCGATATCAAGCTCATCGACTGCCAAGTCGCGAGTGCGCACCTCGCAAGTCTCGGTGCGCGGGAGCTGCCAAGACGCGATTTCAGCGCGCTGCTGCGCCAATATGCGCGGCGCCGCCCGGCCGGCTCCTGGGCGGAAGCCGGCGCTTAAATTGCTTTACCGGGGTGCTTTATGCACAATGCGCGCGGTTTCCGGCACACCATAAGGACGCATGTCAAAAGAAGAGGCAATTCAGTTTGAAGGCGAGGTCGTCGAGACGCTGCCGAACACAACGTTTCGCGTCAAGCTCAAGACTGGCCACGTCGTCACTGCACACATTTCCGGAAAGATGCGCAAGAATTACATCCGCATTCTGACCGGCGACCAAGTCACTGTCGAAATGACCCCCTATGATCTGACCAAGGGGCGCATCGTCTATCGCGGCAGATAGGCCGAGCCCCGCGCGTATCGCGCGGTCACGACCCCCATCAGCTCGGAATCTGCGCGCCTCAACTCTCGTGTGATAGCAGCGCAGGCTCGTTGGCCGAGCGAGTGTCGAGTTTGAGTTTCTCGCCGTCCTCGCTCAAGGTCACCTCGACGTGGCCGCCGTTGACGAGTTTCCCGAACAACAATTCCTCGGCGAGCGGGCGCTTGATGAATTCCTGAATGATGCGAGCCATCGGCCTTGCACCCATTTTCGGATCGTAGCCGCGTTTGGCAATCCAGCGGCGCGCGGCCTCGTCGACGGAAATCGATACATGCTTGTGTTCGAGCTGCGCCTCGGCTTCCACGAGCAGCTTGTCGACGACCCGCTCGATCGTATTCTGATCGAGCGCGCCGAACTGAATGACCGCATCCAGTCGGTTGCGGAACTCCGGCGAGAACAGGCGGCGAATCGCCTCCATGCCGTCGGATACCGTATCGGACTGGGTAAAGCCGATCGTCGGACGGCTCATTTCAAACGCGCCCGCGTTGGTCGTCATGACGATGACCACGTGCCGGAAATTCGCCTTGCGGCCGTTATTGTCGGTGAGCGTCCCATGATCCATGACCTGCAGCAGCAGATTGAACACATCCGGATGCGCCTTCTCGATCTCGTCGAGAAGCAGCACGCAATGCGGATGTTTTGCGATGGCCTCGGTCAACAAACCGCCCTGATCGAAACCGACATATCCGGGCGGCGCGCCGATCAGCCGCGAGACCGTATGGCGCTCCATGTACTCGGACATGTCGAAGCGAACGAATTCCACGCCCATCGCGATCGCCAATTGCCGCGTCACCTCGGTCTTGCCGACCCCGGTGGGGCCGGAGAATAGGAACGAGCCGACCGGCTTGCGCTGATCGCCGAGCCCCGACCTCGACATCTTGATTGCAGCCGCCAGCGCTTCGATCGCCTTGTCTTGTCCGAAGATCGTGAGCTTCAGATTGCGCTCCAAATTGCGCAGCACGTCGCGGTCGGAAAGCGAGACGTTCTTGGGCGGTATGCGCGCGATCCGTGCGACGACGTTCTCGATATGGGTGACGGTGACCGAGGGGCCCCGCACCTCGACGGGCTGCAGACGCAAGTTTGCGCCGGCCTCATCGACGACGTCGATCGCCTTGTCGGGCATGTGGCGGTCATTGATGTGCCGGGCGGCGAGTTCGGCGGCCGCTTGCAGCGCGTCGTCCTCGTACATGATGCCGTGATGCTCCTCGTAGCGGGATTTCAAGCCCCGCAGAATATCCACGGTGTCCTGAACCGAGGGTTCGGAGACGTCGATTTTCTGGAAGCGGCGCGCGAGCGCGTGATCCTTCTCGAAAATGCCGCGGTATTCGCCATAGGTCGTGGAGCCGATGCAGCGCAGCTCGCCGTTGGCGAGCGCCGGTTTGATCAGATTCGACGCATCCATGACGCCGCCCGAAGCGGCACCGGCACCGATGACGGTATGGATCTCGTCGATGAACAGGATGGCGCCCGGCTGTTTCTTGACCTCGGCGAGCACGGCCTTCAGGCGCTTCTCGAAATCGCCGCGATATTTCGTACCCGCGACCAGCGAACCCATATCGAGCGAATAAATCGTCGCATCGAGCAGAACGTCGGGCACCTTGTTCTCGACGATCATGCGCGCCAAGCCATCGGCGATCGCGGTTTTGCCGACTCCGGCCTCGCCGACATACAGCGGGTTGTTCTTGCGCCTGCGGCAGAGGATTTCGATCGTGCGCTCGACCTCGATTTTGCGGCCGATCAACGGATCGATCTTGCCCTTGCGCGCCGCCTCGTTGAGGTTCGTCGAATATTTTTCCAATGCGCTGCCGCCGCCGTCGGCTTCGCGCTCCGCATCCGCCGACGTGCCGTCGGAGTCACGGTCGCTGCGCTCCTCGCCGCCGGCCTTGGAGAGGCCGTGCGCGATGAAATTCACGACGTCGAGCCGCGAGACGTCTTGCATGCTGAGCAGATAGGCCGCATGCGACTGCTTTTCGCTGAATATCGCGACCAGGACGTTGGCCACGGTGACTTCTTTCTTGCCGCTGGATTGAACGTGGAACACCGCGCGCTGCAACACGCGCTGAAAGCCCAAGGTCGGCTGCACGTCCCGGTCCTCGCCGACCGGCAAGCGGGGCGTCGTCTGGTCGATGAATTGCTTCAATTCGGTCTTCAGTTTGGCGGTATCGGCACCGCAGGACCTCAAGATTTCCCGGATCTTCGGCGTGTCGACAATCGCGAGCAGAAGGTGCTCGACGGTCATGAATTCATGACGCGCCTCGCGCGCGCCGGCAAACGCATCATTCAAACAAAACTCGAGTTCTTGACTAAGCACTGTTACGCCTCTTCTAGCGTTGCCATCAGCGGATGCTGATGTTGTCGCGCATACGCGATCACTTGAGCCACCTTGGTCTCGGCAATTTCATATGTAAAGACGCCGCACACCCCTTTACCCTTCGTATGGACCTCCAGCATAACGCGAGTTGCTTTGGTTCTGTCCATCCCGAAGAATCTTTGCAAGATATCGACGACAAACTCCATCGGAGTGTAGTCGTCATTGATCAACACGACTTGAAACAGAGGCGGACGCTTGAGCTTCGGCGCCGCTTCTTCGACGACCAAACCCGTTCCGTCTCGTCCGCGTTCGTTATCACTCATCAGATCTCAGTTTATAGGGCGCGGCCATCCGCTTTACAAGGCATGTCGCCGCGCGCCTCCAGCCAATGCAACTGTCGCCAATTGGTATCATGTTACTTTAACAAGGAAAAACAAATGCTTGAGCGGCCAAGCAAGTAGCCCGTATCATTGCGGACTTGTTTCACTATTTGGTGGGCTTCACCCCTGCACATGGCGCAACCGACCCGATAAACGCGCACGATCGTCCTATGTCTCAAACGCGCATCAATCAATGGCTGTCCCGGTTGCCGCAAAATGGCCCCTGGGTCGTCTCATTGGCACTCTCGGCGCTGATTGCCATCGAGTTGGCTTTGGTCACGCAGTCCTTGTGGGGCGCAAGTCCCGTCAAGAGCGTGCAGCTGCCCGCCCCGCACCCATTGCATCCCAATCAGGCCGCCGGCGTCGACGTTCAAAGCATTGTGGCGGCGCACTTGTTCGGCATACCGCCGCGCGCCGCTCAAGATGAGAGCAATGCGCCCCAGACGACCGCGAATCTGGTGCTTGCCGGTACGATTGCCACTCAAGATCCGAAGCATGGTGTCGCCATCATCAGCGACGGGGGCCCCTCGAAGGTGTATTCGGTCGGGGACAATATCGGCGGGGCGGCCTTGCATTCCGTCTATCTTGACCGGGTCATTCTGGACCGGGGCGGGACTCTGGAAACTCTGGTGTTGCCGCGATTGATGCTCGCCGGCCGGCCCGCGCCCGGACACCGCGCCGTCGGCGTCGATCCGAATACCGCCGCAAACCTGGAAAACGTGCGCCGCATGGTGCAGCAGGATCCGGGGCTGCTCAACGAAGTCATGCGCACGGTCGCTTCTTACGACAACAAAGCCGGCAAATTGCGCGGATTTCGCGTCTACCCGGGCCGAAACCGATCGGCATTCAATGGTTTAGGGCTGCGGCCCGGAGATTTGGTGACCGCGATCAACGGCACGACACTCGATGATCCGCAACGCAGCCAAGAAATATTCAATACGATCCAGTCGTCGAACAGCGCCACGGTAACGATCGAGCGTGCGGGCCAAACGGTCGAGGTATCGATGAACATCGCTCAAGTCGCCCAGGAGGCCAACAAGGACTTAGCGGCGGCGCCCGCCTCACCGCCGCCCGGTTCGTACGCTGGAGCCGCTGCGGCGGCGCCCACCCTGCCCGAGCCGACCCCGAGCAGCGATTCCGGCGCTCCCGGCACCCCGGGCGCGGCTCCTGCCGCCGGCGCGACTCCCGCGCCCGGCGTTGCTCCCGCTTCCGGCGCCGCTGCAGCGGCCGGCTCCGATGCCGGCGCTCCATCCGGCGCGGGCAGCGCGCCCACGCCGCCTTCGGGACCCGGAGCCGGCGGCTTCAATTAAACGAATTGCGTGACGGCTGGTCGAACGCGTTTAACAGACGAAATGTATGATCTGGAAATCAATGAATATGCATAACTTTCCGCGAAAAACGGCAATCTGCGCGCTGGCCGCCCTGCTCTCGCTCGCGACCCTCTCGGCCGCCCAACCGCCCATCAAGCAAGAAGAGGGCGCGACGATCACGCCGAATTATAAAGATGCGGACTTGAGCCAGATCATTCAAGCGGTCAGTGAGGTCACCGGCAAGAATTTCATCATCGACCCGCGGGTCAATGCCAAAGTCACGATGCTGTCCGCTACGCCGATGTCGCCGGCCGCATTTTATGAAGCGTTTCTGGCCGTGTTGCAGGTCTACGGCTACGTCGCGGTCCCGGCCGGAAAGGTCATCAAGATCGTGCCGAACACCGACGCGAGGCAACTGCCGTCGATCGATTTGCCCAATGACGTGAGTTCGACTTCAGACGAAATCGTGACCCAGATCATCACGCTGAAAAACATCAGCGCCTCCCAGCTCGTGCCGGTGCTGCGTCCGTTGATACCCCAGTACGGCCACTTGGCGGCATACGCCGCGGGCAACATGCTGATCATCTCCGACCGCGCGAGCAACGTGAACCGCATTCTGCGAATCGTCGAGCGCATGGATGAAAGCGGCGATCAACCCTACGATCTCGTGGAACTGCACAACGCCAGCGCGACCGAATTGGTGCGCACCGTCAATTCCTTGAATCAGGGCGCCGCACAGGCCGGCGAAGGCGCCGTCGGCGTCAAGGTCGTCGCCGACGAGCGCACCAACAGCGTACTGATCAGCGGCGAGAAATCAATGCGCCTGAAGATCAAAGCGCTGATCATCAGTCTCGATACGCCCAAGAAAGGCGGCGCCGGGGATACGGAGGTCCGTTATCTGCGCTACGCGGATGCCGAAAAACTCGCGGAAAAGCTCAAAGGCCAGGCAACCGCGACCGCCAAGGCGCAAGGCGGCCCCGGATCCACCGTGACGCCCCAGCAGACGAGCGTCAGCGGCACGGGCCAGTCGAACCTCGATGCCAGCACGACGCTGTGGGCCGACGTTCCGACCAACGCGCTGATCATCACGGCGCCGCCGAAGATCATGAAATCCTTGATGGCGGTCATCGACAAACTCGACATTCGGCGCGCCCAAGTGGAAGTCGAGGCGATCATCGTCGAGGTCGACGTCAACAAGAGCTCGAATCTCGGCGTGCAATGGATCACCGAGGGCAACAATAGCGTCGCAGGCATCATCAACCTGCCGGGATCCGGCACGAGTATCGTCGATCTTGCCGCCGCCGCGATCGGCTTTAGTTCCAGCGGGGTTACCGGCACGACCGGAACCGGCGTGGCCGCCTCGGGCATCAGCAGCTCGACGATCGGCACCGGAGCGACGTTTGCGGTCGGCCGCTATAACGCGAATTCCGGCATTAATTTTGCTGCGCTCGTCCAAGCATTGCGCAGCGACGGCAGCAGCAACATCATTTCGACGCCGTCACTGATCACGATGAACAACGAGGAGGCCGAGGTCAAAGTGACGCAGGAGATTCCGCTGATCACGGGCTCGTACTCGAGTTCGACTGCAGCCGTGGGCGGCACCACCAGCCCTTTTCAGACGATACAACGCGAGGAAGTCGGCACGATCCTCAAAGTGACACCGCACATCAGCGAGGGCGATACGGTCCAGCTGAAAATCGAGCAAGAGGACTCCTCGCCGGGCGCCAAGCTCACCGACTCGGCCGATATCTCCACCAATAAGCGCTCGATCAAGACGACGATCCTGATCGAGGATGGCGGGGTCATCGTGCTCGGCGGCCTCATGTCGGATACCGTCACCGAGAGCGAGGATCGCGTGCCGTTCCTCGGCGCGATTCCGGTCCTCGGCAATTTATTCAAATCACGCAGTGGATCGCGCCAGAAAAAGAATTTGCTGGTATTCATTCGCCCCAGGATTCTGCGCGACGACATTCAGACCGAAACCGTCAGCGAAGGCAAATATAACGGCATGCGGCAAGACCAAAGAACTCTGCACAACGGGCATATCACTCTGCTTCCGGGCGAAACTCAGCCCGCGATCCCGCCGCCGCCGCCGCCGCCGCAGTCGCGAATCACCGGGCCTGCGGTCCCGACCAACGCGGCGGGCGCGGCGCCCTTGTTCGTCCCGGAGGCGCCGCAACCGACGACGACGCAACCGGCAGCGCCCGCGACACCGGGAGCCGTGGATGGCGGCGTGGCGCCGGTGACGCGCCCCGTGCCGCTGCCGCCCTCGAACCCGGCGACACCAAACCCGTGAGCGCTGAAATCGAAGTAAACGCCGAACTCAAGGAGCCGGCTCCGCCGCGCAAATTGTCGTTTCCGTTCGCGAAGCGCCACGGCGTATTGCTGCGCGGCATCGCGGGCGGGGTCGCCGACGTCATGTGTCGGCCCGGCGTCTCGCCGCTGTCGCTGGCCGAGGTGCGCCGCTTCGTGGGCGTGCCGCTGAAGCTCGAGCGCGTGCCCGTCGAGCAATTCGACTTGATGCTGCGGCTCGCCTACGAGGCCGGATCCGGTGCGGCGATGCAAATGCTCGAGAGCCTCGATGACAACACCGATCTCGCCGATTTGGCCGAGGACATCCCGGAATCCTCCGACCTCTTAGAGAGTGATGACGAGGCGCCGATCATTCGGCTCATCAACGCGCTGCTGACGCAGGCCGTCAAGGAAAATGCCTCGGACATTCACATCGAGCCCTTCGAGAATCGCTTGGTCATCCGCTTTCGCGTCGACGGCGTGCTGCGTGAAGTGCTGCAGACCAAGCGGGCCGTGGCGCCTCTGGTCGTGTCGCGCATCAAGGTCATGTCCAAACTGGACATCGCCGAGCGGCGCTTGCCGCAGGACGGCAGAATTTCATTGCGCATTGCCGGGCGTGCCGTCGACGTGCGCGTCTCCACGCTGCCCTCCGGACATGGCGAACGCGTCGTGCTGCGCTTGCTCGACAAACAGGCCGGGCGCATCGAACTGACCTCGTTGGGCATGGATCCGCGCACGCAGGAAGTCATGGATGACATCATCCATAAGCCGCACGGCATCATCCTCGTGACCGGACCCACCGGTTCGGGCAAGAGCACGACGCTCTATGCCTCGCTCGAGCGCATCAACGACAACATGCGCAACATCATGACGGTCGAAGATCCGATCGAGTATTACATCGACGGCATCGGCCAAACCCAGGTCAATACCAAGGTCGAAATGACTTTCGCGCGCGGCCTGCGCGCGATTCTGCGGCAAGACCCGGACGTCGTCATGATCGGCGAAATTCGCGACCTGGAAACGGCGCAAATCGCCGTGCAGGCGAGCTTGACGGGCCATTTGGTGCTATCCACGCTGCACACGAACACGGCCGTGGGCGCGGTCACGCGTCTGCGCGACATGGGCATCGAGCCGTTCTTGTTGTCATCGAGTTTGATTGGAGTGCTGGCGCAGCGTCTGGTGCGCGTACTGAACCCCGGCACGAGGGTGCCCTTCGTCGCCGGCGAATACGAGCGGCGTCTGCTCAATCTGGATCCGAACGGCGAGCCCGTGCAGCTGTATCGCCCAAGCAACGACTCGGGTACCGGCTACCGGGGGCGCACCGGCATTTATGAATTGATCTCGGTCGACGATCACATGCGCACGATGATCCACGACGGCGCGTCCGAGCAAGAACTGGAACGCTATGCGCGTGCATCGAGCCCTGGCATTCGCGATGACGGGCGCCGCAAAGTGCTCGCGGGCGAGACAACGTTGGAAGAAGTACTCCGCGTCACGCGCGAGGACTGATGGGCGCGTTTGAATACACCGCGCTCGACGCTCAAGGCAAGGAACGCAAGGGGCTCATCGAAGGCGACACCCCTAAGCACGTACGCCAGCTGCTGCGCGAGAAGCAGCTGCTGCCGATGGAAATCCAAGAAGCGGCGCAAAGCGAACTGAAGCAGAGTCGGCGCCGCGGCTTCATGCGCCGCGGCATATCGACGCTCGATTTGGCGCTCTTGACCCGACAGCTCGCGACCTTGCTGCATTCCGGCTTGCCGCTCGAGGAGTCCTTGCAGGCGGTCGCCGAACAAACCGAAAAGCCGCGCGTCCAGCGCATCATCCTCGGCGTGCGCAGTAAAGTCGTCGAAGGCCACCCGCTCGCCGACGGTTTGCGCGACTTCCCGCAGGCCTTCCCCGAGATTTACCGCGCGACCGTGGCCGCCGGGGAGCAATCGGGCAAGCTCGACCAGGTGCTCGAACGCCTCTCCGACTACACCGAATCGCGCCAGGTCATGGGCCAGCAAGTCAGCAATGCCTTGGTCTATCCGATCGTCCTCATGGTGCTGTCGTTTGCGATCGTCTCGTTTCTGTTGGCCTACGTCGTGCCGCAAGTCGTCGCGGTCTTCGAACAAGGCCACCAGGAGCTGCCGCTGGCGACCCGCATACTGATCGGCACCAGCGACTTCCTGCGCAACTACTGGTTTTATTGTGTGATCGGGTTCGCAGTCGCCGGCTGGGGGTTCTCGCGCTGGCTCAAAGCGCCGAATTCGAGGCTGCGTTTCGATCGCTTCCTGCTGAAAATACCGCTGGCCGGTAAATTGATACGCGGTCTCAATACCGCGCGGTTTGCCCGTACGTTCAGCATTCTGACCGCCAGCGCGGTGCCGGTGCTCGAAGCGCTCAAGATCTCGGCCGACGTGGTCAACAACGTGCCGATGAAGCAAGCGGTCGTGGATGCCGCGCTGCGGGTTCGCGAAGGCGCGCCGATCGGCAAGTCCCTGGCCGCCCGCAAGATCTTTCCGCCGATGATGATTCACTTGATATCGAGCGGCGAGAGCAGCGGTGAACTGGAAAAGATGCTGGAACGGGCCGCCAGCAATCAAGAACGTGAAATGGACGGCCTGCTCGCGACGATGACCAACCTGTTGGGACCGTTCATGGTCGTGTTTATGGGCGCTGTCGTGATGTTCATCGTTATTGCACTGCTACTGCCGATTTTTCAATTAAACGACCTCGTGAAATAGCTCACATAAAAAAGCCGCGCCGGTATTGCGTACCTGCGGCGTTTCCGTTTATAAACGCGCGCGTGAGCACCGTACTTCTGGATGAAGCCAAGGCTTCGGTAGCATGAGCGAGAAACCCGAATCGGATGAATTCGAGGAAGAGGATGCCGACGAATCCCCGCCCGGCGCGGATGACGTGGATGTCGATCACATCATGCGCGACGTCGACTCGCAGCGGCGGCGGGCGCCGAAAGGGGCCGAGCCCGCCTGGCGGCGTCTCGAGCGCGTCATGGAGGACCGCCGTACGGCGGAGCTGCTGAGCGACTTCGACGATTATGACATTCGCGGCGATGATGAGGCCGAAACGGCGCCGGTTGCCGCGGATAGACCGGTACGGAAGAAGAAAAAGGGGCGCTGATGCTCCACAAGAAGCTCAGCAGGTCGACCGGGGCCCTGGCCGGCTTTGCGAGCGCATTATCGATGTTGGTCGGCTTCCTCGCCGCACGCGCGGCACCGCATGGCTTGGCCAAGGTTTCCGTCGCATTGCACCTGTCCAAGGCGCCACTGATCGTCAAACTTGCGCCTATTTTTGCGGGCATCGCCGCCGCGATCGCCACGGCTGCCGGACTGATCACGTTTTATGCGTGGCTAGTCGAGCATGATGAGCCGCTCGAGAAGCGGGACGGCTCGTCGGCGCCTCAGTGAAAATTCCGCGATTCGACGACTAGCTGCCCCAACAGCGCGGAAAGATTCGTGAGGCGCTGCGCGATGACGTGCAATACATCGCCCTCTCTTTGTATCTTGCCGCGCACCTCGAGCAGACTCGATTCGAGCAACGCGGCGCGCTGCGCGCTGGCGACGCGCTCCCAGACGATCAGATTCACGTAGCCGGTTTCATCCTCCATCGTCACGAAGGTCACTCCGCCGGCGCTGCCCGGCCGCTGACGGGTAATGACGAGGCCGGCCGTGCTGACGAGCTTACCGTTCGGCTGTTCCCAAAGATCCTGCGTCGGCGTGATGCCGCGATGCGCCAGGCGTTCGCGCAGCAAGGCGAGCGGATGGCGCCGCAGGGTCAGTCCCAGGCTGCCGTAATCGGCCACGATCTCTTGACCCTCCCTGGGCGCGCGCAACAGCGGTATGCCCTCCTCCACGACGGTGCTCGCCGGCAGCAGCGGCAGCACGCGTTCGACGCCGCTGACCTGCCACACGGCGCGGTGCCGATGGCCGGTGAGGTCCGCGAGCGCATTGGCGGCCGCGAGCGCCTCGAGATCGCCGCGATCGAGCAGCGCTCGCTCGGCCAAATCCGCAATATGCGCAAAATTTCGTTGATCGCGTGCCGCGAGCAATCGGGCCGCGCCGGCGCGTGACAAATGTTTCACGAGCCGCAGGCCCAAGCGCAGCGCCGGCTTGCCGTCGTCCCGCCGCTCCAGCGTGCAATCCCAAGCGCTGATCCCCACCGTCACGGGGCGTACCTCGACGCCGTGCTCGCGCGCATCGCGCACCAATTGGGCGGGTGCGTAGAAACCCATGGGCTGGCTGTTGATCAGCGCGGCGCAAAATGCCGCCGGCTCGTAGCGCTTGAGCCATGCGGAGGTGTAAACGAGCAACGCGAAGCTCGCCGCATGCGATTCCGGAAAGCCATATTCGCCGAAACCCAGAATTTGATTGAACAGTTGCCGTGCAAATGCTTCCCCGTAGCCCCGCTCGAGCATGCCGTCGATCAAGCGGCGCTCGAACGGCCCCAAACCGCCTTTGCGCTTCCAGGCCGCCATCGCACGGCGCAGCCGATCCGCCTCACCGGGCGTGAAACCGGCCGCGACGATCGCGAGCTGCATGACCTGTTCCTGGAAAATCGGCACACCGAGCGTGCGTTTGAGCACCGCCTCCACGGCCTCGCTCGGATAAGTCACCGCCTCTTCGCCGCTGCGGCGGCGCAAATACGGATGCACCATCTCACCCTGGATCGGACCGGGGCGCACGATGGCCACCTCGATGACCAGATCGTAGTAATTCTGCGGGCGCAGCCGCGGCAGCATCGCCATCTGGGCACGGGACTCGATTTGAAACACGCCCGTGGTATCGGCTCGGCAGATCATTGCGTAGACGGATTTGTCCTCGGCCGGCACCGTGGCGAGATTCAGTTCTCCCGCCACCGCCGCGCAGGGGCCGAAACCATTGATGAGGTCAAACGCCCGGCGTATCGCGCTCAGCATGCCTAAGCCTAGAACGTCGACTTTGAGCAGCCCCAAGGCGTCGAGATCGTCCTTGTCCCACTCGATGACCGTGCGGTCCGGCATCGCCGCGTTTTCGATCGGCACGAGTTCATCCAAACGGCCGCGAGCGATGACGAAGCCGCCGACATGCTGCGACAGATGCCGCGGGAAACCCAGGATCTCGCTTGCAAGCGCGATCAGGCGGGCAATCCGCGGATCCTCAGGCTCGAATCCCAATGCGCGGATGCGCTCCGGATCGATGCGCTGGCCATCCCACCATTGGATGCCTTTCGCGAGGCGATCGAGCTGCTCAGGCTCGAATCCCAAAGCCTTACCGACGTCCCGCAAGGCGCTGCGCGGCCGATAGCAAATGACGGTGGCCGCGAGCGCGGCGCGCTCTCGGCCGTATTTGCCGTAAATGTATTGAATAACTTCCTCGCGCCGCTCATGTTCGAAATCCACGTCGATATCGGGCGGCTCATTGCGCTCCTTGGAAATGAAACGCTCGAACAGCATGGACATGCGCGACGGATCGACTTCGGTGATCTGCAGGCAATAACAAACCGCCGAGTTGGCCGCGGAACCGCGACCCTGGCAGAGAATGCCTTGCGAGCGCGCGAACTGCACGATGTCGTGCACGGTCAGAAAGAACGGCTCATAGCCGAGTTCGGCGATGAGGCGCAGCTCGTGCTCGATGCCGTCGCGCACCGCCCGAGGAATGCCCGCGGGCCAGCGCCGGCGGGCGCCTCGTTCCGTGAGATCGCGCAAATGACTCGTCGGCGTCGCGTGCGCGGGTACGATCTCCTCGGGATATTCGTAGCGCAATTCATCGAGGCTGAACCTGCAGCGCTCGGCGATCTCGAGCGTGGCGGAGAGCAGCGGCGCGGGATACAACTCGCGCAGACGGCTCAAGGAGCGCAATGAGCGCTCGCCGTTCGGAAACAAAGCGAAACCTGCGGCATGCACCGGCGTATTCAAGCGAATCGCCGTGAGCACGTCTTGCAACGCGCGGCGGCCGCGCCGATGCATGTGCACGTCGCCGGCGGCGACTCGCGGAATGTCCAGCGCTTTTCCCAAGGTCTCGAGCAGCGCAAAGCGGCGCGCATCGAAGCCGCTCGTCAGCAATTCCACTCCGAGCCATAAGCGTCCCGCGAAACGCTCGCGCAACCAGCGCCCCTCCCCTTCGTGACTGGACCCGCGGTCCCTGCCCTCGCCCGGCAGCCAGATCAGCACGCAACCATCGAGCGCATTCTCGAGATTCTCGCGCGCGAGCAGATAGCTGCCCTTTGCGCTGGCGCGCCGCGCCCGGCTGATCAAGCGACTCAAAGCCCCGTAGCTCGCGCGGCTCGTCGCCAGCGCGATGAGCTTGAGCTGATCCGCGCAACGCAACTCCGCCCCGACGATCAGCGCAATCCCCTGCTCCTTGGCGGCCGTATGCGCGCGCACCACGCCGGCGAGCGAGCATTCATCGGTGAGCGCGAGCGCTCGATAGCCTAAGCATTTGGCTTGTGCCACCAGTTCTTCGGGCTGGGAAGCGCCGCGCAGAAAGGAGAAATTGCTCAAGGCATGCAATTCGGCGTACATGATGCAGCGTTCTCAAGCGAACACGCCGTGTAAATACCAGCACTTCGTATGGCGTTCCTGAAAAATCCACAGTTTGGCGCCACGGGCACAGCGCGCGCTGTAATAGTCGCGGGCTACGCCTTTACCGTCCCACCAACCGCTCTCGATACGCTCAGGACCTTGTTCCAGAATCCAGGCGTCCCGGTGCAGCGCCTCTTGCCGGGATAACAATAAAGGCTCGTCCAGCAACCACACCGGCCGAGGCATCGCGTCGAGGGGCATCGCTGCGCCGATCATGAGCGCCGCGGCCAGCGGCAGTTCATGGATGCGGCGCCAGGCCGCTTCGGGACGGTGCTCGGGAATCGCCGAGACGCCGTACACCGCATTCTCTCCGAGACGCGCCCGCAAGCGTTCCACCAACTGTGCCGCCGTATCGGGACCGCCGGCGTTGCCGAACCTGCTGAATGCATCGAGCGAGACGCCCGACAGCGGTTGCAGAGCGCCTGAAACGAGTTCGAGCGCGCGCACCGGCGCCGACAGCTCGAGTCGGCTCAATTGCTGATCGAGCACGTCGGCCAAGCGGCGGCGCTCGCTCGTGACGCTCGCAAGCCCCAAACGCACCCGCGTCGCGGGGCCGGCGCGATGACGCAGCTTCAGTTCCAAGGTCTGGACGCCGGCCTGCCGCTCGCGCAGGAACTGCGCACAGCGACCAATCAGCGGTTCGAGCGCCTTGCCGAGATAGGCGACGTTGTCGATTTCCGTCTCGAATTCGCATCGCTCACGAAACCGTTGGCGCGCGACAAATGCTCTGCGCGGTCCCGGCTGCCTTGCCAACGCGATATCCAGATCGAGAACCGCGTTGGGGCCCAAACGGCGCGCAAGACCGGCCCGCGGCAAGCGCAGCAGTTCGCCCAAACGCGTGATGCCCATCGAGTGCAGCGTCTGTAATCGATCGGCATCCCAGGCCGTGCAAGCGATCGGCAGTTCCGCCAAGCGGCCCGCGAGCGTCGCGGTCTCTTCGAGAGCCAAGGGCTTGCCACTGCGCGCGCACCAAAGCGCCGCAAGCGTCGACGGTGCGACGGCGCTGGATACCTGCAACGCGAGGGCTTGCCAGCGTGCATCGATGAGCGCATGCAAACGCTCGAGCGAGCCGAATAACTTTAGGCTGCCCTTGATTTCGAGCAACAAGGCATTCGGCGGTTCGATGCTGACGAGCGACGTGAATTGTTGTGCATGCAGGCTCAATCGGTGCAAGACGGGTATGGGTTGCTGTGGGAACACCGCGGCATACCACAGCTGTGTACTGCGTGGCGCAGGGGCCGCCTGCGGGGCCGGCGGCAAGCCGCCGCTCAGCGTCGATAATCTCGGCGCGGGAGCGGATGCCGGTGCGGGTGCGGATGCGGGGAATAGATCCGCCGTCTGCGTTTTGAGCTTGCGGGCTTTCACGGCACGCTGAGGTCAACGAGACCCGGCCGGCCACCTTGCACTTTGAGTAGTTCGAGCCGGGGCTCCGGTTCGCCCCGGGTCATCAACAGACGCAAGCTCGCGGGCGAGGACTCGAAGCGGTGGCGCTCGGGCCGAAACAATACGCCGAGCGCGCCGCCTGCTTCCGCCGCCAACTTCAAACGCCGCAACCAGCGGTCATCCGTTCCCTTGAGCCACAGCAAAACGGCGGCGCAAACGCCCGAACTCAAGGCCTGTTCAGCCGCCCACAAGGCTTCCATCGCAGTGGCGGGACGTATCACCAATAAGCGGTCGAGTTCAATGCCCTGCTGTGCCAGGGCCGGCGCATAGGGCTCATGCGGGGGAGCGATCCAAGCCAGCCAGGGAACGTCACCGTCGGCCCTACGCTGACATTCCACGAACGCCGGCAAAAACAGCTGCATCTCGCCGAGACCGGTCGCGTCGATCAACACTTCAACGAGTGACGCCGTCGGCCAACCACCGCCCGGCAAGCGCGCATCGAGCGCGCTTCTACCGGTGGACCAAACCGGACGAGATGGCGACAGGCGCTGACTGGCCGAGGCGTCTTTTAACTTCCAAACGCGTGCATCGGCCAGCAGATCCGCAAGCGACGATGGTTGACGCTCGCCCATCCTGGGCTCGCGCCCTTCGGGCGCCCCTTCGGGCGTCGGCGTCGGCGTCGGCTTCGGCTTCCTGCCTCCGCATTCATGCGGCATCCACATCTTTACCGCGCCGAAGCACACCCACGACCACTCCTTCGATGATCATGGGCTGTTCTTTGAGATCGACACGAATGGGTTCGAAATCGGTATTTTCGGGCAGCAGCCAGACGATCGTGCCTTCTTGCCGGTAGCGTTTGACCGTCACCTCGTTTTCCAAACGCGCCACGACGATTTGGCGATTGCGCACTTCGGGCGTGCGATGCACGGCCACGAGATCGCCATCCAAGATGCCGGCGTTCTTCATACTCATGCCACGCACTTTGAGTAAATAATGCGGCTGCGGTTGGAATAGCTTCGGATCGATCTGGTAGCGCGTTTCGATATGTTCCTCGGCCAAAATCGGACGACCGGCGGCGACACGCCCGATCAACGGCAACCCCAATTGTTCACGCAAAATATCTTTGAGCTGGATACCGCGAGAAGCGCCCGGAATCAGATCAATGACACCTTTGCGCTGCAACGCGCGCAAATGTTCCTCCGCGGCATTCGGCGATTTGAAGCCGAGCGTGCGCGCGATTTCTGCGCGCGTGGGCGGCATCCCGCTTTCGGCGATCGCATCTTGAATGAGCCTGAGTATCTGAGTTTGGCGCGGTGTGAGGTCCGACATGCAGCACCTGTATATGTAGACAGTAGTGTACTTATATACAGCAGACTGCCGGCATCGTCAACGGCGAATTTGTCGTAATATCCTGCCGGCATGAATCTCGCTCAACCATTCATCCCCATCACCGGCGCAGCGCCCGGCACCAGCGATCTTGAACGACGATAGAGTCCTCGGCATGCACCGGCGCATCACGCGCCGTGATTTTTTGAACGGCATTGCGATCGGTGCGACGGCCACTGCCTCTTACCCCTTGTTCGCTGCAGCGCAGTCCGGCTCACCGGCGCTGTCGGCCGCGGCCCAAGACGCCCCGGGTTATTATCCGCCGCTGCTGACCGGCATGCGCGGCAGCCATCCTGGCTCCTTCGAGGCCGCGCACGCGCTGCGCGACGGCGCGGCGTGGCCCGCCGCCACGGATACCGGCGAAGAATACGACCTCATCGTGGTCGGCGGCGGCATCAGCGGCCTTGCCGCGGCGCACTTCTACCGGGCGCAGGCCGGCGCCAACAGCCGGATTCTGATTCTGGACAATCACGACGATTTTGGCGGTCACGCCAAACGCAACGAATTCCACTTGAACGGCCGTCTGCACTTGCTCAACGGCGGAACGCTGGAGATCGACAGCCCGAGGCCCTACGGCCCGGTTGCCGCGGGCCTACTGACGACGCTCGGCATCGACGTCGCAGCACTCGCGCAGCGCATCGAACGCCCCAGCTACTACGAGGATCGCGGCTTGCACGACGGCGTGTTCTTCGACGCCGAGACTTTCGGCGCCGATGCACTGGTCATCAGTCCCCGCAGCATCCACCCCGCCATGGCGATGTCGCAAGCCTCGCTCGCGACGGTGTTGTCGCAGGCCCCGCTGTCCGCACAGGCGCGCGCCGACATCATCCAAATCGAAACGGCCGACATCGACTACCTGCCCGGAGTCTCATCGGACGAGAAGAAGCAACGCCTGTCGAGAATCAGCTACGAGGCATTTCTGCGCGACATCGTGCACGCGGATCCGGCGGTTTTGCATTATTACTACGCGCGCACGATGGGCGAATGGGGCGTGGGTACCGACGCGGTTTCGGCGCTCGACTGCTGGGGCATGGCGATGCCCGGCTTCCAGGGCATGAACCTCAGCAAGGGCTCGATCGCACGCATGGGATTCACGCCCGCCGGTTACGAGGACACGGGTGGGTCGCTGCGCCTGCACTTTCCCGACGGCAACGCGACGATCGCGCGACTGCTGGTGCGCAATCTGATTCCGAGCGCGTTGCCCGGAACGAGCGCCGTCGATGTCGTGACCGCGCGCGTGAATTACGCTCGATTGGATCGGCGCGCTGCGCCCGTGCGGCTGCGTTTGAACAGCACCGCAATTCGCGCACGCCATCTCGGCGACCCTCAAGCAGGCTCCCCGGTCGAGATTACCTACGTGCGGGGCGGACAAGCCTATGCGGCCCGCGCACGCGGCACCGTGCTCGCTTGCTACAACATGATGATCCCCTATTTGTGCCCGGAGCTGCCCGATGCGCAAAAGGCCGCGCTGCATCGGCTCATCAAGACGCCGCTCGTCTATACCAGTGTCGCCATACGCAACTGGCGCGCGTTCGAACGGCTCAAGCTCAGCCGGGTTTACGCCCCCGGCGGCTATCATTGTTATTTTCATCTCAATGCGCACGTCGATATCGGCGCCTATCGCAGCCCGACATCCGCCGACGAGCCGATCCTCGTGCATATGGTCCGGACACCCTGCAAACCGGGACTACCGGAACTGGACCAGCATCGGGCCGGCCGAGATGAGCTGCTGCGTACGCCGTTCGAAACCTTCGAGCGCCACATCCGCGACCAACTCGGCCGGACGCTGGCAGCCGGCGGATTCGATCCGGCGCGCGACATCACCGCGATCACCGTAAATCGCTGGCCGCACGGTTATGCACCCGAATATAATCCGCTGTTCGATCCGGACGTCGCGGAGGCGCAGCGGCCCCACGTGATCGGCCGCGCACAGTTCGGCCGCATCACGATTGCCAATTCTGATTCCGGCGGCGCCGCATACACCGATATCGCTATTAATGAAGGATACCGCGCGGTCATGGAGCTGCTGCATGCGTGAGTCCGGCGACCGTCCCGGCTCGATTCGCACCTCGAGCGGTTGATCCGCGCGCCGCCGGATTGTAATAATTACAGACGCGCTCGAGGTTCGTGACGGCGAATTAATTTTCACTTGACGCATAAACCGTTAGAAAAGCGTATCGAAAGAGCGACAAACGCGCTTTTCAGTTGCATTGGGTGCGCAATATTCGCTTTAATGCGGGACTGTGTTGCGACGCAGGCGAACCCGACGATACGACTGGGCTCGCTTGCGCCAGCACTTCCGGCTTTTTTCGACAAGAGTGATTAACCCTAGGGGAATATTTTATGAAACTTGCAACCACACTGAAGGTCTCCGCCGCGGCTGCCTGCTTAGTCGTTTTCGCGGGCTGCACCGATCTGAAGCCGATTCAGGCGCAGATCGATGACCTGAAATCCCAAGTAAGCAAACTGCAGGCCGATACGGCAAAGGCGTCCAGCCAAGCCGCTGCTGCACAATCTTCCGCCAACGCCGCCGCCTCGGCCGCTTCCGGCGCGCAGAGCACTGCGAACCAGGCGCTGTCGCTCGCGCAAGCGAATCAGACGGCCATCGAAGCGATCAACGAAAAGATCGATCGCATCTTCAAGAAGTCGGTATCGAAGTAAACTCATCATCGTTCGATGAGGAGCAAAGCGCCGCGGGTCACCGTGGCGCTTTTTTTTGGGCCGGGCGCCTTGCGATGCCGACCCGCCGGCTAGCGCTGGGCTTGGGTCGGGCCCGCGGCCGGTTTGATCCAGCGGTCAATCGATATGCGCGTGGGCTCGCCGCGTTGCTGGTCGAAGACGCGCTCGGCGGTATCCCAATCGACGATGACGCGCCGCTCGGCGGTTGCCGCGACAATCGCGCGCGTCAGCGCCGTCAGATCCTCGACATCCTGCGGATCCACGCCATCTAGGGGGCGATGCACCTCGAGATACAGCACACCGTCGACCCAGCCGGTCTTGATGCGTTGATTGACGATGCGCACGGCCATGCCGACCGGCACTTCATTGAACATGTACTCGATGTCTTCGGGGTAGAGCCGAATACAGCCATGGGTGATTTGCATGCCGACGCCGACCGGCAAGTTGGTGCCGTGTATCAGATAGGCGCCGCCGGGAATGCCCAAGCGCATCGCAAATAGACCCAACGGGTTCTTCGGTCCCGGAGGTATGGATTCGGGCAGTATGTCGCCATCGTCCTTGAGATGCGTCTCGCGCACCGACTTGGGCGGATACCAAGTGGGGTTCTTGACCTTGCTGACGACCGTGGTCACGCCGATCGGAGTTTTCCAGTCCATCTTGCCGACACTGATCGGGTGCGTCTCGACGACGGGGTGATGCTCGGCATCGGTGCGGAAGTAATATATTCGACCGTCAGGCAGATTTACGACGATTCCGACGCGCGGTACGTTCGGCAGCAGTCGCTCGAGCGGCAAGTGGATCAGGGTTCCGTCGCCCGGCAACCAGGGGTCGACGCCGGGATTGGCCGCATTGAGCTCGTCGTAGCCCAGATTATTGCGACGCGCGATGTCCGGCAATGTGTCCTGCCGTTCGGAGGTCGTCTGGCCGGCTTCGCCGATCAGATCCTGGTCGGCGGTCAGCGGATAGATCTGCGCATGGGCGAGAGTGGCCGCCAGCAAACCCGCATAACACCAATGGCTTCGCATCTCGCTACTCCACCCTCGATCGAGACCGCATGAATCAATACCGGATCAGCGCCGACCCCCAGGTGAACCCGCCGCCGAATGCCTCGAGCAACAACAGCTGGCCGCGCTGAATGCGCCCGTCGCGAATGCCCGCATCGAGTGCCAGCGGCACCGATGCGGCGGACGTGTTGCCATGGGTATTGATGGTGACGATTACCCGCTCCATCGGCAATTCCAGACGCTTGGCAATCGCCTCGATGATCCGGATGTTGGCCTGATGGGGAATCAACCAATCAATCTGGTCTTTCGAAATGTTGTTCGCCTCGAGCGTCTCGGTCACGAGCGCGCCGAGCGTATTGACGGCGACCTTGTAGACTTCGTTGCCCTTCATGCGCACACCGGCCTTGCCCTCGCGCACCAGTTTGAAGCCGCTCGATACACCGTCGGGGTACATCAGCAGGTCCTTGTACCGGCCGTCGGCGTGCAGATGGGTGCTGAGGATGCCGGGCTCCTGCGCGGGCTTCAAGACCACCGCGCCGGCGCCGTCGGCGAACAACACGCAGGTCGCCCGATCTTGCCAATCCACGATCCGGGTCAGGGTTTCTGCGCCGATCACGAGCGCGCATTTCGCCTCGGCCAGCCGCACGAATTTGTCTGCGACGCTCAAGGCGTAGAGAAATCCCGCGCACGCCGCCTCCAGGCTGAACGCCGGACAGCCGTGTATACCCAAGCGTGACTGCAGCAGGGTACCCACGTTGGGAAATACGAAATCCGGCGTGGTCGTGCCGACACAGATCAAATCGATATCCTCCGGCTCGACCCCCGCATCGGCCATCGCGAGGCGCGCGGCCTTTTCGGCGAGGTCAGCGGTCGTCTCACCGTCCACCACCACATGCCGCTCCTCGATACCGGTACGCGTGCGTATCCACTCGTCGGTGGTGTCGACGAGTTTCTCCAGGTCCGCGTTGGTCAGAATTTTTTCCGGCAGGTAGCTGCCCGTGCCGGCGATGCGTGCGTACATGGTGGATCCTTCAGGCCAACGTGGGCAGTCCGAGATTCTCGGCGATGCGCGCCGGGACGCCGTCGCGCGCCTCGAAAATCGCGACTTCGATGGCACGTTGAAAACCGAAGATGTCGGTGCTCCCGTGGCTCTTGATGACAATCCCGTTCAGGCCGACCATGCTCGCTCCGTTATAGCGGCGCGGATCGATGCGGGCGCGCAGCGCGTTGAGTGCCGGCCGCGCCGCGATCGCGCCGAGTTTGCGCGATAGGCTGCGCGTAAATTCCTCGCGCATTGCATCCCGAATCAGTCGCGCGGCTCCTTCCATCGTCTTCAGCGCCACGTTGCCGGTGAATCCATCCGTGACGACCACGTCGACTTCGTCGCCGAAGATATCGTGACCCTCGACGAAGCCCACGTAGTTGATATTGCTGGCGGCCAACAAGATGTGCGCCGCCCGCACGGTTTCATCGCCTTTGATGTCCTCTTCACCGATGTTCAACAGACCGACGCGTGGACGCGCGTGCGCACCCGCAAGATCGGTCGCCAGTATCGAGCCCATGATCGCAAATTGGCGCAGTTGTTCCGGCGTGCAGGTCGCATTCGCCCCAAGATCGAGCATGAACGTATGCCCGCCGCGCGACGGAATCAGCGATGCGATCGCCGGGCGTTCGACTCCCGGCAGCATCTTCAGCACGAAATGCGCCGTGGACATCAACGCACCGGTGTTGCCCGCGCTGACACAGGCATCTGCGGAGCGCGTCTTGACCAGATCCAGCGCGCGCCGCATCGAGGAGTCCTTCTTGCGGCGCAAGGCGTCGCGCGGGTGGTCGGTCATCTCCACGACCTCGGCCGCGTACAGACAGGTCAAGTTTGCCGGAGCGCCTTTGGCGAGCTCCCGCTGTAAATCCGCTTCGCGGCCGACCAACGTGAAGCGTACGTCGCCGTAGTCGTGTGCGGCGGCAACCGCGGCCGGAACGCAGACGGAGGGGCCACTGTCGCCGCTCATGGCATCGATGGCAATATGCAGCGGCGCGGACACGGGCGGAGCGTCTCGATGGACTCGGGCGGCGACTCAAAGTCGCCGGCAGTGGAGTTGCAGCCTATTCTTCCGACGCAGCTGCGTCGGCTTTGGTCTCGAGCACCTTACGGCCGCGATAAAATCCCTCGCGTGAAATTCGGTGGCGCAAATGGGTCTCGCCGCTCTTCGCGTCAATCGATACCGCCGGCAGGGCCAGGGCCGAGTGCGAACGATGCATGCCGCGCTTCGAGGGTGTCTTTCTGCTCTTTTGAACTGCCATGGTCGCTATGTCCTATCAAGGTTTTTTCAACAAATCCTGCAAAACGCTAAATGGCCTAACCGTCTCTTGCCGAGCCAGTACCGCCCCCGCGCCGTCATCATACTTGGGCGCCCTACCGCATCGCTCGGGCGCACTGCACGCCGGAACCAAGGGCAACGCCAACAACAATTCTTCCTCTGCAAGCTCGCGCAACGAAGCCGAGCCGTCGGTCAACAAATACAGTTCCCGCTCCGCGCTTTGCGCGGCAGCGGAATCCTCTGCCGCGAATTCAATCTCGGTGCGCGCCGACACCGGCAAGGCGAACCCCTCCAAGCAACGCTGACACTGGAGCATCGGCGCCGCTTGAACCGCAACGGTCACTCCGGCGCGACCGGACTCGGTCTTTCCGAACGCGAAGCTGACCTGCACGCGCCCCCGCGGGTCAGTCAAAACGTCTTGCAGCCGCGGCAAATCGCGAAGCTCATAGACCCGCTCGAGCGTCACCGCGTCCTCGGCCAGGCGCGCGCAATCAACGAGGTCTGGCGGGCCACCTGCCATGGGCCGCGTATAATAGGGCCCGTTACCCCCTCTGTCAAAACGAATTGGTTGCAAGTCGTTGTTTTTGAAGTCCACTCCCAAGCTCGTTTTGGCCTCGACGTCGCCCTACCGCCGCGCTTTGCTGGAGCGCTTCGGCCTCGCGTTCACGAGCGCAGCGCCCGGAGTCGAGGAAACACGGCAAACGGACGAAGCGCCGCTCGCCATGGCCTGTCGCTTGGCGCGCGCCAAGGCGCAGCAAATCGCCGCGCAGCAGACCGAGGCCTGGGTCATCGGATCGGACCAAGTTGCGGTGCTCCGAGGTCCGGATTCGGCACCAGAAATTCTCGGCAAGCCGGGTACACGCGCCAACTGTATCAAGCAGTTGCAAGATTGCTCGGGCCGCATGGTGGAGTTCTTGACCGCGGTCGCGGTACTGCGGCACGCGGACGGCGCGCAGTTCGAGTTCGTCGATACCACTCGGGTCCAATTTCGCCCGCTCACGCGGGAGACGATCGAGCGTTATGTCGAGCTCGAATCGCCGCTCGACTGCGCCGGAGGATTCAAGAGTGAAGGCCTCGGGATCAGCCTGGTCGAGTCGATCGAGAGCACCGATCCCAGCGCGCTGATCGGACTGCCGCTGATACGTCTCGCCGCGATATTGCGCAGCGCCGGCTTCCAATTGCCCTAATCGGCGCGCGGCGCAGCGCCCCGCGCGCGCTTGAGATGTCGCGCCGGAGCCCGGCCGCCCGATACTCGGGGCTTGGTGCCTGCGGCACGCGGCTTCGGACTGGCCGCGCGCGGTGCGCCCTTGTCTTCTTTACGCTTGAGCGGCGTGATCGCATCGAGCACCGCGACCAGCTCGCTCGGCAATGGCGTACTGACGTGAAACGGCACGCCGGATCCAGGCCACTCGAATGCCACCGACTGGGCGTGCAGAAAGGTACGCCTCAGGCCGTGGCCCTTGAGTTCGGCATTGCGCTCACGATCGCCATACTTGTCGTCGCCGAGCAGCGCATGGCCCGCGTACGACGCATGCACCCGAATTTGATGCGTGCGCCCGGTCGGAATATCCACTTCCATGAGCGTCGCGAGCTGGCCGAAGAATTGCACCGGTTTGAAAATACTGACCGAGGCCTTACCGGCGCTCGCCACGCGTACGTGCCTCTCGCCGTGTTCACGGCTGTCGGTCGACAGCGGCGCATCGATTCGCTTGGTCCCGAGCTGCCAGCTGCCGGCCACCAGAGCCATATAGGTCTTGTGCAAGCCGCCGGCGCGAATCAGCGCGTGCAGCGCCGTCAACGTGGGCCGGTCGCGCGCGACCAACAAACAGCCGCTGGTGTCGCGGTCGAGACGGTGGACGAGTTCGAGAGTCTCGCGCGGCCTTGATGCGCGCAAGGCTTCGATGACACCAAAGCTCATGCCGCTGCCGCCGTGCACGGCGACGCCGCTCGGCTTGTCGATGACCAGCAGGTGTCGATCCTGATAGATCACCGCGCCTTCGATCAGGTCGAGCAAGCTTTGCGACGGTCTTCCCGGCTCCTCGCGCGCGTCGATTCGCACCGGCGGGAGGCGCACCTCGTCGCCGGCCGCCAAGCGGTATTCGGCGTCGACTCGCTTGCGATTGACTCGCACTTCGCCTTTGCGCAGCAGCCGGTAGACGCGGCTGCGCGGCACGGACTTGAAATGCCGCATCAAGAAATTGTCGATGCGCTGTCCGGATTCGTCGTCGCTGACCTTGTGCAGAATGACCGGACTCTTCGCTCCAGGTGTTTGGACGACGGTTGTGGGAGCGTAAGTGTTCATTTTGAGGATTCTTCTAAGGTATTGATTACATTGACCCTGTGGGCGAGGCGTGATAATGTCCTAAAACCGTGTCAGGCGCCGAACCATTTGAAGGGTACGGCCCAATCCAGTTCGTCGCCTAGTGGCACCGGTTTCGGTGGCGCCCCCATCCTACGGGAGCGCCGCATATTAGTTGGTTCTGGAATTCCAGACCATCGCTCGGCCGATGAGAAAGACGCTTCAGAGAGCCTCGCGTGGCTTCGGCGTCCTACAAGCGGTTAACCGAGAACAAGGCCCCGGGCTTGCTGCATACGTTTTGGCAGAATTGGTGGGTTTTAATGCCGGTCGCGTCGTTCGCGCTCGGCAGCTTACTATTCGTCGCCGCGTCCCTAGTCGCGGCCCCGGCTTCTATTCTCCAGCTCTCCTCCTCGGCCCCTACCACCTTAGTTGGGGCAAATGAAAAGAATGCTCGTCAACGCAATTCAAGAAGAAGAATTGCGCGTCGCACTCGTCGATGGTCAGAAACTTTACGATTTATCGATTGAGATACCTTCACGGGAACAGAAAAAATCCAATATCTATAAGGGTCGAATCACGCGCGTAGAGCCCAGTCTCGAAGCGGCGTTCGTAGAATATGGCGCTCAGCGCCACGGCTTTTTGCCCTTAAAGGAAGTTTCCAAGGAATATTTCCGGCAGCAGCCACCCGGCGGCCGTCTCAACATCAAGGATCTGCTCCAAGAAGGCCAGGAGCTCATCGTCCAGGTCGAGAAAGAGGAGCGCGGCAACAAGGGCGCGGCCCTAACGACGTTCATCAGCCTCGCGGGCCGCTTCTTGGTGCTCATGCCGAATAACCCGCGTGCCGGGGGTGTATCGCGCCGCATCGAAGGCGAGGATCGCGATCAGATGCGCGAGGCCATGAACGGCTTGCAGATCCCCGACGGCATGGGAGCGATCGTTCGCACCGCCGGCGTCGGCCGCACGACCGAAGAGCTGCAATGGGACTTGAATAATCTCAAGACCGCGTGGGACGCGATCGTGGCGGCGAACGACGGCCGGCCCGCGCCCTTCTTGATTTTCCAGGAAAGCGACGCAGTGACTCGCGGCCTGCGCGATTATTTTTCCGATGACGTCGGCGAATGCTTGATCGATCAACCGGAGGCATTCGAGAAAGCCCAGGAATACATGCAGCGCTTCATGCCGCCGGACGCGCAGCGCAAACTCAAGCTCTATCAGGACCCGGTACCGCTGTTCACGCGCTACCAGATCGAAAGCCAAATCGAGTCGGCGTATTCGCATAAGGTCACGCTGCCCTCGGGCGGCAGCCTCGTCATCGATCATACCGAGGCCTTGGTATCGATCGACATCAATTCGGCGCGCAGCACGCGCGGCGGAGACATCGAGGCGACCGCACGCAATACCAATTTAGAGGCCGCCGAAGAAATCGCGCGCCAGTTGCGGCTTCGCGATATCGGCGGACTCATCGTCATCGATTTCATCGACATGGAATCCCAGACCAATCAGCGTGCGGTCGAAGACATGCTGCGCGATGCCGTGAAAATGGATCGAGCGCGCATCCAACTCGGCAGGTTGTCGCGTTTCGGGCTGCTCGAATTATCGCGACAGCGGCTGCGGCCGGCATTGAGCGAAACGACGCATATCAACTGCCCGCGCTGTAGTGGCATGGGCACGATACGCGGCGTGGAGTCGATGTCTCTGGCATTGCTGCGCTTGATCGGCGAAGAGGCGCGCAAGGAGCGCACCGGCCGCGTGATCGCGCAAGTTCCGGTCGACGTCGCAACCTACCTCATCAACGAGAAGCGCGATTGGCTGAATCAGATCGAATCGCGCGACAAGGTCTCGCTGGTGATTGTCCCGAATCCCCACCTGCAAACGCCGGCCTATACGTTGCGTCGGATACGCGATGACGAGAAGGAGCTGCTGGAGAATCCCACGGCCAGCTACCAGCTCGCGGATCAACCGAGCATCGATGACTCGAATATCGGCAACCGCGACAAAAAGCCGCAAGGCGAGGCGCCGCTCGTGCCGAGCATCCTGCCCGCCTCGGCCGCACCGATTGTGCCGATCCCCAGTGCGGCACCGACACCGCCGGCCGCGGCCGCTGTCAGCGAGGCGCCCACACTCGGTGCGTTAGCGCGCTTCTGGATCTGGCTGTTCGGCAGCCCGAAACCCGCGGCGAGCCCGCAGGCGTCGGCGCCGTCGAGTCAGCCGCAGCGCGACCGACCCGCGCACCGCGAGGCTCGTCAGGACCGCTTTCGAAATCGAGATCGGGACCGCGGCGATCGCGACCGGAATCGAGATGTTCGCCGCGACTTCCCGCGCGACTCGCGCCGCGATGAGGGAAGACGTGACGCGCGCCCGCGACCGGATGGACGCAACGCCAACGCGCCGCGTTCTGAGGCACAGCGCCCGGACCAGGCGCCGCGCAACGACCAGGCGCCGCGCAACGACCAGGCGCCGCGCAACGACCAGACTCCGCGTACGGACCAGGCGCCACGCACGGACCAGGCTTCACGAACGGACCAAGCGCCACGCAACGACCAAACGCCGCATAGCGACCAAGCGCCGCGCAACGACCAATCGCGTAACGATCAGGCACAGCGCAATGCGGATCGAGATGCGGGCGCCGAGCGCAACGCCAGCAATGAGCGTGGCGGTCGTGGCCGCCGCCGCCGGGGGCGCGGCCGCGGTCGCGGCGAAGGCGGTGAAAACACGTCCGCTGGACCTGGGCCCAATGGAGCCTCCAAATCCGGCGATAGCGAGACGCCGCGCGAGCGTGTCGTCGATTCTGCCGGCGTCGAATCGCCGGCACCGGTCCGCGAGACCAGCCCGGCGCCCAGCGGTGCGGCTGCACCCATGGCGTCGCCGCCGCCCTGGTCGCCTCCGCCATCGACGGCGCCATCACCGGCAGCCGCTCAACCGTCTGCACCGGCGCCGTCATTTGCACCGGCACCCTCTTCGGCGCCGCCGCCATCACCGGCCGCAGCGCCCGCATCTGCAGCGTCTGCGACGCCCGCAGGGCCGGCGGCCAATGCCGGCAGCGAGGGCAAATATGTGGTCTGGTCGTCGCAGCCAGCCGATGCCGTTCCGCGGACCGGTCCGGACGAGCGTTAGCGGCGCGCCGGCGTTACGCGGCCAAGGCTTCCGAAATCACTCGACGCAGGGTTTCTGCGTCGAATGGTTTGGATAGCTTGTGGTACAAGCCTCTTTCGATTCCGTCGAAGATCTCGCTATCCATCATGTGGCCCAAGATGACGATGATCTTGCACGAGGGATTGTGCCGGAAGGCCGCGGCGATGATTTCCTTGGTCGGCACCTCCGGCATGACTCCCTCGAGTATCAGAAGCCCGATGCGCTCGGCGGCAGCGGCGATTTTATCGAGCGCCGCAGGACTGTCGCGCACCCAAACCGTCGGAAAGCCCTCCTTGGCCAAGATGCGCTCGACGAGCGCACCCATCTCCGATTGTTTGTCCACGACCAATACCGGACAACGAATCGCGGTGCTGATCGATGCGCGCGTGGATTCTGCTTGGAACTCTCCCTTGTCGATGATCGGAAGCAGTATCGTAAAGCTGCTGCCTGCCCCGAGACGGCTTTGAACCGAAATTGAGCCGCCGGCGCCTTTGACTAGGCCGTAAATCATCGCGAGGCCGAGGCCGGTGCCGATGCCCGGCGCCTTGGTCGTGAAGAACGGCTCAAAGATCCTCGGTTTGACGTCCTCACTGATCCCCGTTCCCGTATCGGTGACCGACAGCCGGCAATAGCGGCCCGGCGCCAGGCCATCCGCAGCCGCTATCCGTGTCTCGATCGCGGTTTGAATCAGCAATTTCCCGCCCTGCGGCATCGCATCGCGGGCATTGATCGCTAGATTGAGCAGGATCTCCTGTACTTGCCCAGGTAGCAGCGCGACCGTGGCGTCATCGCCCAAGCGGCTTTCGACGACGATGTCCTCGGGCAGAATCCTCGCCAGTGTCTCGGCGTCGCGCCGAACCACCGACGCGAGATTGCATTCACCCCGTTGTCCGGCTTCGTCGCGGCTAAAGGCCAGCAAGCGGGAAGTCATTTGTTGTGCACTTGCAGTGGCTTCTCCGATGTCTTTCATGGCCGCCCGCATCGTCTCCAGGTCGGCGCTTGGGTCGTCCGCGACCAGGCCGCTCCAGAGTTTCATGACGCACAAGGTGTTATTGAAGTCGTGCGCCACGCCGCTCGCCATGCGGCCGAGCGCATCGAATTTCTGTGCGTCGCGCGCGACGCGTTCCGCCTCAAATCGCGCTTGCTCCGCTCGAATCCGCGATTCTTGCTCCACCGCGAGCCGTTGCAGCGCATCGCGCGATTCGTGCAGCGCGCGATTGAGGTCTCCGAGGATGTAACGCAGCATGATCACGATCGATGTGAATCCGGCGGTTCCAACCGCCAAAACGCGGACCCAAACCGCGGCAACCCGGTAATCGAGGATCGCGGCGCCAACATACTCACCGTTTTCATGCAACGGTAGCGACTCGGTAACCCAGCCCCAGGCAACCAGCCCATTGACCGTCAATACGGTGATGATTGCGGCGATGCCGGCGCGAATCCCGAAAAACAGCGTCGCGAGAATGATCAGAATGAGGGCGATCAGCACCCAATTCGGCAATAGGCCGAATAACACACCGTTAGCAAGTGTGACGACCAGCAGGTCGGCACCCAGAAATGCAAAGCGCAATCGGAAGGGCCAGCCCCGACACAGAGCCGACGCAAACATGGGGATCTGAATGGCGGCGGCCAGCGCAAACCAGCGGCTGCCGCTCAGCCAGTCCGGGGCTCGCAGGAAGACCATGCAAAGACCAACGACCGCACTCACCGCGACGATCCAAATGACCACGTCGAGAATGCGGTAGCAGGTTTCTACGCGCACCAATGCGTGCTTGCCCTGCCAAGCCCGCTCGGGTCTCAACCATTTAGCGAGGAAATCCATGTAATGCCTGCCTTGCAGAGGCTTCCGCCATTGCCCATTTTAGCCGACCCAGCAATGGTCGCGAGTCATTGCGTGCATGGCCATACAGTTCAAGCGGCGGCGCGCGCAAGATCTTTAGGGGCGCACCCGTAGCCGTATATCGAGGCACAGACTGACGCAAAACAAGGAAACGGCCAGGGCGCGCAGACTGGCTATCGCGACCTGACCCGCAGAATGGGCGATGCCGAGCGTGTGGGAATCCGTCCAGCGGGTCAGCATCAAATCCGCTGCGCCGACCGCAATCGCGGTCAGCGCGTAGGCCCAACGCCAGAAGCGCCGCTCAGAAGCTTGCAAGCGTCGCGGAGCCGCAAGCGGCATTCCTTGGTTGCGCAAGGCGCGCCATAGGAACCAAGCAACGACGATGAGCCCCAGCAAGGAACTCAGGTCCTGCAAAAACCGCGGTCCGGCCAGCTCGTGTCCGCCGACATCGACGAACCATTCATCGATCGCCGGCAGCATGCGCACGCCGCGTGCGCCTTCATGAGTGAATGCGTCCCAAACCAAATGTGTGACCGCCCCGATCAGCACACCGCAGGCGGCGATCAACCATTGCCGCGGGCTGGCGATATCGGCAATCGGCGCGTACCGCAGCGAGCGATCGTAGGCATCGTCGGGCAAGACTTGGCGCAGCGGTGTCTTGATCAGGCGCTGGAAAATCCAATAGACGATGAGTCCGGCCGGCAGACTGAAGGTCAACAGCGCGGCCGCGCTATGGGTCTCGAAACGCGGCAGTTGCCACGGCAGGAAAAAGCCAAAATCCGGAGCCATGCTGCCGATCACGAGCGCCGACAGCACTCTGAAGCGACCTAAGAAACGCGCGAACGGCAGGACTGCGGCCGCGTGGGATATGGTGAATGGCATCGTCCGGTCAGGAATTCATCAAACCGTCATATTACCTGTTTATAAGAACCCGGTTGCGTCCCACCAATCTTAAGAACAGGACCCGCCAATGAACCAAATCGTCGCCGATACGGCCGTGGTCCCGCAAGCCGCGACCACTTCGCCGCTCCGTAACAGTAAATCAAACCCTTGGTTCAACGTGCTGGCGGGCGTCGTATTGGTGACCGGCATCATCTATGCGGGTTACCACTTGGCCGACGATCTCTCGGTGGTGCGCGAGACTCGCATGTTCCCGTTCATCTTGTTGGGAATCGCGCTCGTGATCGCGCTGGCGTTCGAGTTCGTCAACGGCTTCCACGATACCGCGAATGCCGTCGCAACCGTCATTTACACGCACTCCTTGCCGCCGAATTTCGCGGTCGTCTGGTCCGGATTCTTCAATTTCCTCGGCGTTCTGGTCTCGAGCGGCGCGGTTGCCTTCGGCATCGTATCGCTGCTGCCGGTCGAATTGATTCTGCAAGTGGGCAGCGGCGCGGGCTTCGCGATGGTGTTCGCCCTGCTGATTGCGGCCATCCTTTGGAACCTCGGCACTTGGTATTTCGGCCTACCCTCCTCCAGTTCGCACACCTTGATCGGATCGGTCATGGGCGTCGGTCTCATGAATCAATTTCTGGCCACCCAAGCGAGCGGCACGAGCGGCGTCGATTGGGCGCAGGCGGTGCGGATCGGGCAGTCGCTGCTGTTCTCGCCGCTGATCGGATTCAGCTTGGCCGCTCTGCTGCTGCTGATCGCCAAATCGGCCATCAAGATTCCCGCGCTCTATCAGGAGCCGAAGGGCAATAAGCCGCCGCCGCTGTTGATCCGCGGGTTGCTGGTGCTGACTTGCACCGGCGTGAGCTTCGCGCACGGATCGAACGACGGCCAAAAGGGCATGGGACTCATCATGCTGATACTCATCGGCACCGTGCCGACCGCTTACGCGTTGAACCGCACGATGCACGAGGAAGACGTCGCGCAATTCCTGGCCGTCTCCGCGCGGGCGCAAACCGCGCTGTCGCACTATGGGCAGGGTTCCGTGCCGCTCGACCCGCATGCCGCGGTCATCGAGATCGTGCGCACGCGCACCGTCACGCCGCAGGGCGTGCCTGCGATCGCATCGCTCGGTCAGTCGCTCGCCAACGAGATCGACACATTCCACTCGTTGGCGAAGATCCCGACGGAATCGATGGTCAACCTCCGCAACGACATGTATCTGGTCAGCGAAGGATTGCGCTTCGTCGGCAAATCGAAGTCCCTATCGGTCTCCGCCGCAGATCAGGCGACCCTATCCGAGTACAAGAAACAGCTCGATAATGCGACGAAGTTCATCCCGACCTGGGTCAAGGTCGCGGTGGCGATGGCGCTGGGATTAGGCACGATGATCGGCTGGAAGCGCATCGTCGTGACGGTCGGCGAGCGCATCGGCAAGACGCATCTAACCTACGCGCAGGGCGCCTCGGCGGAACTCGTCGCAATGGTGACGATCGGCGCAGCGGACGCCTACGGGCTGCCGGTCAGCACCACGCACGTACTGTCCTCGGGCGTCGCAGGCACGATGGTCGCCAATCACTCAGGACTGCAATGGGGCACGGTACGCAATTTGCTCATGGCTTGGGTCCTGACCTTGCCGGTATCGATCGCGCTCGCAGGCGGACTCTACTGGTTATTGCGCGCGCTGCTGCAATGATGCGATGAGCGCGAGCGACGCGGCCGAAGCGAGATCCAATACTTCGGCGAAATCGGCCGCGCCGCCATAATACGGATCCGGGACTTCGAGCCGGCCGAGCTGCGGCGCGTATGATAAAAACAGACGCAATTCCGCACGGGCGTCCGGCGGACTCATGGCCTGCAAATTGCGCAAGTTGTCTCGATCCATCGCCAAGATCAGATCGAAGCGCATGAAATCCGCCATCGTCACCTGACGAGCGCGCAACCCGCTCAAGTCGATTCCGCGTTCCCGCGCCGCGCGCTGACTGCGCGGATCCGGTGCGCGGCCGATGTGGTAGTCAGCCGTTCCCGCCGAATCGATTTCCAACGCGAGCCGCGGCGCCACGCGCGCGGCCGTATGGCGCAACACCGCCTCGGCCGTGGGACTGCGGCAAATGTTGCCGAGGCAGACAAACAAGATGGAAAACGAATGCCGTGAGTTTGGATGAATTCCGTCAATCATCGCCTCGCCTTCGATTGTTGTGTTTCAACCACGCGCAGGTTGCGCAGTCGATCGGCGCAAAAGTCCTGAATGCATCTCGTTCATGATGCGGAATTTATATCGGCAACCCGCCGCAAGCGCAAACGATATTCGTAAAAGCCTATTTCTACCGTGTTTCGCGCATCGCCATAGATATTGCCGAGGCGGTGCAGGAACGCTCGAACGCTACTGAGTTTCATTCCCTCATCGCCACGCAAACGCAAAAGCCTAAGGGTTATTCCGGATGTCGTATTACGCCACAGTTACGGAAACTATCGCCTCAGATCGATCTTGCTAATAACTGGGGGTATTTATGAAATTGCACACAATCGGCATCGCGGCGGCGGTCGCTATGGCGGCAACAGTGGCGTTCAGTCCGTCGGCCCGCGCCGATGATGGCAATTTTGAAGTGCGCCTGCGCGCCGTCTATCTCGATCCCGCGAATGATTCGGCTGCGATTCCGAGCCTCGACGTACCGCAGGACGCGATTCACATCAACAGCAAGTGGCTGCCGGATGTGGATTTCGAG
>Ga0187879_10000157_pt1 | contig 49141 bp, 44 predicted proteins | sample June2016WEW_19_1_FD_132423 | JGI IMG/M metagenome (GOLD analysis project Ga0187879, IMG submission 132423) | Peatland microbial communities from SPRUCE experiment site at the Marcell Experimental Forest, Minnesota, USA - June2016WEW_19_10 | ecosystem: Environmental > Terrestrial > Soil >... | reverse complement strand
TCGCTCCAGCGAACCGGTTGGCCGACCTTGCGGGCGCACCAGGCGGTGACGATGTCCTCGGCATACACGCTCGCCTTGGCGCCGAAGCCGCCGCCGACGTCGGGCGTGATGACGTGGATCAGCGCCGGCTCGAGCCCGAGCGAGGTCGCCAGGGTGTCCCGCACGCCATGGGCCGTCTGGGTGGAGGAGTAGAACATGAGCCGCCCGTCCGGCTCCACGAGGGCGGCGGCCGCCCGCGTCTCGAGCGGGCAGGGGGCGACCCGCTGGTTGAGGATCCGTTGCCGCACGACGACCTCGCAGCCCTCGAAAAGGGTGTCGTCGTGCCCGAATTGGAGAGCGAAGCAGTTGTTCGTGCCTACCTGTGGGTAGAGGAGGACCTCGTCCTTGAGGGCATCCAGCGGATCGACGACGACAGGCAGCGGGTCGTAGTCGATCACGACCAGCTCGGCCGCATCGGCCCCGGCGCCAGGCGTCTCCGCCACGATCGCCACGATCGCCTCGCCCACGTAGCGGACGACGCCGTCGGCGAGCAGCGGCCGCGTCATCTCCTGGTTGAGGAACGGCATGCCCGGCGGCATGGGCGCGAGGCCGAGATCGTCATGCGAGAAGACGCCGACGACTCCCGGCGCTGCCTTTGCCTCCTCGAGATCGATCCGCTCGATCCGCCCGTGCGCGATGGTGGCGCGCACGAAGGTCAACGACAAGACGCCGGGAAGGTCGAGGTCGCCCACATAGGTGCCGCCCGAGGTGAGGAGCTTCGGATCCTCCCGCCGCAGCACTCTGTTGCCCAGGATGCTCATAGAGGGCGACCCTACCCGCCGTGACCCGCCCCCCGCCGTCTCGACCGGCGGGGGGCGACGTCAGGGAACGGCTTTCCAGAACTCCAGTCGCTGCAGCAACCTCGCCCAGTAACCCGCCTGCTTCACCGGCTTGCTGCCTCCGGCCCCTGTCGGGCTGACGATGGCATCGGTCGGGACGAGATCGGATCTCGGGACGGTCGTGGAGTTGAGGGGGCCTGTGCCCGTGCCCGCTCTCCTGCTCGGCGCCGGCAGCACGACGATGGAACGCTCGCCCTTGGAGATGAGCCCGTACTCCTCATGGGCGATGCGGGCGATGGTGGCGTCCTCGTGCAGCGAGGCCACCTGGGCGGCGAGCGCCCGGTTCTGCGCCTGCAGGCGCGTCAGCTGCGCGCTCGCCTGCGCCATGGCGGCACGGCCGCGTATCAGTTGCCCAAGGGGGAATTCGGTGGCGACGATGACGATGCCGGCGACGAACGCCACGACCAGCAGGAGGCGAGCGCGGGCGATCACGGCGACGCTTCCTCCGGTGGCTGCCGGCTGGCCGCGAAGGCGGACAGGCCCGGGTACGAGGCCGACGAGCCGAGGCTCTCCTCGATGCGCAGCAGCTGGTTGTACTTGGCGACGCGGTCGGATCGAGCGGGTGCGCCCGTTTTGATCTGCCCGCAGCCGGTGGCGACGACGAGGTCGGCGATGGTCGTGTCCTCCGTCTCGCCAGAGCGGTGCGAGATGACCGAGGCGTAGCCGGCGCGCGATGCCGTGTCGAGGGCGAGGAGGGTTTCGGTGAGGGTGCCGATCTGGTTGACCTTCACGAGGAGGGCGTTCGCCACGCCGGCGGCGATCCCCCGCTCGAACCGGTCGACGTTGGTGACGAAGATGTCGTCGCCGACGATCTGGGTCTTTCCGCCGAGGGCCTTCGTGATCGAAGCCCAGCCCTCCCAGTCCTCCTCCGCCATGGGGTCCTCGAGGGAGACGACGGGATACCGGTCGACGATGTCGATCCAGTAGGCGACGAGCTCGTCGGCCGAGAGCGTGCGGCCCTCGCCGGCCAGCACGTAGCTGCCGTCCCGCCAGAGCTCGGTCGTGGCCGGGTCGATGGCGATGGCGATCTCGTCCCCCGGCGACCGGCCGGCGCGCTCGATCGCCTCGAGGAGCATGCGCAGGGCGTCCTCGTTGTGGGCGAGATCCGGGGCGAAGCCGCCCTCGTCGCCGACGGCCGTGGCGAGCCCGCGCTCGTGCAGGACCTTCTTCAGGGCGTGGTAGGTCTCCGCCCCCCAGCGGAGAGCCTCCGAGAAGGAGGCGGCCCCGACCGGGGCGATCATGAACTCCTGGAAGTCGACGTTGTTGTCCGCGTGGACGCCGCCGTTGAGGACGTTCATCTGCGGCACGGGCAGGACGTGGGCGTCGACACCGCCGATGTAGCGGAAGAGGGGAAGGCCGTAGTCGGCCGCCGCCGCCTTGGCCGTTGCGAGCGAAACGGCAAGGATGGCGTTGGCGCCGAGGCGAGCCTTGTCGGGTGTGCCGTCGAGGTCGACGAGTCGGTAGTCGAGGGCGCGCTGATCGGAAGCGTCCGTCCCGACGACGGCGGCGGCGATCTCCCCGCGGACGTTGGCGACGGCGTTGAGCACGCCTTTTCCGCCGTAGCGCTCGCCCCCGTCTCGGAGCTCCTTGGCCTCGAAGGTTCCCGTGGAGGCGCCCGAGGGCACCATGGCGCTGCCGCGGGCCCCCGACTCGAGGACGCAGGCGACCTCGATGGTGGGGTTGCCCCGCGAGTCGAGGACTTCCCGTGCGATGAGCGCGCTGATGGAGGTCACGCCTAAGTCACTCCTGTTGAAAGTGTGAATGAAGTTATCAAAGTGAACGATGTGATACGTGACAGCAGCGGTTTTCGGGGCCGGCCGGTCGAAGGCGCAGCCGCCCGCAGCTGCTGCTTAGGGTGCCGGCGGCGGGACCGCCGGAGGCTGCGGGCGATCGCCCAACCACCCCGGCAGCCCGGCTGCCGGTAGCTCGCTCACTTCGACTCCCCGCTCGGCCGCGGAGGCCTCGAGGGCGACCACGGCTGCGACGAGGCGATCAAGGGCGCGACGGACGGCGCCTTCGGGGTCGTGACCACTGGCGGCGATCGCAAGGGCGAGGGCGAGGATGAGGTCCGCCGGGTCGGGGTCGGCTCCGTCGGCGGAGTCGGCCGCCGCCCTGGGCGGCGCCGCAGGGTCGCCCGCATTCTGGTAGTCGGTTTCTGACACATATGACCGAAACCCACTACCAAGTTGCGAAACGGCCTCGCCCACACCTCGAGCCGGCGCCCAACCGAGACCGACGCTCGCCAGCTTGCGCTCGATGGCGGCGGCGCGGGCGAGCGACGGCAGCGAGGCCGGGATGCCGTCGAGGAGGCCGCGGCGGCCCTTCTCGTCGCGCTTGATGCGCTCCCAGTTGGTGACGACGTCCGCGGCGGTGGCCGCCACGACGTCCCCGAAGACGTGCGGATGCCGCCGTACCAGCTTCTCCGAGATCGTCCGGGCGACGTCGGCGAGCTCGAAGAGGCCCTCCTCGCGGGCGAGCGTGGCGTGGAAGACAACCTGGCAGAGGACGTCCCCGAGCTCCTCTTCGGCGTGGGCGACACGCTCCGGGGGCGCCTGCGACGGTTCGCTGCCGAGCCCTTCGAGAGCTTCGATCGCCTCGTAGGTCTCCTCGAGGAGGTGGCGCACGAGCGACTCGTGGGTCTGCTCGCGGTCCCAGGGGCACTGCAGGCGCAACGTGGCAACCGTCTCGACGAGGCGGAGGAGCTCGGCGCCGACCGGTGCCGCCAGGTGCTCGACGAAGACGCTCGTGAGATGATCCGCCTCGACGACGCGGTCGAGGTCCTCCCAGGCGACGTCGACGATCTGCTCGTCGCTGAGGCCGAGGTGGTGCAGGACGACCGCCCGCTGCTCGGGCGGCGGCTCCTCGAGGGCGAGCTTGACGTCGGAGAGGACAGCGTTCGACCAGCACTGGGCGACGAGAAGCGGGCCGTGGTCAAAGGCGGCGGAGCGGCCAAAGGTCGTGCCGTCGACGAGGCGGACGCCGGCGGAGAGGGGGTCGACGCCCAGCCGTGCCCAGGCCAGGTCACAGAAGGACAACCCCGGCACGAGCTCGAGCACCACCCCGGCAGCCTCGCTCCTGACCCGCAGCAGCTCGACGGTCCGCTCGGCCACGAGGGGGGAGCCGGGCACGGCGTACACGAGGCGGGGCTCGCTGGCGGCGGCCGCCAAGAGCGAGGAGGCGATGGAGTCGTAGACCGCCTCGAAGGTCGTTTCGCTGCTGTAGCGGTCATCGAAGGTCTGCGGCGGCGGCGCCCCGGTGGCAGCGGCCAGCAGCTGGGCAGCGCTCGGGTGCCGGCCCGTGCGGAAGAACACCGGCACCCCCGAAGACGACGCCTCCGCCACGACCTCGAGGGCGCCCGCCGTCATCATGTCGGTGCCGGCCGGACCGAGGCCCACGACGACGATGACGGGAGGCGCGCTCGCCTGCGAGCGTGCCATCACCGCCTCGCAGCCCTCGGCGCTAACCGGAGGAGCCGGCGGCGGCCGTCGTCGTCGTCGGACAGCCGGCCGCCCCCGCCGAAAGGGCGTAGGCGCACGCCTTCGTCGACGGCGGCACGACCGCCAGCGAGTAGCCACCCGACACGGCCTTGCGCTGCACGGAGCCGTAGACGGGCGACACGGTGACGTGGGCGGCGACGAGCGCCTTCGAGTACTGGGCGTCGAAGGCGGACAGCTCCAGCTGGTCGATCTCGGGAACGATGTCCCCCGTCGGCTCGAGCTGACGCTTGGTCACCTCGAAGAGCAGCCAACCGCTCTGGTACCTCACCGGGTGGCTCACGACGCCGACCTTGAGGGCGGCCACCACCGGGCCGAGGTTGGCTGTCCACTGGCTCTCGAGCACGCAGCCGACGGCACCGCCCTTGCCGGCGCCGGTGTTCTGCGAGTAGCGGTTGGCCTCGCTGGCAAAGCTCGAGCCGCTCAACACGGCCTTTTGGATCTGGCGGGCGAGCTTCTCGGTCGCCACGCCGATGACAGAGGTGCACGACTGCGTCGTCACCGCCGGGTGGGAGTGCTCCCAGCTCGCCAGGGCGGCCGGCTGCAAGGAGGTGCCGGCGAGGTAGGCGGAGTAGACGTCTACGTTCACCTGGTTGCCGATGAGGGCGGTGCTGAGCGGCGTCGCCAGCCCTTCGATGATGGACGTGGGTGTCCCCGGGCAGGTGACCGACTCCTGCTCGAGGAGAGAGAGGTTCTCGGCGATGGCGTCCTCGGCCTCGCTCGTCGCCAGGCCGAGCTCGGCGGCGCGGTCGGCCGGCGGGACGGCGAGATGGCGGGCGGCGACCATCTCGTCGAGGATGCGGAACTTGATCAGCTGGGTGAGGACGAAATCGGCGAACGTGGCGTTCCAGGTGTCGCTGCCCACGCCCGCCGTGACCGTCTTCGTCCCGCCACCCCCCTGGCAGAGGTAACCGCTGTCGCCCTGCAGGTCCTTCATGGAGGCATCCAGCAGCGTGGTCGGGATGCTGGCGTTGCCGACGTGGGCGGCGCTCGGTGGGATGGAAGAGGCGTTGCAGCCCGCCGAGGCGAGCGCCACGAGGCCGAGTGCGCAGAAGGCTGCAAGGAACCGCTTCACGATCGGCAGATCGTAGGGGCCTCCCCGGGCCGCCGGCCAGTCACCACCCTCACGGCGATGCGCCCCGATCGGGCTCCTGCGGCGCCCCCACCGCAGGGGCGGGCGGCGCCACGGCGGCAGGTAAGAGGTCGCCCAGCAGGGCGACGATCCGGTCGGCGAGATCCTCACCGCTTGCGAGCGGCACGATCAGCTGAGCCGCCTCTTCCTTCAGGATCGCCCGCGGGTGCAGCCGCCGCAGGCGCACCTGGGAGGACACCGCCAGCTTGACGGGCGCCATCCGCACGACGACCTCGCCTGGGCGTCCCGGTCCGGCCCCACCCGGCTTGGTGGCCGCCGCCGTGACTTCGCTGACGCCGGTGCGGGCGCATTCGGCCCGCAGACGACCGACGGCGAGGAGCGCCTGTGCTTGCAGGGGCGGTGGCCCGTAGCGGTCGGCCCACTCGGCGGCGATGTCCTTGACGGCGGCCGGGTCGAGCACGTCGACGAGGCGCCGGTAGGCCTCGAGGCGAAGATCCTCCCGCCCGATGTAGGACTCGGGGATGGACGCCTTCACGGGCAGGTCGACCGTGATCTCGACGGGTAGCCGGATCGGCTCGCCCTTCAGCTCGGCGACGGCCTCCGAGACCATGCGAACGTAGAGGTCGTAGCCGACGGCGCTGATGTGGCCGGACTGGTCGCGCCCGAGCAGGTTGCCGGCTCCTCGGATCTCGAGGTCTCGCATGGCGATCTTGAAACCGGATCCGAGCTCGGTGTGCTCGCCGATCGTGCGCAGGCGCTCGTAGGCCTGCTCGCTCAGGACCCGGTCGGGAGGGAAGAGCAGGTAGGCGTAGGCGCGGCGGCCGCTGCGGCCGACGCGGCCGCGCAGCTGGTGGAGCTGGCCGAGGCCGAGCATGTCCGAGCGGTCGACGACGAGGGTGTTGACGGTCGGCATGTCGATGCCGGACTCGATGATGGTCGTGCAGACCAGGACATCGCTGCGACCCTCGGAGAAGTCGAGCACGACCTGTTCGAGGCTGCCCTCGTCCATCTGGCCGTGGGCGACGGCCACGCGGGCATCGGGCACGAGGTTGCCCACGTCGCGGGCGATCTTCTCGATGTCCTGCACACGGTTGTGGACGTAGAAGACCTGCCCCTCCCGCAACAGCTCGCGCCGGATCGCCTCGGCGACGGCCCTGTCGTCGTGCTCGCCCACGTAGGTGAGGATCGGCTGGCGCTCGACCGGGGGCGTGTTGATGAGGGAGAGATCCCGGATGCCCGTGAGGCTCAGCTCGAGCGTGCGCGGGATGGGGCTGGCCGTCAGCGTGAGGACGTCGACGCCGGCGGTGATCTGTTTGATCGCCTCCTTGTGGCTGACGCCGAAACGCTGCTCCTCGTCGATGACGAGCAACCCCAGCTTCTTGAACGAGACGTCGGCGGCGAGCACGCGATGCGTCCCGATCACGAGATCCACGGAACCGTCCGCCAGGCCGTCTACGACCGTGCGAGCTTCCGCCGCTGTGAGGAAGCGCGAGAGCATCTCGACGCGCACCGGGTAGGGGGCGTACCGCTCGGCGAAGGTCTGGAAGTGCTGCTGGGCGAGCAGCGTCGTCGGCACGATCACCGCCGCCTGGTAGCCGTCCTGGATCGCCTTGAAGGCCGCCCGCACAGCCACCTCCGTCTTGCCGAAACCCACGTCCCCGCACACCAACCGGTCCATCGGAACGGGCCGCTCCATGTCGAGCTTCACGTCGGCGATGGCGGTCAGCTGGTCCGGCGTCTCCGGGTAGGGAAACGCCTGCTCGAGCTCCGCCTGCCAGGGCGTGTCGGGGGCGAAGGCATGCCCGGGCTCGGTCGCCCGCCGGCGGTAGAGGAGCACGAGCTCTTTCGCCACCTCCCGCACGGCGGCACGCACGCGGGCTTTCTGCTTCTGCCACTCGTTGCCGCCGAGGCGGTTGAGGCTCGGGTGGTCGCCGCCGGCATACGGCGTGATCGTGTCGATCTGGTCGGAGGGGACATAGAGCTTGTCGCCGCCGCGGTATTCCAGCAGGAGATAGTCGCGCTCGGAGCCGCCGATGGCGCGGCGTACGAGGCCGCCGTAGCGGGCGACCCCGTGCACGTGGTGGACGACGTAGGCCCCCGGGGCGAGATCGTCGAAGAAACCCTCCACCGGCCGCGCCCTCGGCCTTGCGACCCTGTGCGGGCGGCGCCGCCCCGTGATGTCGGGCTCCGAGACGATGGCGAGCTTCGAGTCCGGCAGGAGGGCGCCTCGGTCGAGCGAGACGACGACGATGTTGACGCCGGGGCGCCGGAGTATCTCGTCGGCCGACTCGGGCGGCTCGTCGAGGAGGAGGCGGGTGTCGAGGCCCTGGGTGGCGAGCACCGTGGCCATGCGATCGGCGCTGCCGCGGCCGTCGGCACAGATGACGACACGGTGGCCGGAGCGGGCGAGCTCGCCGAGGCGGCGGGCGAGGCCGGCGTCGTCGCCGAGCACGGGCGGCCACCCTCTGGCCACGAGGGCCGTCGTCTCGGCGCGGTCAGCCGTCGGCAGCAGGGTGGCGAGGCGGGCGCTCGTGCGGGCGAGCAGCCGGTCAAAGGGGAGGTGGAGGCGGGCGACGGTCTCCGGCGCGACCGGCCCGGCTGCAGCCTTCGTCCCTTGACCGGGCGTCACCCAGGTGGAGGCGAGCGATTCCGTCAGCGCCGTCTCCTCCTCGATCAGCTCGGTCGCCCGGTCGCGCATCCGGCGGGGCTCGATGAGCACGACGCGGGCGTCCGGGTGGAGGAGGTCGGTGAAGAGGCGCTCTTCGTCGGTGAGCCACGGGAGCCAGGACTCCATGCCGTCGAAGAGGGCGCCTTCGGCGATCCGCTCGAAGACGTCACGGGCGACTGGTGCATCCTTGGCGAGTCGGGCGGCGCGCTCGCGGACTTCGGCGCTGAGCACGAGCTCACGGCAGCCGAAGATCTCGGCGCTCTCGATGTCGGCCACGGAGCGCTGGTCGCCGACGTCGAAGATGCTGAGGCGCTCGACCTCGTCGCCCCAGAGGTCGATCCGTACGCCGTAGTCGTCGGTGGAGGGGAAGACGTCGATGATGCCGCCTCGCACCGCCAGCTCGCCCCGGTGCTCCACTTGGTACTCGCGGCGGTAGCCGGCGTGCACGAGGCGGGCGACGAGCTGCTCCGGGTCGATCTCCTGGCGGCGGTGCACGACGACCGGCTCGGCATCTTCCACCTTCGGCCCGAGCTGCTGCAGCAGGGCGCGGATCGGAGCCACGACCAATCGGGGGCCGGTCGGCGCCGCCCGGCCGGTGGCGGGGAGGGCGGCGTCTGACGGTGTGACGGCATGGCGCAGCCGCCACATCGCCCGCAGGCGGCGCCCCATCGTCTCGGAGGCGGGCGACACGCGCTCGTAGGGCAGGGTCTCCCAGGCTGGCAGGACGTCCACCCGCTCGCGGCCGACGAAGGCGACGAGGTCGTGCTCGAGCTGCTCCGCCTCCCGCAGCGTCGGCGTCGCCACGAGGATGACTGGAGCGCTGCTGAGCTCTGCGAGGGAGGCGAGCGCGAGGGCGCGCGCCCCCTCCGGGACCACGACGGAGGCGTCGGCGGCGGAGAGCAGCTCGGCGATGGCCGCCTCGCCTGCGAGCAGGCGGGGGAGACCGGAGAGCACCGGGGGCGTCATGACTTGGTGTTGAACCGGTTCATGGCAACCGCCACACCCTCGATGCAGATGGCCTCGACGGCGTCCGCCGCCATCTCGACGGAGACGGCGAGCAGATCCTTCTCCGCCTTCGAGGGGCGCTTGAGCACGTGGTCGACTCCGCGAGCACGCGAGGGCGGCTTGCCGATGCCGATGCGCACGCGCACGAAGTCGCGCCGGTGGAGGTGGGCCTCGATCGAGCGCAGGCCGTTGTGCCCGGCCGTGCCCCCGCCGGCCTTGACGCGCACCGTCCCGGGCGGGAGGTCCAGCTCGTCGTGGACGATCACGAGGCGCTCGCCGGGCTCAGGCCCGAGGTAGCGCTTCACGAGCGGGCGTACGGCCATGCCGGAGTCGTTCATGTAGGTCTGCGGGATCGCCAGGATCATGAGCTTGCCGCCCGTACGGACCGATGCGGTCGTGCACGAGGTGCCCCGTTCCGCCCGCAACCGCGCCCCGTGGCGAGCCGCCAGGCAGGTGATGGCGAGAGCGCCGAGATTGTGGCGCGAGCCGTCGTAGTCGGGCCCTGGATTGCCGAGGCCGACGGCGACGAGGTCCGCCGTCGCCACGGTTCGGCCCGCGCCGAGCGTCCTTGGGAGCTTCAGCTCGCGTCCGACGGCTCGGCGTCGGGAGCAGGCGCCTCGGTGATCTCCTCTTCGACCGCAGGAGGCGCTTCCTCGATGACGGCGCGGGGAGCGTGTGCCACGACGACGGGGCTGTCCCCGTCCTCGTCCAGCTCGACGCCGTCAGGCAGGATGATGTCGGAGATGCGGATGGAATCCCCGATCTCGAGGCCGGAGACGTCCACCTCGAGGTTGGGCGGGAGGTCGGCTGGCTTGGCCTTGACGGCCACGACGGTGCGCTCCTGGTCGACGGTGCCGTCCTCCCGGTGGACGGCGACGGCGTCGCCCACGAGGACGATCGGGACCTCGGCGCTGATGACCTCGTCGCGGCCGACGACCTGGAAGTCGACATGGATGACGGTGTGGCGCACGGGATGGCGCTGCAGCTGGCGGGCCATGGCAAGGTGCTCGCCGTCGCCGATCACGAGGCGGAGCAGCGCACGCGAGCCCGCTTCCCCCCCGAGGGCCTGACGGAGGTCCCTGGCGTCGACCGATACCGGGATGGGCTCGATGCCGTGGCCGTAGACGACGGCCGGGATACGCCCGGCGGCGCGCAAGCGTCCGCTCGGCCGGCTGCCGCTCTCGCGAGCGGGATCGACGACGAGTGTGATGTCAGCCATCAGCGGAAGCTCCTACGAGAGAGACGTGCGATCGATCGATCGACTTGACCTGCGGCCCAGCAGTTTACGGGATCCTCGCGAGCCGGCGGTCACCCGTACCGGCGGGCTCGTCGGTCGCGGGGAGGACCTGCAGCTCAGGGCGGGCTGTTATGTCGCCATCCCGACTCGACTGACGCTCACAGCCCGCACAAAGGCGCGCTCATCCCGATCCGCCCTCACTGGGTCGGAGTCGCCCTCCGTGCGGCCGACCGTCATCTCGTCGACGACGCGCCATCCCGTGCGCTCCAGTAGCCGCAACAGAGCCGCCCGGGAGAACACCCAGTAGTTAGTCGGGTCGTTGTTCATCTCGTGTGGGTCAACGAGGTAGGCAAGCGGATAGTCGGTCAGCGCGAGGTGTCCATCGGGTGTCGTGGCCGCAATCCTCGTAGAAAAGATGATGTTGTCGGCGACCATAGCCAGGTGTTTGAAAACGTAGAACGGGTTCTGCAGATGGTAGAGCAAACCGAGTACTAACGCGAGCCCGTAATGTGGTCGAGGCAGAGAGAACTGCGAATCGAGATCTACCTCATGGATCGAAACGGCATCACCGAAGTGCTGCTGAAGCAATCGAGCACCTCGTAGACCGTTCCAGTTCGTAGGTCCGTAGTCAACGATGTCGACCTGAAGACCTCGAGATGCCAGATAGAAAGCCATGTCACCGTCGGCGGCGCCGATGTCGGCGATAGGGAGCCCTCTCGCAAGGGTGGCCAGACTTCGACTGTCGCCGGTCAACAGACGATCCAGATGAAGAGCATTGCTCAGCGATTCATATGGGTACCATTCTTCGCTGGGCGCCAGCCCGGATTTGACCATCGTCAGCTGCTGTTGGAAGTCCCCAACGTCTCGCGCCAATTGCGCAATGTCCAGCAGCTGGTCTTCGGTGGTCATGTGCCTCAGCAAAGCGGGGTTGAGGGGCATCTGTCAAACCGCCCAAACGAGGAACTCCACCGCCTCCCCGGGGACAGGCGACTCAGAGCAGGTTCTGACCGCCGAAGATCTCGGAGACGGAGGTGTCCTCGAAGACGGCGTCGATGGCGTCGGCGATGATCTTCGCCACAGAGAGCACCTCGATCTTGTCGATGCGCCGCTCAGGGGGAAGTGGGAGGGTGTTCGTCACGATCACCCTCGAGATCGGAGCAGCCTTCAGGCGGTCGAGCGCCGGGCCGGAGAGGACGGCATGGGTGGCCATCGCCCAGACCTCGGTGGCACCCTCCTCCGTCAGCCGCTCAGCGGCCGCACAGACGGTTCCGGCCGTGCCGATGATGTCGTCGATGATGACGCAGCAGCGGTCCTTGACGTCGCCGACGATGTCGCGGGCCTCGACCTGGTCCGAGCGCGGGCCTTGGCGCCGCTTGTGCACGAGAGCGAGGTCAGCCCCGAGCTTTTGGGCAAAGCTCTCGGCCACCTTCACGCGGCCGGCGTCGGGGGCGACGACGACGGCGCCGCTCGACTGCTCGCGGCGCAAGTAGTCGAGCAGCACGGGCGCGGCCGTCAGATGGTCGACCGGCCCATCGAAGAAGCCCTGAATCTGCCCCGAGTGCAGATCCACGCTCACTACCCGGTCGGCGCCGGCGGCCGAGAAGAGGTCGGCCACGAGCTTGGCGGTGATCGGCTCACGCCCGGTCGACTTGCGGTCCTGGCGCGAGTAGCCGTAGTAGGGGCAGACAGCGGTGATCCGCTTGGCGGAGGCACGCTTGGCGGCGTCGATCATGATGAGCTGCTCCATGATCGAGTCGTTCACCGGGGCGGCATGGGTCTGCACGATGAAGAGGTCGACTCCCCGAATGGAGCTCCCGTAACGGCAATGGATCTCGCTGTCGGCGAACTCTCGCAGGTTCGTCTCGCCGAGCGAGATGCCGAGGCACTGGGCGATCTCGACGGCCAGATCCGGGTGCGAGCGCCCCGTGACCATCTCCAAGCGGCGGGTCGGCACCAGCTCCATCTACGGGTCCTCTCGTCGAAGCGTCGGTCTATCCCCCTGCCGGCGGGCTTGCCCCGAAGAATGCCCCGAGGCGCTCGCCTCGCGCCAGCCGGGTCCCGGGCTCGAGCACGGAGAAGGCGCCGACGACGACGTGGTCCTCGATGACGGCTCGCTCACCGACGCTGTGGGTGATGTGCACGCCCTCGCCGACGTCGCAGTCGGTGAGATGACAGTTGGGCCCGATGACGGATCCCTCGCCAATGCGGGTGCTCCCCTCCAGCACCACACCCGGCAGCAGCGTCACGTCAGGGTCGAGCAGCACCGTGACGTCGATGTAGGTCGCCTCCGGGTCCCACATGGTGACGCCCCGCCGCATCCAGCGGTCGTTGACGCGCGAGCGCAACTCCGCTTCGGCGGCGGCGAGCTGCGAGCGGTCGTTGACGCCGGCCGCTTCCATCGGATCGCCCGACACGACCGTCGTCACCGTGTAGCCGGCGCCGTGCAGCACCTCGATCGTGTCGGTGAGGAAGTACTCGCCGAGGGGGTTGTCGGGCGAGAGTCGGCGCAGCGCCGGCGCCAGCACGCTGTGGCGGAAGCAGTAGATCTGCGAGGCCACCTCGTCGACGTCGAGCTCCTCCGGCGAGCAGTCGGCGTCGTCGAGGATGCGCGACACCCGGCCGTCCTTGGAGCGGAGCACCCGCGAGTACCCGAACGGGTCCTCCAGCTTGGCCGTCAGCACGGTGGCGGCGGCGTCGAGGAGGCGGTGCTCCCGGACGAGATGGGCGAGCGTGGCCGGCCGCACGAGCGGGGTGTCGCCCGGCAGGACGACGAGATCGCCCTCGTCGAGGTCGCTGCCGAACGAATCGGGGAAGCCCGTCAGCCCGACCGCGACGGCGTCGCCCGTGCCCCGCGGCTCGAGCTGCTCGACGAACTCGATCGTCAGGTCGCCGGGTGCCTCCGCCTGGATCGTTTTCACGACCTCGTTGGCGTTGTGGCCGACGACGATCACGACGCGGTCGACAGGGAGCTCCGCCAGGGCATCGAGAACGTGCAGGATCATCGGCCGCCCGCAGAGGCGATGGAGCGGCTTCGGGGTACTCGATCTCATCCGTGTGCCCTCGCCAGCCGCCAGCACAATGGCGGACAACGGGCGCGGGTTGGGCCTCACCCTGACGGTCATTCCTGGCACCACCTCCGACTGTCCGACGGATCCGACCATAGCTGTGCGTCGGCGTCTGCGCTCGGCATTGCCTGGGGGGCCTACGGCACCGAGCGGGGGCCTCCCGTTAGTGTGCCGAGCGATGGATTTCCGCCTCACCCCCGAGCAGGAGCTGCTCAAGGCGGCCGTCGCCGGCATCGCCGGCGGCTACGGCCACGAGTACTTCCAGGCCAAGACCCGCGAGGGGGCCAAGCCTGATGAGCTGTGGGCGGAGCTGGGCCGCGGCGGGTTTCTCGGGGTGCATCTGCCGGAGGCCTACGGGGGCGGCGGCATGGGCATCTCCGAGCTGACGATCGTCTGCGAGGAGGTGGCAGCCGCCGGCTGCCCCTTGTTGCTCATCCTCGTGTCGCCCGCCATCTGCGCCACCCTCCTCGCGACGCACGGCTCCGAGGCCCAGAAGCAGCGCTGGCTCCCCACCCTGGCCACCGGCGAGTCCAAGATGGCCTTTGCCATCACCGAGCCGGATGCCGGCTCCAACTCGCACCGCATCTCCACGACGGCACACAAGGACGGCGACGTCTGGCGACTCAACGGCACGAAGTACTACATCTCCGGCGTCGACGAAGCCGAGGCGGTCATCGTCGTCGCCCGTACGGGCACCGACGAGGCGACGGGCAGGGCCCGGCTCTCGCTCTTCGTGGCGGACATTGACGTGAAGGGTTTCGAGGCCCGCCTCATCCCCGTCGAGATCGCCGCCCCCGAGAAACAGTTCACGATCTACTTCGACGACTGCGTCCTCGGGGAGGACCGCCTCCTCGGGAGGGAGGGCGACGGGCTCCACCAGGTGTTCGCCGGCCTGAACCCGGAGCGGTTGATGGCAGCGGCCGTCTCGTGCGGCATCGGCCGCTACGCCCTCGACCGGGCGGCCGCCTACGCGAGGGAACGCAGGGTCTGGGACCGTCCCATCGGCGCCCACCAGGGGGTCGCTCACCCCCTCGCCAAGGCGAAGATCGAGCTCGAGCTCGCACGCCTGATGCTCACAAAGGCTGCCTGGTGCTACGACGCAGGCCTCGAGGCGGGTGAAGCCGCCAACATGGCCAAGTACGCCGCTGCCGAAGCCTCCCTCGGCGCCCTCGACCAGGCGATCCAGACCTACGGCGGCAACGGGCTGGCGTCCGCGTTCGGCCTCGCCGACCTCTGGGGCACCGCGCGCCTCCTGCGAACGGCGCCCGTCAGCCGGGAGATGATCCTCAACTTCGTCGCCCAGCACTCGCTCGGGCTCCCGAAGTCGTACTGATCGTCGATCGCCCATGCCCGGCGTGCCCTTGCGCGAGCTACCGACCGACGCGTCGAAGCCGACGACCGATCAGGGTCCGGGCAACTACGAAGCGATGCAGGCGCTCACACGCGAGCTGGCCTTCAACCCGGCCGGTTGGACGCCGGAGCTGCTCACACGTGTCACCGAGCTGTTCGACGCCCTCGCCCCCGAGTGGCACACGCGTGCGGGCGAGGAGCGCCTTCGTCCGCTGCGCGACGTCCTGCGGCGCGGTGGGGTGCCGAAGGGAGGCGTGTGCGCCGAGATCGGAAGCGGAATCGGGTTGCAGACAGCACTCCTGCTCGAGCACTTCGACTTCGTCGTCTCGACGGACCTGTCGGCAGAGATGCTCGCCCGCACGCCTCGGTCGGGCTCGGTCGCACTCGTGCGAGCCGACGCCTGCAGGCTGCCGTTTCCCACCGGCACGCTGGACGCCCTCGTGGCGGTGAACATGTACCTGTTTCCGGCTGAGTACGCACGCGTGCTGCGCCCGGGCGGTCGAGTCGTCTTCGTGTCGGTCTACGGCGAGCGGACTCCCATCTACTTGCCGGCCGCTGACGTCGTCCGGGCGCTCGAGCCGGCCCTGCGGCCTTCGGACGCCGTTACGTCCGGCTACGGCATCAGCACCTGGACGGTGCTCACCAAGGGAGGTTCGTGATGACGGAGGCCGCAGGTCCCGAGCTGCTGGAGGCGGCGGATCGCCTCTTCGAGCACGACGCGTTGGCGGCGCTGGAGGGTTACGTCAGGATCCCGTGCCTGTCGCCCGCCTTCGACCCCGAGTGGGCGAGCCACGGCCACCTGCAGGCGGCTGCCGAGCTGCTGCTCGACTGGGTGCGGGCACGGCCGATGGCCGGCCTCGAGGCCGAGCTCGTGCAGCTGCCCGGCCTCACACCCGTCATCGTGGCCGAGTTGCCCCCGACGGCGGGTCACGGGAGCTCGGGGGAGGCTCCCACTCTCCTCTACGGGCACCTCGACAAGCAGCCGCCCCTCGGCGAGTGGCGCAAAGGGCTCGACCCCTTCGTGCCCGTACGCGAGGGCGACCGCCTCTACGGTCGCGGCAGCGCTGACGACGGCTACTCGGTCTTTGCCGCCGTCGGGGCCTTGCAGGCGCTGCACGAGTGCGGACTCGAGCACGGCCGCTGCATCGTGCTCATCGAGGCGAGCGAGGAGAGCGGCAGCCCGCACCTGGCCGCCTATCTCGAGCTGCTGGCTGCCCGTTTCGGATCCGGTGGTCCGTGCCTCGTCGTGTGCCTCGACTCCGGCTGCCCCACCTACGACCGGCTCTGGACGACCACGTCGCTGCGCGGGCTGCTGTCCGCCGAGATCCGCGTCGACGTGCTCACCGAAGGCGTCCACAGCGGATCGGCCGGCGGCGTCGTGCCCTCGTCGTTCCGCATCCTTCGCCGGCTCCTCTCCCGCATCGAGGACGAGGAGACGGGCGCCATCCTCCTCGAGGAGTGCAACGCCCCCATCCCCGAGATACGCCGGAGTGAGGCGGAAGCCCTCGTCGCCACCCTTGGTGAGGGCGCCGTCGACGGGTTCCCGACCGTTCCCGGTCTCCGGCTCGGCGGTGCCGACGCCCTCGAGCGGGTGCTCGCCCGCACCTGGGCGCCCTCGCTCGCTCTCGTGGGGATGGACGGCGTGCCTTCTGTGGGCGACGGAGGCAACGTGCTGCGGCCCTTCACGACCGGGCGGATCGCCATGCGACTCCCCCCGAGCGCCGACGCGCCGGCGGCCGCCGCCCGCCTCGCTCAGGTGCTGTGCGACGACCCGCCCGACGGTGCCAGGGTGGCGGTGACGGCGGAGGGGGCAAAGGGCTTCGATGCGCCTCCGACGGCGCCGTGGCTGGCGGAAGCCGTCGAGCAGGCGTCCGTGAGCTATTTCGGCCAGCCGTCCGGAGCGGCAGGCGAAGGAGGGACGATCCCCTTCCTCAGCGCCCTGCGCGAGCAGTACCCCGGCGCCCAGTTCCTCGTGACCGGCGTTCTCGGCCCGGAGTCGAACGCCCACGGCCCCAACGAGATGCTGCACCTGCCGACGGCCAAGGCGGTGACGGCTTCCGTCGCCCACGTGCTCTCCTCGGCGCCCTGAGGCCCGGCAGCGCCGGCAGGCCGGCGCCGGCCTCCGTGTCGGCACGGCCGGCCTCCGTGTCGGCACCGCCGGGCCTCAGTCGAAGATGGGCTCGCGAGTCCTCGTCCGCTTCAGCTCGTAGAACCCGTCGGTGCCGGCCACGAGCAGCACTCCGTCCCACAGCCTGCCGGCGGCGTCGCCGCGGGGGATGGGCGTGACGACCGGACCGAAGAAGGCGACGCCCTCGACGTGGATCACGGGAGTGCCGACCTCGTAACCGACCGGGTCCATCCCCTCGTGGTGGGACTTCTTGATGGCCTCGTCGTACTCGGTGCTCGTGGCTGCATCGATCAGCTCGGCCGGCAGGCCAACCTCGGCGATGGCCTCGGCGACGGAGGACTCCTCACGGCGGTGCTCGTTGTGAAAGCGGGTGCCGAGCGCCGTGTAGAGGGGCAGGACGACGTCGTCACCGAAGCGCTCCTGTGCCGCCGTGATGACGCGTACGGGGCCCCAGGCGGCCTCGAGCCGCGTGCGATAGTCCTCCGGGATGTCCTTCTCGGAGTTCAGGTAGGCGAGCGACATGATGTGCCAGCGGGCGGCGATCGGCCGCACCTTCTCCACCTCGAGGACCCAGCGCGAGGTGATCCACGCCCAGGGGCAGATCGGGTCGAACCAGAAGTCGATCGGGGTCGGATCCGTCGTTGTGGGGGACGTCACGGCTTGGCTCCTCTCCGTCGCCCGGGCCGGCGAGCCCGGATGGAACGTCTCTCTGTCTTAGCGGCAGTTTCCGTTTCGGCCGGTCGAGGAGGAGGCGTCGGCGCTCGCCGCCCTAGAGGGCGAGGAGGCGAACCGGGTGCTCCACACAGTCGGCCACAAACCTCAAGAAACCCCCCGCCACCGCCCCGTCACACACCCGGTGGTCGAAGGCGAGCGTGAGCTCGGTGACGGGCCGTGCCCGCACTTCGCCCTCGACGACCCAGGGTCGATCGACGACGCGGCCGACGCCCACGATGGCCACCTCCGGGAAGTTGATGATGGCGGCTGAGCCGTCGACGCCGAAGACGCCGTAGTTGTTGAGGGTGAAGGTGCCTCCGGTGAGCTCGCCCCGCGTGAGCCCGCCGTAGCGGGCGGCGCTCGCCAGGCGGCGGATCTCGTCGTCGAGCTCGAGGAGGGCTAGCTGCTCGGCGTGATGCACCACGGGCACGACGAGGCCGCCGTCGGTCTGGACGGCGATCCCGAGGTTCACCCGCCGGCTCACGACGATCTCGTCCCCCTCGATCCTCGAGTTGAGCAGCGGCCAGGTCTTGAGGCCGAGGACACAGAAACGGGCGAGCCAGCTCGTGAGGCCGACCCCGGTGGCGCGCTCCGAGTTGGCCAGGTCGATGGCGCCTTTCGCCTCGAGGAGGCCGGAGGCGTCGGCGTCCACCCAGACGGTCGCTTCGGGGATCTCGCGGCGGGAACGTGCCAGGCGCTCGGCCATCTGGCGGTGGGCTCCCCGCATCACGATGCGCTCGGGTTCGTCGCTGGCCGCCCCCGGGGCGGCTCGGGTGTCGACGGCTATCTCGGGGAGGTCCCCCGCCCGCTCCACATCGCTCCGGGTGATGACACCGTCAGGACCGGATCCGGCGAGCTCCGAGAGATCCACGCCGAGATCCCGGGCGAGACGGCGCACGACGGGCGAGAGGACGGCTGGCCTGCATGCGCCCGCCGTGGACGTTCCCCCGGCAGAGGGCACGAGGGGACTGGAGGCGACGGCACTGGGAACGGCGGCAGGCGGCATGACGGTAGCGCCGCCGGCGCCCTCGGCGGCGGCCCTGCGCCGGCGGCGGCGCCCTGGCCGGGTCCCGTAGCCGACGAGCACGCTGCCCGAAGCGGCCTCGGCGGCAAGCTCGGCGACGGCGGCCGACCCGGCCCCCGTGCCGCCGTCGACGACGGCGTCGGCGCCGGCGTCAGCCGACTCGGCGACGGATACGAGGGGCGCCCCGACGGGGACGACGTCGCCGACGGCATGGTGCAGCCTCGCGATGACGCCGCCGAAGGGCGAGGGCAGCTCGACGTTCGCCTTGGCCGTCACCACTTCGACGACCGGCTGGTCGACGGCGACGACGTCGCCTTCGACCACGAGCCAGCGGACGATCTCGGCATCTTCGAGACCCTCGCCGAGATCCGGCAGGCAAAACTCCCGTCCCGTCACCGACGGGCTCCCCCGCCGGCCGGGCCGTCGTCCCACTGCAAGGAGTCGACGGCGTCGAGGATGCGGTCGACGTTCGGCAGGTGGTGCTCCTCGAGCTTGGGCGGCGGGTAGGGGATGTCGAGCCCGCCCACCCGAGCGATGGGAGCTTCCAGATGATGGAAGCACATCTCGGTCAGCCGGGCCACGACCTCTGCGCCGAAGCCGCCGAAGGTGCTCGCCTCGTGCACGACGACCGCCCGGCCCGTCCGGCGCACCGACTCCGCCACGGTGTCGGCGTCGAAGGGCGAGAGGCTGCGAAGATCCACGACTTCGAGAGCGAGACCCTCCTCTGCCCCGGCGCTCGCCGCCTCCAGCGCCGTCTCCACCATGGCCCCGTAGGCGATCACGGTGGCGTCCCTGCCGGCGCGCCGCACGACGGCGCGGTGGGCGGGCTCGGTGGTGACGGGCAGCTCGACGTCGGCTTTGGCCCAGTAGCGGCGCTTCGGCTCGAGGAAGATGACGGGATCGGGCATCTCGATCGCCTCTCGCAGCATCGAGTAGGCGTCCGCCGCCCCAGCTGGGGTGAGCACGGTGAGTCCGGGCGTGTGGGTGTAGTACGCCTCGGAGGAGTCCGAGTGGTGCTCGACCCCGCCGATGCCGCCGCCATAGGGGATGCGAATCACGAGAGGCAGGCTGAGGCGGGAGCGCGTGCGGTTTCGCAGCTTGGCGACATGGCTCGTGATCTGTTCGAAGGCCGGGTACGCGAAGGCGTCGAACTGCATCTCCACCACCGGCCGGAAGCCGTACATCGCCATGCCCACGGCCGTGCCCACGATGCCGCTCTCGGCGAGCGGCGTGTCGAAGCAGCGCTTCTCCCCGAACTCCGCCGTCAACCCGTCGGTCACGCGAAAGACGCCCCCGAGACGGCCGACGTCCTCCCCGAAGACGAGGACGGACTCGTCCGCCGCCATGGCGTCGTTGAGCGCCCGGTTGAGCGCCTCCGCCATCGAGACGGTCACGGGGCTTCTTGCCTTGCGAAGCGCATCTGCTCGGCGAGCCAGGCCGATTCCGCCTCGAGCAGGGCCGTCGGGCGGCTGTAGACGTGGGCGAACAAGGAGGCGGCATCCGGCTCGACGTCGGTGGCGAGGGCGGTGCGCACACTGGAGGCGAAACGCTCTGCCGCCGCCGCGATGTCGTCATGGCGCGCCTGGTCGAGCACGCCCCGGTTCAGCAGGTAGGCCTCGAGGCGGGCGAGCGGGTCGCGCTCCACCCAGGGCTGCGCCTCCTCGGCGGAGCGGTAGCGGGCAGCGTCATCAGCGTTCGTGTGGGCCTCCATCCGGTAGGTGATGGCCTCGACGACGGCCGGGCCGGCACCGCTACGCCCTTCATCGAGCAGCTGGGACACCATCGCCTGCACGGCCACGACGTCGTTGCCGTCCACGCGGTAGCCGCCGATGCCGTAGCCGAGGGCACGGTGGGCGAGGGTCGGAGACCTCGTCTGCTTGGAGAGCGGCACGCTGATGGCGTACTGGTTGTTCTGGATGAAAAAGACGACAGGCACTTCGTAGACGGCGGCGAAGTTCAAGGCGACGTTGGCGTCCCCCTCGCTCGTGGCGCCGTCGCCCAGGAAGACGAGCACGGCCGTGTCCTCGCCCTTGAGCCGGGCAGCGAAGCCCAGTCCGACGGCGTGCAGCGCCTGCGTCGCCAGCGGCGTGCACTGCGGCGCCGTCCGCCACTGTTGCGGGTCGTAGCCGCAGTGCCACTCGCCTCGCAGCAACGAGAGCGCCTCCACGGCCGGGATGCCGCGGGTGATGAGCGCCACCGTCTCCCGGTAGGTGGGGAACATCCAGTCCTGCGGACGCAACGCCAGCACGGCGCCCACCTGGCAGGCCTCCTGCCCTCCGGCGGAGGGGTAGACGGCGAGGCGGCCCTGGCGGGTGAGCGTCGTCGCCAGCCGGTCGAACCGCCGCGCCGTGACGAGCCGCCGGTAGAGCTCGAGCAGCCGCCCGTCGCTCGGCATCTCCAGTCCGGGAGCCCCCGCGGGCGAGCCGTCGGGGGCGATCAAGCAGGCGGGCTCCCCGAAGGGGACGACTTCGAGCAGGCCGGCGAGGTGGGGGGCGAGGGCGGTCACCGGGGGGTTGGCCTTTCAGGGGCGTCATCGGGCATGGGCGATACCATCTGCCTTGAGATGATGGCGATGGAAGGCCGATTCGTCCACTATGTCCACAAAGTCGAGATGATTGGCAGATAGACTGCCCGGTCGATGGCCAAAATGTCGCCAGTGGCGTCGCCGCCGGGCACGCTGTCCAGGACGCCCGCAGGGGCGCTCGACGCCATCGACCTGCGCATCCTCGACCTGCTCTCGGCCGACGGGCGGGCGTCGGTCCGCGAGATCGCCGAGCGTGCCCGCATCGGCCGGGCGACCGCTTACAACCGCATCCAGCGGCTGCAGGACGCCGGTGTGATCCGGGGCTTCACGGTCGTGCTCGACCCCCGGCGGGCGGGCGCCGGCCTGGCTGCCTATGTGTACGTCAAGATCGACCAGCACGCCTGGCGCACCCTCGGCCACGTCATCGCCCGCCTGCCGGGCGTCGAGCACGTCGCCCTCGTGAGCGGCGAATTCGACCTCCTCGTCCTCGTCCGGGTGCACGACCCGAGCGACCTGCGCGACGTCGTCCTCGAGCAGTTGCACGCCATCGACGGCGTCACGGCGACGCAGACGACGTTCGTGCTCGACGAGATGGACGGCGTCGGCTACCTCTTCTCCGAGCGGGCGCTCCCGCCCGCCGCTGGCAGCTGAGGCAGAATGAGCCCATGTCAACCCAGACCGAGACCTCGGCCCCGATGCCTTCCGAGCTCGCCAAGTTCCACGCAATGGTCGACGGCACGGCGGAGGACTGGAGCCTCATCGCCGCCAGCGACGCCGAGTTCTTCAAAGGCCTGCCCGATCGGCTGCTGAGCCACTTGAAGCTGCTCGGCGGCGACTACGGCGGTTTCGCCGTCGACCGGCTGACGCACTCGCTGCAGACGGCCACGCGCGCCTACCGGGCCGGTCGCGACGACGAGTACGTCTTCTGCGCCCTCGTGCACGACATCGGTGACACCCTCGGGCCGGCAAACCACGCCGAAGTGGCTGCCGCAATCGTGGCGCCGTTCGTCTCCGAGCAGAACCGTTGGATGGTCGAGAAGCACGGCGTCTTCCAGGGCTACTACTTCTTCCACTTCATCGGCCTCGACCGCGAGCTCCGCGAGCGGTACCGCGGCCACGAGTGGTTCGACTACACGGCCGAGTTCTGCTCCGAGTACGACCAGGTGTCGTTCGACCCGACCTATGACACGCTGCCCCTCGAGCACTTCGAGCCGCTCGTGCGGGCGCAGCTCAGAAGACCAAAGCGGAGCATCTACTCCAAGTCGTCCGCCTCCTAGGCAGCCGCCAACCGCCGCCGGCTCGTGGGATCACTCGATCTCGAGGCGGAGGACGTCGCTCGTCGGGTGTGACTGGCACATGAGGACATAGCCGCGGGCGGTTTCGTCCGGCTCGAGGGCGTAGACGACGTCCATCTCGACCGACCCCTCCACGACGCGGGCGCGGCAGGTGCCGCAGACCCCGCTCGTGCAGGAGAAAGGGGCGTCGCTGCGAACCGCCACGAGGGAGTCGAGCACCGGGTCCCCGTCAAAGGGCACGGTCACCGTCGTGGCTCGGCCGTTGAGGACGATGGTCACTTCGCTCGTGCACCCATCCCACTCCTGGTGCAGGGCCGAGCGGGCCGCCCGGGCGGCCCGGGGCAGCTCGCCGTCGACGTGGAACAGCTCGGCGTGCACGCGGGCCGGGTCGACACCGGCTTCCCCGAGGGCAGCCCGCACCTCGCCCACCATCGTGAACGGCCCGCAGAGGAACCACTCGTCCACCTCGGCAGCCGGCTGCAGCTCGGCCGTGAGCCGCCTGACGCGCTCGCCGTCGATGCGGCCGCTCACGAGCTCGACCTCCTGCTCCTCCCGCGAGAGGAAGAACAGCACCTCGAAACGATCGGCGTAGCGGTCCTTCAAGTCGCACAGCTCCTCGAGGAACATGATGTCGCGCGTCGTCTTGTTGCCGTACCAGAGCGCAACGGTGCTCTCCGGTTCGACCTCGAGGGTGGTGGCCACGATCGAGAGGATCGGCGTGATGCCGCTGCCCGCCGCCACGGCGACGTATCGGCGGCGGGCGGCCGGGTCGAGCCGGGGTGTGAACCGCCCGGCCGGCGCCATCACCTCGACGACGTCGCCGGGCGACAGCTCGTCGTTGACCCAGGTGGAGAAGGCGCCGCCCTCCAAGCGCTTCACCCCGATGCGCAGGTTGCGGCTTCCCGCGCTTGCGCAGATCGAGTACGTCCGCCGCAGCTCCTTCCCCTCGACGACACGGCGGAGCGTCAGGTGCTGTCCGGCCGAGTACGCCATCTCACCATCGAAGGCCACCACGACGGAGTCGTGCGTCAACGGCTCGACGGCTTTCACCTTGAGCGGGACCCAGCGGCTCGTCACCCCGGCGGATCCGGCGTCGGCGACCGCCTGCTGGCTGCCCGTCTGCTGGCTCAAAAGGGCTTGAAGTGATCGAAGGGCTCAGCGCAGCTGCGGCAGCGCCGGAGCGCCTTGCAGGCGGTCGAGCCGAAGGGGGAGACGAGCTCGGTGTCGGGCGAGCCGCAGTGAGGGCAGCGGACGACGAAGGCGACCGGCTGGCTGGGGGCGTCGCCGACCGGTGCGCAGACCGATGCCGGCGGGGCGATGCCGCCGGCTGCGAGCTTGCGCCTACCTTCGGGGGTGATCCAATCGGTCGTCCACGGCGGCGACAGCACCCTCCGCACGCTGACGTCCGCGTAGCCGGCGTCCGCCAGCGCCGCCCGCACGTCGCCCTCGATGACCTCGACGGCCGGGCAGCCGGAGTACGTCGGCGTGAGCTCCACCTCGGCGTGGCCGTGCTCGTCGACCACCACCGCCCGCAAGATGCCGAGCTCGCCGATGGTGACGTGCGGCAGCTCCGGGTCCTCGACCGAGCCGGCGATGCGGGCGATCTCCTCGGTAGCGGTCAGCCCGTTGGCGGACACCGTCATCGCACCCACCCCCTCCGGCGCCGCCGGCGGGCGGTGGGAACAACCTCGGTGGGGGGTTTGAGACGAGCGGCTCCAAACGGTCGGGCCGACCTTGAGGGGCTGGCGGCGGCCCACGTGGTAGTCGTCTTCACGCATATATGACCGAAACTCACTACCACGTCCTCGCCCGGACGATGATCGCCCGAGGTGGTAGTCGGCTGCACACACATCTGACCGAAACCCACCACCACGTCGCCGCCGGCCCGGGCGGAGCCGCCCCCCCTCACCAGGTGGCTCCGGGGTGGGCGCGGTGCAGGTGCTGCATCTCGGCGAGCAGGTACCCGAAGGCCTCGGTGTGCAGCCCATGGCGGCCACCTGTCGGCGCCCAGGTGGTGGTGGGGATCTCGAGGGTCGCCTCCGCTAGCACCGAGGTGACGTAGGAGATCCACGGCGGGCGCAACGCCGCCGGGTCACAGGCGATGCCCTTCTGCACGAGGTCGGCATCCGCTGCCGGCTCGAACAGCTCGCCGGCGAAGGGCCAGACCGCCTCCAGCGCCGCCTGCGCGCGAGCGTGGCTCTCGTCTGTGCCGTCGCCCAGGCGCACGACCCAGCCGGCGGCGTGCTGGCGGTGATAGGTGACTTCCTTCACGGCCTTTGCCGCCACAGCGGAGATGCGCTCGTCCCTCGAGGCGGACAAGGCCGTGTAGAGCTCGTACTGGTAGGCCGAGAAGAGGAGCTGGCGGGCCATCGTCGTGGCGAAGTCGCCGTTCGGGAGCTCCACGAGCTGGCAGTTGCGGAAGTCGCCCTCGTCGCGCAGGAAGGCGAGATCGTCCTCCGTCCGCCCGGCACCCTCCAGCTCGCCCGCGTAGCTGAGCAGCGCCCGCGCCTGTCCCAACAGGTCGAGGGCGACGTTCATCAAGGCGACGTCCTCCTCGATGGCCGGAGCGCGTGTCGCCCACTCGCAGAGCCGCTGCGCGAGCACGAGGGCGTCGTCGCCGAGGGCGGCGGCGTACCGTGCCGACGAAGGCGCGAGCACCGTGACGCTGCTCACAGGTGGCCGGCTTCCGGCGGGATGTCATAGAACGTCGGGTGGCGGTACACCTTGTCGCCGGCCGGGTCGAAGAACGGCTCCTTCTCGTCCGGGCTGGAGGCGGTGATGTCGGACGAGCGGACCACCCAGATGCTGACGCCCTCCTGGCGGCGGGTGAAGAGGTCGCGGGCGTTCTGGAGGGCGAGGGCGGCGTCGGGCGCGTGCAGGCTGCCGGCGTGGGTGTGCGACAGCCCGCGTTTCGGGCGGACGAAGACCTCCCACAGCGGCCAGGGCGCCGCCGAGGAGCCGTCAGGCGACAGCGCCATGGCCTGCGCTCTCCGGCGCCGCCGTCCCGTCGGAGGCGGCACGCTTGGCGGCATGCGCCATGGCGGCTTCGCGCACCCAGGCACCCTCCTCGTGCGCCTGCCGGCGGCGGGCGAGACGCTGACGGTTGCAGGGACCGTCTCCGGACAGCACCCGTTTGAATTCGGACCAGTCGATCTCACCGAAGTCGTAGTGGCCGCGCTCCTCGTTCCAGGCGAGGGCGCCGTCCGGCAGCCGCAGGCCGAGGACGGCCGCCTGCGGCACGGAGACGTCGATGAAGCGCTGACGCAGCTCGTCGTTCGAGAAACGCTTGATCCCCCAGGCCATCGACTGCGACGAGTGGGGCGAGTCCGAGTCCGGCGGCCCGAACATCATCACAGCCGGCCACCACCAGCGGTTGACGGCGTCCTGCGCCATGGCGTGCTGCTCAGCGGTTCCCCGCGAGAGCGTCAACAGCAGCTCGAATCCCTGCCGCTGGTGGAAGCTCTCCTCCTTGCAGATGCGGACCATGGCGCGCCCGTAAGGCCCGTAGGAGCAGCGGGTGAGCGGGATCTGGTTCATGATGGCGGCGCCGTCGACGAGCCAGCCGATGGCCCCCACGTCCGCCCAGGTGAGCGTCGGGTAGTTGAAGATGGAGGAGTACCGCTGCCGGCCGGCGTGCAGGAGGTCGAGGAGGTCGTCGCGGGAGACGCCGAGGGTCTCGGCGGCCCCGTAGAGGTAGAGCCCATGCCCGGCTTCGTCCTGCACTTTGGCGACGAGAATGGCCTTGCGTTTGAGGGAGGGCGCTCGCGTGAGCCAGTTCCCCTCCGGCTGCATCCCGATGATCTCGGAGTGGGCGTGCTGGGCGATCTGGCGGACGAGGGTGGACCGGTAGGCGTCCGGCATCCAGTCCCGCGGCTCTATCCGCAGATCCGCCTCGATGATGGCGTCGAATTCCGCCTGGGTGCTCTCGGGGATGCATTCGGCGGTCACGGGTCCTCCTGCGAGCACGCAAAATCCGGCCGGCATCGCCCGACCGACCATTCGGTTGGCAGTGTATCCGCAGGCCCGGGCGGCTCGCAACGGCCTCGGCCCCGCCGGCCCTGCAGCCGCCCCACGCGAGCAGCAGACTGGCGGCGTGGATCCGAAGCAGCTTGTGGCCGACGGCTACGACCGCCTCTTTCAGGCCTATGAGGACTGGCCCTCAGCCGGCCACGACGGCCTGCGGCGCCGCTACGTCGATACCGTCTTCGACCTCGGCCTGGCGCTGCCTGCCGCCGCCCTCGACCTCGGCTGCGGAACGGGCCGCCACGGCACCTCGTACCTGTTGGAGAAAGGCCTTGACGTCACCGGCATCGACATCTCCCCGCGAAGCGTCGCGGCGGCTGCCGAATCGTTGCCCGCCGGGCGCTTCCTCGTCGGCGACATGGCGACGGTGGAGCTGCCCGCCGCCTCGTTCGACTTGGTGACGGCCTTCTACTCGATCATCCACCTGCCGAGAGAGGAGCATGCCGCCGTGTTCGCGCGGGTGGCGAAGTGGTTGCGACCGGGCGGCTACCTCATCTGCAGCCTCGGAGGGGGCGAGCGGGCCGGGTCGGGGATCGACGAGGCGTGGTTGGGTCAGGCGCCCATGTACTGGAGCAATTGGAGCGCCACCACTAACCGCCAATTGCTGGCGGGCTGCGGCCTCGCCATCGTCGCGGCCGATCTCGAGGCGGTCGAGGAGGACGGCCAGGAGGTCACCTTCCTCTGGGTGATCGGACGGAAAACGACCACCGGCTGAGCGGGAGTCCCGCCTACCACTCGTAGAAACCCTTCCCCGACTTGCGCCCCAGCTCCCCCCGCCCCACCATCTCGCGCAGCAGGGCCGGCGGCTCGAAGCGCTCACCTAGCTTGGAGGCGAGGTACTCGGCGATGCCGAGGCGGACGTCGAGCCCGACGAGATCCGTCAGTCGCAGCGGGCCGACCGGGTGCTTGTAGCCGAGCGTCATGGCGGCATCGATGTCCTCGGGCGATCCCACGCCCTCCTCCACCATGCGGATGGCCTCGAGGCCGAGGGCGACCCCGAGGCGGCTGCTGGCAAAGCCCGGCGAGTCCCGCACGACGACAGGCGTCTTGCCGAGGGCGGTCACCCAGTCGCGCGCCTCTTCGACGAGGCGGACGCCCGTGCGCGACCCGACGACGATCTCGACGAGCTGGCTCGCCGGCACGGGGTTGAAGAAGTGCATGCCGCAGAAGCGCTCGGGGTGCTCGAGCACCACGGCCAGCTCGTCGATGGAGAGCGAGCTCGTATTCGTGACGATGGCGGTCGGGTCGACGGTGCGCTCGATCTCGCCGAGCACGCTCGCCTTGAGCAAGGCGTCCTCGGGCACGGCTTCGACCACGAGCTCGCTGCCGACGAGGTGGCCGATGCCGACCCCGACCGACAGCCGTTCGAGAACGCTCTCGAGCGGCTCGCTGAGCGTGCCCCGCTGGGCGCTCGCCCTCAGGGCCTCCTCGACTCGGCTGCGGGCCGCCCCCGCGGCCGCCTCGTCCGCCTCTGCGAGCAGGACCGTCCTGCCGGCGCAGACGAAGGCGTGGGCGATGCCCGCCCCCATGCGCCCACCGCCGAGCACGCCGACGACGACGGGCAGCCGGTGCGTCGCCCCCATCACTGCGGCGCCTCCGGCGCCGGCGGTCGTCCTGAGGCCGGCCGCTCGAGGAAGGCGGTGATGCGCTCGCGCTTGTCGGCCGTCTCGAAGAGAACTGCCTGCGCGACGTTGTCGAAGGCCGGGTGGGCGGACTCGGGCGTGCGCAGCGCCAGCTTCGTGAGCCGCAACGCCAGCGGGGCGCCTCGCAGGATGTCGTCGATGAGAGCCTCGACTCGCCCGGTGAGCGCCTCAGGCTCCACGAGCTCGTTCACGAGCCCGGCTGCGAAGGCTTCGGCCGCATCGAGCTGCCGGCCGGCGAGCAGCATCTCGTTCGCCAGCGGCTCCCCGACCAGCTCTCGCAGTCGCCAGCAGGCGCCTGCGGCCGCCAGGATGCCGAGGGAGACCTCCGGGTTGGCAAAGCGCGCCACGGGCGTGGCGAGGCGGAAGTCGCACGCATAGGCGAGCTCGGCGCCGCCACCGAGCGCTGGGCCGTTGACGGCGGCGATCGTCGGCATCGGCAGGCGTCGGAGGCGGTCGAACAACGAGCTGTTGATGCCCTCGAGGGCGTCCTCCCGGGTGCGCTCGCGCAGCTCGCGCAGATCCGCTCCGGCCGCGAACATGTCACCCGAGCCCGTGATCACGAGGATCTTCGGCCGGCGCTCGAGCGCCTCGCAGACCGAGTGCAGCCGGGCGACGGTGGCGAGGTCGATGGCGTTTCGCGCCTGCGGTCGCTGAAGGGTGACGACCACCCTGCGCTCGTCCTCCTCCACCCGCACCGGCTCGTCGGGGGCCCCGGTGGGGGTCGTTTCGGGCTCGCTCATCGCTCGAGGAGGAGGGCAGCGCCCTGTCCGACGCCGACGCACATGGTGGCGAGCCCACGGCGCCCGCCCTCGCGCTCGAGCCGCCCGAGGAGCGTCACGACGAGGCGAGCACCGCTGCACCCGAGCGGGTGGCCGAGGGCGATGGCCCCGCCGGCGGCGTTCACGCGGGAGTGGTCGAGACCGAGCCGCCGCTCGCAGGCGATGGCTTGGGCTGCAAAGGCCTCGTTCAGCTCCACCACGTCGAGATCGCCAACGCTCCAGCCGGCCCGGGCGAGGACCTTCTCCGTCGCTGGCACCGGGCCGAGGCCCATGAGGTGCGGGGGCACGCCGGCGGCGGCGCTGCCGACGATCCGACCCCTCGGCTCGATCGACCAGCGCTCGGCGGCGGCCGGGCTCACGACGACGACAGCGGCTGCACCGTCGTTGAGGGAGCTCGAGTTGCCCGCTGTGACGATGCCGCCGGCACGAAACGCCGGCTGCAGGCGGGCGAGGCGGGCGAGGCTCGTGTCGGGGCGGGGCCCCTCGTCCGCCTCGACGAGGCCGGACGGGGTGGCGACGGCGAGCAGCTCCGCCTCGAAGACGCCGTCCTTCGTGGCGGCAACGGCGCGTTGGTGGGACTCGAGGGCGAACTCGTCGCACTCCTGCCTCGTGATGCCGTCGAGACGGGCGACTTCCTCGGCCGTCTCGCCCATCGACAGCGTCGCCAGGCCGCCGTCCAGCTCCCGCATGCGCTCGTTGACGAAACGCCAGCCGAGGGACGAGTCGGCGATCTCCCCCGGCTTGGCAAAGGGGGTCGCCGGCTTGGCGAGCACCCAGGGAGCCCGCGTCATCGACTCGACGCCGCCGGCCACGACGACGTCGGCGGCGCCGCAGGCGACCATCTGGGAGGCGACCGCCACCGAGGTCAGGCCGCTCGCGCAGAGGCGGTTCACGGTGAAGCCGGGGACGGAGTCGGGAAAGCCCGCCAGTAGGGCGGCCATGCGGGCGACGTTGCGGTTGTCCTCTCCCGCCTGGTTGGCGCACCCGAGAACGACCTCGTCGACCGCCTCGACCGGGAGGCCGCAGCGCGCCACCGCCTCCCGCACCACGAGCGCAGCCAGGTCGTCCGGCCGCACCGTGGCGAGCGAGCCGCCGTAGCGGCCGATCGGCGTACGGACGGCGGCGGCGAGCAGTGCCTCGGTCATGAGTCCTCCATCAATCGTGCGAGTCCATGAGCAGTGCCAGCTCCGGTGAGCGCCCGTCGGCCTCGAGCGTGCGGTGGACGAGGCGCACGGCTTTGCCGACTTCGGTGCGGGGCACCGTCCCGGGCGGCCCCACGATGACGCGTCCCGAGACGCCGAGGCGCCCCGACAAGCGGGCGGAGAGCTCGCGGGCGAGCTCGGCTCCGTCGGCGTCGGCTCCGTCGGCGTCGGCTCCGTCGGCATCGCCACCGCCACCGGCACCGGCAGCGCTACCGGCGAGCTCGCAGACGACGACCAGCTCGGGCATGGGTCCGCTCGAGTCGAGCACGATCGTGTAGTGCGGAGCGAGCCGGGGCGAGGCGAGCAAGACGGCTTCGATCTCGGAGGGGAAGACGTTGACGCCTCGGATCACGAGCATGTCGTCGCTCCTGCCGACGAGCCTCGACATGCGCACGGTCGTCCGGCCGCAGGCGCACGGTTCCCGGTTGAGGCTCGAGAGATCCCCCGTCCGGTAGCGCACGAGCGGCAACGCCTCCTTCGTGAGCGTCGTGAAGACGAGCTCACCTACTTCGCCCTCGTCGACCGGTTCCCCACTTGTGGGATCGACGACCTCCACGAAGAAGTGGTCTTCGTTCACGTGCAGGCCGCCCATGCCGCCGGCGAGCAGCTCGGAGCGCGATTCGAGGCACTCGAAGGCGACGCCGGGCCCGATCACCTCGCAGAGGCCGTAGATGTCGACGGCGTCGATGCCATGGAGGGCCTCGATGCGCGCGCGGAGCTGCTCGGTCCACGGCTCGGCCCCGAAGATCCCCGCCCGGAGGGGGTTCGCCTCCGGGCTGACGCCGGCCGCCTGCATCGCTTCACCGAGGAGGGCGGCGTAGCTCGAGGTGCAGCAGAGCACCTCGGCCTCTAAGTCGCGGACGAGCACCACCTGGCGGGCGGTCTGGCCCCCGGAGATCGGCACGACGGCGCACCCGAGGAGCTCGGCGCCCCCGTGCAGCCCGAGCCCGCCGGTGAACAAGCCGTAGCCGTAGGCGTTGTGGACCACGGTGCCGGCCTTCGCACCGGCCGCCGCCAGGGCGCGTGCGTTCACGTGGCGGAAAATCTCGAGATCGCCGGCTGTGTAGGCGGCCACGGTGGGCCGGCCCCGTGTGCCCGAGGTGGCGTGCACCCGGCGGAGCTCGGAGCGGTCGACAGCGAGGAGGCCGAAGGGGTAGCTCTCCCACAAGTCCTGCTTGGTCGTAAGCGGCAGCGACGCCAGCTCCTCGAGGGGCGTGGCGGTGCCGAGGCGGCCCTGGTGGAACGGGTGGGACTCGAGCCGCTCGGTCAGGCGGCGCCAGCGCTGCTCCTGCAGGACCGACCGATCGGCCGCCGACATCTGCTCGAAGACCGCGTCGAAGATCATGGCGTCCCTCCCAGCCCCCCCATCACCATCGCCACGACCGTCTCCTTGAGCTCGCCCACTTCGACCCGGCCCGGCCGGTACCACTCGGTGATCGAGTTGATCATCCCGAGGACGAGCCGCTCGACGAGAGCGGGGCGCAGATCCTCCCGCACCCCACCGTCAGCGGCCGCCTCGATCACGATGGCGCGCACGAAACGGTCGAACTGGCGTCGCCGCTCGAGCGCCCACCGCTCCGTCTCGGTGTTGCCCCGCACCCGCAGCAGCACGGTGACGTACGGCAATTCGGCACCGAGCACCTCGACGACCCGCCCGATGACGTACTGCAGGCGATCGATCGCCCTCGCCGTCTTGGCCCCTTCCTCTGAGGTGATGGCGAAGAGGGCGTCGAGGGCGCGCTCGAGGGCGAGGCGGAGCAGCTGCTCCTTCGACTCGACGTGGTGGTAGATGGAGGACTTCGAGATGCCGGTGGCGCGGGCGAGGTCCTCCATGCTCGTGCCGTCGTAGCCGCGCTCGATGAACACCTCGACGGCGACGGCGAGCAGGCGGGCGACGTCGTACTGGGCGCGGCGAGCTCGTACGGTCCCGGCCGCGGAAGCGGCCGCCGCCTCTGGCATCAGGTTCCCGTGAAGTCGGGGCGGCGTTTCTCGAGGAACGCCTGCACGGCACCTTGGTGGTCTGCTGTCGAGGCGAGACGCGCTTGCAGCTCACCCTCGAGCCGGAGCACCTGCTCGAGCTGGGCGGAGGCGCTGTACCAGAGGGCCTCCTTGAGGGCGACGTAGGCTTGTGTGGGCCCGGCCGCCAGGCGCCTCGCCAGTGCGGCGACGTGGTCGGAGAGCTCCTCGGCGGGCACGACCTGGTGGACGAGGCCGATGCGCTCCGCCTCGTCGGCCTCGATGACGGTGCCCAGCAACAGCAGCCCCATCGCCCGCGACCAGCCGACGGCGCGGGGAAGCGTCGCCGACAGCCCTGAATCGGCCGTGAGACCGATGCCGGTGAAGGCGGGGGCGAACTTGACGCCGGCGGCGGCGATGCGCAGGTCGCAGGCGAGGGCGAACCCGATGCCGGCGCCGGCACAGGTGCCGTTGATGGCGGCGATGACGGGTTTCGGCATGGTGGTGAGGCTCTGGACGATGGGACCGTAGTGCCGGCCGACCGTGTCGAAAGCGTGGCCCGGGTCGGAGGCGAGCGACTCGGCGTGCTCGGCCAGATCCTGCCCGGCGCAAAAGGCCCGTCCGGTGCCGGTCAGCACGACGGCGCGGATGGAGCGGTCGTTGGCGACCGCCTCGAGCGCCGCCAGGAGGGCGTCCTTGGCGGCCGTCGTGAGCGAGTTGGCCTGCTCGGCGCGGGCGATGGTCACCGTGGCAACGGCACCCTCGAGCGCCACCTGCACCGGCTCGGGCGACGCAGGCACAGCGGGCTCCTCAGCCTGCCCGGGATGGGAGACAGATGGCATGAGCGAAGTCTTGCAGACCGAACGGACGGTCGGTTCGCCCCGTTGCCTTGACCGATCCGACACCCAGGGCGAAGATGGCATCGGCCGACCGAACGGACGGTCGGTGCCGTCCGCCCACGCTGACCGCTCCCGGAAGGAAACCCGCGCATGGTCGACGCACTCGAGAGTTACGCCCTCGGTCGCTGGACGCGTCCGAGCGACGACGGCGTCGTCGTGGCGGACGCCAACACCGGAGAGCCGGTCGCCAGGGTGTCGTCGAGCGGCCTCGACGTCGACCGCATGGCCGCCTACGGCCGCCGCGTCGGCGGGCCGGCGCTGGCCGCTCTCAGCTTCCACGAGCGCGCCGGCGCCCTCAAAGCCCTGGCGCAGTACCTGAACGAGCGCCGCCAGGCGTACTACGAGCTCTCCCAGCGAACGGGTGCCACCTTGGCCGACTCGAAGTTCGACATCGACGGCGGCATCGGGGTCCTTCTCGCCTACGCCAGCCGGGCGAAGCGCGAGCTGCCGAACGACGTCGTCGTCATCGACGGCGCCGTCGAGCAACTCGGGCGGGGCGGGCGTTTCGTCGCTCAGCATCTCTGGGTCGCTCGCCCGGGTGTCGCCGTCCAGATCAACGCGTTCAACTTCCCCGTCTGGGGCATGCTCGAGAAGCTGGCGCCCGCCTTCATCGCCGGCGTGGCCTCCATCGTGAAGCCGGCGACGCAGACCGCCTACCTCGCCGAGCTCGTCGTGCGGGACGTCATCTCCTCGGGCACCCTGCCGGAGGGCACCCTCCAGCTCGTGTGCGGCAACGCCGCCGGCGTGCTCGACAGCCTCGAGGAGAGCGACCTCGTCGCCTTCACCGGCTCGGCGACGACGGCCGAAGCGGTCCGCACCCACCCGGTGATCGTCCGGCGGTCCGTTCGCTTCACGGCCGAAGCCGACTCGCTCAACTGCTCCATTCTCGGTCCCGACGCCACGCCCGCCGAGCCCGAGTTCGCCCTCTACGTCGATCAGCTCGCACGGGAGATGACCGTGAAGGCCGGGCAGAAGTGCACGGCGATCCGCCGGGCCTTCGTGCCGGCAGGGCTCGTCGACGCTGTCGTGGAAGCGACCTCTGCGAGGCTGGCGGAGGTGCGGGTCGGCCTCGCCTCCGACCCGGACGTCACGATGGGCCCGCTCGTCAGCCTGGCGCAGCGTGACGAGGTGCTGCGGTCGCTGCACGCCCTCGCCGGCGCCACCGCCGTCGCCTTCGGCAACCCGGCACACCCCGAGCTGGCGAGCGGCGACCCGGAGACGGGCGCCTTTTTCCCTCCCGTGTTGCTCCGATGCGCCGATCCGACGCAGGCGGCCCCGCACGACGTCGAGGCGTTCGGCCCTGTCGCGACGGTGATGGGCTACGACGCACTGGAGGACGTCGTAGCCCTGGCCGCCCGCGGGCGGGGCAGCCTCGTCGGATCCATCGTCACGAACGACCGAGGCGTCGCCCGCCGGCTCGTCCTCGGACTGGCGCCCTTCCACGGTCGCATCCTCGTGCTCGACCGCGACGACGCCGGCGAGTCGACCGGCCACGGCTCGCCCCTCCCGAGCCTCGTGCACGGCGGACCGGGCAGGGCGGGCGGGGGTGAGGAGCTCGGAGGCATCCGCGGCGTCCTCCACCACATGGAGCGCGTCGCCGTGCAGGCCTCGCCGGACGTGCTCACGGCCGTGACCGGGCGGTTCGTCGCCGGGGCGGCACAGACGCCGTCCGAGGTGCACCCCTTCCGGAAGTTCCTGGAGGACCTGTCGATCGGCGAGACGATCACGGCCGGGCCGCGCCAGGTGACGCTCGGGGACATCGAGCGCTTCGCCGAGCTGACGGGCGACACCTTCTACGCCCACACCGACGAGGCGGCGGCCAAGGAGAACCCGTTCTTCGGCGGGCTCGTAGCCCACGGCTACCTCGTGCTCTCGTACGCCGCCGGTCTCTTCGTGGATCCGGCGCCCGGGCCTGTGCTGGCGAATTACGGCTTGGAGGGGCTGCGCTTCGTTACGCCGACCTTCCCGGGGGACGAGATCACCGTCACGCTGACGGTGAAGCAGATCTCCCCGCGGGACGCAGCCGCCTACGGCGAGGTCTGCTGGGACGCCGTCGTCTCCAACCAGGACGGCAAACCCGTGGCCACCTACGACATCCTCACCCTCGTTGCAAAACGACCGACCGACTGAGCCGGCGGCGGCGCCCTGCGGGCGGACGCCTCAGGTGCTCAGGGCGTCTCGCTGACGGTGAGCGGAAGCTCAACGGTGGTCGAGCCGGCGCCGTTGTAGTTACCCGACACCGTGCAGGTGGCGATGTAGCGGCAGGAGACGAAGCCGAGATCCTCCGCCGGGCTGCTGCTGGCGTTCGCCGGCAGGGACGACGTGCTGGCAGACAGCGTCGAGCCGCTCAGTGTCATGAGGTAACCGACCTGCTCGCCATCGAGGACGTAGTGGCCGGCAGCGGCGCAGCTCGTGACGCTCGCGCAGGCGACCGCCCGCACCACGACGTGGCGGTTGTCCGTGGCGGGCATGATGGAGGCGGACCAGGCGCCGGACTGGTCGATGAGCACCAGACCCTGGGTCCTCCCGGTGGAGTCGGTGTACTGGCCGACTCCCAGGCAGAACGTGGCGCCCTTGCAGGTGACGGCGAAGACCGCCGGCGAGGGGTCGGAGGAAGCGCCCGTCGGCGTCGGCGTCGTGCCGGCGGACCACGTTCCGCTCGAGCTCGTGTCGATGACACCGAGACTGTCGCCGTTGGCGCCCAGATAGGTGCCGAGGGCGACACAGCCGGTGGCGCTTCCGCAGGCAACCGTCTGCAGCTCCGCGTGCGGGTTGGGGGCGGCCCCGGGGGGAAGCGGTGGCCGTACGGCGGTCAGGGCGCCGGCAACGTCGTTCACGATGAGGGCCTGCCGCCTGCCCGACGGAGCCACGTAGTCGCCGACGGCGGCGCAGGCGGCCGCCGCTGTGCAGGCGACGCCGAAGAGGGCCGAGCCCTCGTTCGAGGCGGAAGGAGTCGGCGCCTCCGCCGCCACGAAGACTTTGCCCTCCTCGGTCACGACCAGTCCCTCGCTGAGGCCGCTCGTCGTGGTGTAGGTCCCCGCGATCACGCAGTCCCCGAGCCGCGGGCACGTCATGGCAGCGACGGTCGGAAAGCGCGAGGGGCTGGCGTTCGCGGGGAGCGGCATGGCCACGGCCGACCAGACGCCGCCACGCTCCTCGAGAACGTCCGCCGCCACCGAGGTGGCGGACTGGTACAGGCTCGCGCCCACGCAGTCGCCGACGCCCGTGCAGGCCAACGTGTACGGCCCGAGGTTGGCGGCCTGCGTTCCGCCCGTCGGCAGGGGTGCCCTCACCGCCGACCAGACGCCGGCTTTCTGGGTGGCGATGAAGTCCTCCTCGAGCCCGGAGGCCGACGAGTACTCCCCGAGCACGACACATCCGCCGACAGCGGGACAGGAGATCGGCCCGGCGTAGCCGGCACCGTCCGTGAACGCGTCGGCCGGAACGCCCAGCTGGGCTGCGGTCCAGCTGACGGCGGCAGCAGTCCGGCCGCCTGCTGAGGGGGCAACCGACGGGACGAGGAGCGCGACGGCGACGGCGGCCGTCATGAGAAGAGGCACGGCAACGGAGAGACCCACCGCCAGGCCGTGTCTCGTACTGCGCCGCGCCATTGCCAGACGATAGGCGCTGGCGCCTAGGCTTCAGCGCACATCTCGGCGGCGCCTCCGCAGAGCCGCCTGAGTACGATCGGCCCCCTGTGTCCGGCTTGCGCATCGGCATACTCGGGGCAGCCCGCATCGCCCCGGCCGCCCTCATCAGACCGTCGCACGGCGTGGCCGAAGCCACGGTGGCAAGCGTCGCCGCCCGCGACCCCGCGAGAGCGCGTGCCTTCGCCGCCAAGCACGGGATCGAGCGGATCCACGACACCTACGACGCCCTCATCGAGGACGGCGAGATCGAGGCGATTTACAACCCTCTCCCGAACGGCCTGCACGCCGAGTGGAGCAAGCGGGCGCTCGAGGCCGGCAAGGCGGTCCTGTGCGAGAAGCCCTTCACGAGCAACGCCGCCGAAGCCCGCGAGGTCGCCGCCGTCGCGGGGCGCACGGGCGGGGTCGTCGTCGAGGCATTCCACTACCGCTACCACCCGCTGGCCGCCCGCATGCTCGAGATCGTCGAGAGCGGGGAGCTCGGCACGATCGAGCGGGTGGAGACCTGGGAGTGCTTCCCGTTGCCGCGCTTTCAGGACATCCGCTACCAGTACGAGCTCGCCGGGGGCGCCCTCATGGATGCCGGCTGCTACGCCGTCCACATGGCCCGGCTCCTCGGCGGATCCGAGCCGGAGGTGGTGGAGGCGCGGGCGAAGCTGCACTCGGACGAGGTGGACCGGGCGATGAAGGCCGACGTCCGCTTTCCCGCCGGTCACAGCGGCACCATCACGTGCTCGATGTGGTCGTCGGCCGTGCTGCGAATGGGCGTCCGAGTGACCGGCTCGGAGAAGGTCCTGCGGGTGCTGAACCCGACGGTCCCACAGCTCTACCACCGGCTCTCGGTCAAGGGCGGCGGCGGCTCCCGTGTGGAGCACCTCTCGCGACGACCGACCTATCAGTACCAGCTGGAGGCGTTCTGCTCCACGGTGCTGCGAGGCGAGCCCTCGCTCACGCCACCGGCCGACTCGATCGCCAACATGACGGTCATCGACGCCATCTACCAGGCGGCCGGCATGCGCCCTCGGGGCACCTGAGCGAGCGCCCTTTCGCGGACCGGGGCCGAGCGAGCGTTAGTCCGCCCGGTCGAAACGGACCAGCATCCTTCGCAAGAGATCCGCCAGCAGCTCCTCGTCGGCGGCGCCTAGGGGCGAGAGCAGCTGCCGCTCGCGGCCGACGAGATCGGAGAGGCAGGCGTCGACTCGCCGCTTGCCGGCCGGAGTCAGCCGGACGAGCACGCCGCGACGATCCTCCGGATCAGGGCCCCGCTGCACGAGCCCGGCATCCTCGAGGCGGTCGAGGCGGTTCGTCATGGCGCCTGAGCTCACGAGCGTCCGGCGCAGGAGGCTGCCGGGTGTGAGCTCATAGGGTGTCCCGGCCCGGCGCAGCGTCGCCAGCACGTCAAAGGACCACTGTTCGAGCTCATGGGCTGCAAAGGCGCCCCGGCGCTCACGGTCGAGGTGCCGAGCGAGCCGTGAGACTCGGCTCAGCACCTGCAACGGCGACGTGTCCACGTCGGGGCGCTCGCGCTTCCACTCGGCCACGAGCCGGTCGACCTCGTCGGAGTCCGAAGGTTTCTTCATACCGTGAATCTTGACAGGAAGAGACCGCGCCGTCACACTTATCTCGACATCAAGATAACCTGGGAGGGACGATGGCATCGGGATCGGTCGCCGAGCAGAGCGGGCCACAGGCTGCGGTGTGGGATCCGCACCAGTACGAGCAGTTCGCGGCTGAGCGGTCCCGGCCCTTCAAGGATCTGCTGGAGCGGGTGGACGTGCCCGGGGCCCGCCGCGTGGCCGACCTCGGCTGCGGCACCGGCTCGCTCACCGCCGAGCTCCTCGCCACCTGGCCGGCTGCTCTCGTCCTCGGGGTCGACAGCTCGCCGGAGATGCTGCGGGAGGCACAGGGGCGTCAGATCCCGGGGCGCTTGGAGTTCGTCCTCGGAGACCTGCGCGACTTCGCGCCGACCGAACCGCTCGACGTTCTCGTCTCGAACGCCACCTTGCAGTGGGTCCCGGACCACCTCTCCGTCCTTGCCCGCCTGGCCCGCCTCCTCGCCCCGGGGGGCGTGTTGGCGATCCAAGTGCCGGGTAACTTCGCCGAGCCGACGCACGCTCTTCTCGGCACCCTCGTGGGCTCGCCCCGCTGGAGCCGGCTGTTCTCGGGCGACCTCGCCTCACCGGCGTCACACGACCCGGCCGACTACCTCTCCGTGCTGCTCGGCGCCGGCCTGCAGGCGAGCGCCTGGGAGACGACCTACTGCCAGCTGCTGCAAGGTGGCGACGCCGTACTCGAGTGGATGAAGGGCACGGCGCTGCGCCCCGTGCTGACGGCGCTGGCGTGCGAGCACCACGAGGAGTTCCTCGGCGAGTACGCCGCCCTCCTGCGCAAGGCCTACCCGAGCTCGGCCTTCGGGACGGTGCTGCCCTTCCGACGGGTCTTCGCCGTCGGCCGTCGACCGGGCGGGGCGCCGTCGGCGGTGGCCGGCCTCGACCACGCCCAGCTGGCCATGCCGGCGGGAGGCGAGGAGGCGGGGCGGGCTTTCTATGCAGGCGTGCTCGGCATGGTGGAAGTCGCCAAGCCGCCCGTCCTGGCCGCCCGAGGCGGCTGCTGGTTCAAGGCGCACGGTGCCGAGGTGCATCTCGGCGTGGAAGGGAACTTTCGCCCGGCGAAGAAGGCGCACGTCGGGCTCGCCGTCAGCGACGTCGACGACATGGCTGCCCGCCTGGCAGGCGCCGGCCACCGGGTGAGCTGGGACGAGGAGCTGGCACCGAGGCGGCGGTTCTTCACCGACGACCCCTTCGGGAACCGCATCGAGATCCTGGCCCGCTCGTAGGGGGTGCGCCAATCGGATCTCGCGAAGACGCGAGACTGTGGGCAACGGAGGAGATCCCATGCCCGAGGAGGATCCGGTCGCTTCACCGGTGACCGAGCTGCTGCAGTCGTTCCAGCGCATCGTGGCGCTGATCTCAGAGGCGGCGGCCGACGAAGCCCAAGCTGCCGCCGCGGCCGGGGCGCAGGTGACGCCCGACTTCCTCGCCGCCCCGCTCGCCGATCTGGCCGAACGGGCGGCCGGCATGACCGAAACGCTCACGGGGCCGCTCCACAAGCTGCTCGAGGAGCAGCAGCGCCTGGCCGACCTGATGGCGGACTGGTCCGAACAGCACCGGCGGATGTCCGAGCAGATCGCCTCCTGGGCGGAGGAGCACCGGCGGATGACCGAGCACATGCAGCGTCTCGTCAAGCCGCTGCTCGAGCAGACCGAGACGGTGGCCAAGACGAGCCGCGTCTTCGTCGAGCAGCTCCGCCACTAGGCGGCACTACTCCGACTGCGAGCGAAGGTCGCGCAGGGCGTCGCCGATCGCCCGGTGGAACGTCGGGTAGGCGAGGATCATCGATGCCAGCTCGTCGGTCGGGACCTTGGCGTGCACGGCGAGAGCGAGCACGCTCAGGACCTCGCCTCCGCTCGGGCCGGCAGAGGTGGCGCCGACGAGCACGCCCTCATCGGCATCCTCGACGAGCTTGATGAAGCCCTCGTTGCCCGCCTTGTGTATCCAACCCCGCGCCGAGCTGGACAGCACCGTGAAGCCCGTGCGGACGCGGAGGCCCTGCCGTCGGGCGGCGTCGGCACTGAGGCCGACGGACCCGATCTCCGGGTCGGTGAAGGTGACGCGGGGCACGGCGCGATAGTCGGCGACGTGTCCCTTCCGGCCGAGGATGTCGTTGACGGCAACGTCAGCCTGGTACATGGCCATGTGGGTGAACAGCCCTTTGCCGGTGACATCGCCGATGGCCCACACCCCGGGCGCCGCCCGCATGTGCTCGTCGACCTCGAGGAAGCGGGCGCTCGGATTGAGCCCGAGGACGTCCAGCCCGAGGGCGGAGAAGGCGGTCCGCCGACCCGTGGCCACGAGGAGGCGCTGACCGGTGATCTCGCTGCCGTCGGCCACCTGCAAGGCCAGCGACGGGCCGTCCTGGCGGGCACCGGTGACGGCGTAGCCGGTGCGCACCTCGATCCCCTCTGCGGTCAACACGCCGGCGATCATCTCGGAGGCCTCCGGCTCCTCCATCGGCACGAGGCGCGGCGTGCCCTCCACCACCGTCACGCGGGAGCCGAAGCGGGCGAACACCTGGGCGAGCTCGAGGCCGATGGCTCCTCCGCCGAGGACGAGGAGCGAGTCCGGCACCTCCTCGGTCTTGATGGCATCCCGGTTCGTCCAGTACGGCAGCTCCTTCAGCCCGGGGATCGGCGGGATGACGGGCACCGTGCCGGTGGCGATGACGATCCCCTGGCTTGCCTCGATCTCGTCCTCGCCCACGCGCACGCGCCCCAGCCCGGAGACAACGCCCTCGCCGCGCACGAACCGTCCCCCCTTGGAGACCAAACGCTCGACGGCGGCCCTGTCGTCCCAGCTGTCCGTCGCCTGGCGGACACGCCCGGCCACCGGAGCCCAGTCAGGTCGCACGGAGGCCGTTCCCGCCATCTGGTCCACCCGGCGCCCTTCGGCCAACAGGTTGCCGGCGCGGATCATCATCTTCGACGGGATGCAGCCCCAGTAGGGACACTCACCACCGACGAGCTCCTTCTCGATCCCGACGACGGCGAGACCCGCCTCTGCGAGACGGCCGGCGACCTCCTCACCACCGGGACCGAGTCCGAGCACCACGACGTCGACTCGCTGGCGACTGACCACGTCACTCCTTTCTGAGCCCGGCAAGGAGACCACCCTAAGTCCGCCGCACCCCGCACGCGCTGGAACGAGGGGTCCGCCCTCGCGGGTCGGACCGGGAGCCAGGCGCGGAGGCGTACCGTTTTGCTGTGGACGATTTCACCGACTCCATGGCTCTTGTCGGGGATGCCGGCGCGCTCGCCAGTCGCCTCGGAGCGGACGGATACCTGTTCTTTCGGGCACTGCTGCCGACCGGTCCTGTCAATGCTGCCGGCAGGGCGGTCTTCAACGCCCTTTGCGCCGGCGGCTGGATCGACGATCGCGGCGTGCCTGCTCCGGTGCGGCGGGCGCTCAACTCACGAGACGCCGCCGACGACCCCGCCTTCCGGGCAGCCCGCTCGAGCCCGCCCCTCCACCGCATCGCCTATCTCCCCGAGCTCTCGACGGTCGTCCGCCGGCTCCTCGGACCCGAGGCCTTCCCCTACCCGGTCAAGGTGCTGCGCGCCGTCTACCCCGAGGCGCCCCCGGGCATTGCCCGCGGGCGCTACGTGCACCAGGACTACGGCGTCACTTGTGTGCAGGACATGCTGACGGCGTGGGTGCCGCTCATGGAGATCCCGGTGGAGCTCGGCGGCCTCGCCATCCACGTCGGCAGCCACCTCGGCCCGCCTGAGCCGCCGCGCCCCCTCGGACTGAACGAGGGCGGCTGGGCGACGACGCACTACGGCGTCGGCGACGTCCTGCTGTTCCACTGCCTCACCTCGCACGCAGCCCTGCCGAATCGAATCAACTGGCTGCGCGTCTCGACCGACTTCCGCTGGCAGGCGATCGAGCAGGTCGCACCCTCGGAGGTCATCTATGGCCCCGTGCCCCGCCGCTTCGAGGCCTACTCGCGGCTGCTGCGAAGCGAGCCGTGGTGGGTGCCCGTTCCACCGACGGCGAGGATCGCCCCTCCCGGCCAGCGGGTCGTGCGGCCACCGGAGCGGTCACGTTTCTTCCCCGTCGATCCGGGCTGGTCCACCTGGCGTCCCCGGCAGGACCGCCGGCAGCGGCAGCAACCCGTCCACTGACCGGCCGCCGCTGTCGCCGGCGGCCACCCGCCGGCCGAAGCCCTGCCTCAGCTCCAGATCGTCACGTAGACGGGGGGCCGGAAGCGGCTCGGCGGCACCCCGGAGAGCGGCGTGTGCATGGCGTGAGTGGCGTCGGGCGAGGTGATGAACCGCCGCAAGGCGGACTTGGCGGGGCTGCCTCGGTCGGCAGTGAGCATGCTGGCGTGCCACATGAGCTCGAGGGGCATCTGCTCGACGGCCAGGGACACGAGCGAGCCGTGACGGAGCTCGGCGGCGACGAGGTGGCTGATGGCCGGCGCGATCCCCTCGCCCTTCTCGGCCGCGGCCCAGGCAGCCGCTTGGCTCGGAAAGACACGGATGCGCTCCTCCGGCACGCGGAGCCGCTGGAGGATCTGATGGACGGGCAGGGCGGCATCGGTGGCGTCAGGGTCTACGAGCCAGGTCTCCTCGGCGAAACGGTTGAGGGGCATGGCGGCGAGCGCCGTTGCCGGCGAGCCGGCCCGCAACGGATCCAGCGCCATGCGATGCCGCGGTGACGCCACCACGATGAGGTGGTAGCGGAAGAGCGGGTGGGACTCGAGCCCGGCAGCGGCCGGACCGGAGATCCTCGGCCCGAGGGCGACGTCGGCCAGGCGCTCCTGCAGGATGGCCGACATCTCCTCGCTCGTCGCCAGTCCGAGGCTGACCTCGATCGGCCCGCTGCGAGCGGTGAAGGCCGCCAGCAGAGCGGGCGCCACCGACTCGGCGATGGCGCTCGTGGCGACCACCCGCAGCCGCTCGGGGGCCCCGTTGGCCCGCCGGATCTCCTCCTCGGCCTCGGCGCCGAGCGCCACCATCTGGGAGGCGATCCCGACAAGACGCCTCCCGCCGGGCGTCAGTGTCATGCCGCTCGGCGTGCGCTCGACGAGATTGTCGTCGAATTGCCGGCGGAGAGCGGCGAGGGCGCCCGAGATGGCCGGCTCGCTCACCCCGAGCGTTCTGGCGGCTGCCGTGACAGAGCCGAGGCGGGCAACGAGGACAAACGCCTCCAGCTGCGTCAGTGTCACAAGGCGAAGGGATACCACACCCGACGCGCCAGACGCGCCCGCCGGGCCGAAGAGATAAGCGTTCGCTTATGGAGCCGTTGACCTCGCCCAGCAACGGCGCGACGGTTATGCGGGCAACGGCTCGCGTCCGCGATGAAGCCCGAGCGCCAGAGTGCCGACGGCGTCGCAGGCGGGCGGGGGACCGTCTCCTGCGAGGAAGACCGAGCAGCAAGAAGAAACGGGGGATGAGCACATGCAGGTACCGGCTCCAGTCGAATACGAACGGGCGTCGTCGGTGGAGGATGCCCTCGGGTTGCTCGAACGCCACGGCTCGGAGAGCCGCCTCGTGGCCGGGGGGCACAGCCTCCTGCCGATGATGAAGCTGCGCCTCGCCCAACCGGAGGTGCTCATCGACATCAACGACCTCCGCGAGCTCTCCTACCTGCGGCGCGAGGGGGACGAGTACTGCATCGGAGCGATGGCGCGGCACCGTGATCTGCTCGATTCGGCCGAGGCGGGATCGCTCTTCGCCATCCTGCACGACGCCGAGCGGGTGATCGCCGACCCCATCGTCCGCAATCGGGGAACCGTCGGCGGATCGATCTGCCAAGCCGACCCGTCCGAGGATCTCTCCGCCGTGTTCGCATCCCTCAGGGCGACGGCCGTCATCGCCTCCTCTTCCGGCAGACGGACGGTGGCCATGGACGACTTCCATGTCGGTCCGTATTCCACCGTTGTCGGCCCGGCCGAGATGCTCGTCGAGGTGCGGATACCCATCCGCCCCGGTTTCGGCAGCGCCTACGAGAAGATCGAGCGGCGGGCGGGCGACTGGGCGATCGCCGCCGCCGGGGCCGCCTTGGCGATCGAGGGCGGCGTCGTGACATACGCCGGCATCGGGCTGGCGGCTGTCGGCGCCCACCACTTCCGTTCGGCGGCGGCGGAGGAGTCGCTAAGCGGCGCCCAGGCGAGCGAGGAGTCCTTCAGGAACGCCGCCCGCCTGACGTCGGAGAGCGTCAACCCGGTGTCCGACCAGCGGGGCCCGGAGGACTACAAGCGGCATCTCGCCGGTGAGCTCACGTTGAGGGCGTTGCGGCGTGCGGCCGCTCGCGCCGAGGGACAGGAGGGTTGAGGCCATGCAGGTGACGATGACCGTGAACGGCGACGAGGTCACCGCGACCATCGAGCCGCGGCTCCTCCTTGTGCACTTCATCAGGGATCAGCTCGGCCTGACCGGAACGCACTGGGGCTGTGACACCTCCAACTGCGGCACGTGCGTGCTCTGGATGGACGGCGAGCCGGTGAAGAGCTGCACGGTGCTGGCGGCCATGGCGAACGGCCGCGAGATCCGCACCGTGGAGGGGCTCGAGCAGGGCGGCGTGCTCGACCCGGTGCAGCAGGGTTTCGTGGAGGAGCACGGGTTGCAGTGCGGCTTCTGCACGCCCGGGATGATGATGACGGCCCGCTGGCTGCTCGACCACAACCCGGATCCGTCCGAAGGCGAGATCCGCCAGGCGATCTCCGGTCAGATCTGCCGCTGCACCGGTTACGAGAACATCGTGAAGGCCATCCGCTGGGCTGCTGAGCACCCCGCTACGACAGAGGTGAACGCATAATGACGACGACCACCGACGCCCCCGAAGCCAACCCGATCGGGTTCGGCCGCATGAAGCGCAAGGAGGACCCCCGCTTCGTCCGGGGTCAGGGCAACTACGTCGACGACCTGCAGCTCCCCGGGATGCTGCATGGAGCGGTGCTGCGCAGCACGCTGCCGCATGCTCGCATCGTCTCGATCGACACCTCCGCCGCCGAAGCTCACCCGAAGGTGAAGGCGGTCATCACCGGCAAAGTCCTCGAAACCCTCGGCCTTGCCTGGATCCCGTCCCTCTCGCACGACGTCCTGGCGGTGCTCGCCACCGACAAAGTGCGCTACCAGGGCCAAGAGGTGGCCTTCGTCGTGGCGGAGGACCGCTATTCGGCCCGTGACGCCCTCGAGCTGATCGACGTCGAGTACGAGCCGCTCGACCCGGTCATCGACGCACGCGAAGCCATCAAGCCCGGTGCCACGGTCATCCGGGACGACATCGAGGGCAAGACGGACAACCACATCTTCGACTGGGAGTCCGGGGACAAAGAGGCGACCGACGCCGTCTTCGCAGCCGCCGACGTCGTCGTCGCTCAGGACATCCTCTACCCTCGCGTCCACCCCGCCCCGATGGAGACCTGTGGCGCCGTGGCGGACATGAACAAGGTGACCGGGAAGCTCACCATCTGGTGCACGACGCAAGCGCCGCACGCCCACCGGACGCTGTACGCCCTCGTCGCCGGCCTGCCAGAACACCAGATCCGTGTCGTCAGCCCCGACATCGGCGGTGGCTTCGGCAACAAGGTGGGCATCTACCCCGGCTACGTCTGCTCGGTCGTCGGGTCCATCGTGACCGGCAAGCCGGTGAAGTGGATGGAGGACCGCTCGGAGAACCTCATGTCGACGAGCTTCGCCCGCGACTACCACATGCACGGCGAGATCGCCTCCACGAAGGACGGCAAGATCACCGGGCTCCGCGTCAAGGTGCTGGCCGACCACGGCGCCTTCAACAACACGGCCCAGCCGACGAAGTTCCCGGCGGGCTTCTTCCATATCTTCACCGGGTCCTACGACCTCGAGGCTGCTCACTGCGACGTAACGGGGGTGTACACGAACAAGGCGCCCGGAGGCGTCGCCTACGCATGCTCGTTCCGCGTGACTGAGGCCGCCTACCTCGTCGAGCGGATGGTCGACTGCCTCGCCGACGAGCTGAAGATGGACCCGGCCGAGCTACGGCTGAAGAACCTGCTGCGGCCCGAGCAATTCCCCTACACCTGCAAGACGGGATGGGTCTACGACTCGGGCGACTACCCGCGGGCGCTCAAGCTCGCCATGGAGATCGCCGGGTACGACGAGCTGCGCCGGGAGCAGAAGGCCAAGCGGGAGCGGGGCGAGCTCATGGGCATCGGCCTCTCGTTCTTCACCGAGACGGTGGGTGCCGGCCCCAAGAAGCACATGGACATCCTCGGCCTCGGCATGGCCGACGGTGCCGAGGTACGCGTCCACCCGACGGGCAAGGCCGTCGTCCGCCTCTCGGTGCAGACGCAGGGCCAGGGTCACGAGACGACGTTCGCCCAGATCGTCGCCGAGCAGCTCGGCATCCCGCCGCTCGACATCGACGTCGTGCACGGCGACACCGACAACACGCCGTTCGGGCTCGGCACCTACGGTTCGCGCTCGACACCCGTCTCCGGTGCCGCCGTGGCGGTTGCCGCCCAGCGGGTGCGCGACAAAGCCCGCATCGTCGCCGCCGCCATGCTCGAAGTGTCGGCGGACGACCTCGAGTGGGAGAAGGGGCGTTTCTTCGTCAAGGGTGACCCGAGTGCTTCGAAGACGATCCAGGAGATCGCCCTCGGGGCTCACGGCACCGTGGAACTGCCCGAGGGCGTGGAGGGACATCTCGATGCCGAGTGCGTCTACGACCCGCCGAACCTGACGTTCCCCTTCGGTGCCTACATTGCTGTCGTGGACGTGGACGCGGGGACGGGAGCGGTCAAGGTGCGGCGTTTCATCGCCGTGGACGACTGCGGACCACGTATCAATCCGATGATCGTCGATGGCCAGATCCATGGCGGCCTCGCCGACGGCGTCGGGATGGCGCTCATGGAGGTGATCGCCTTCGACAAGGAGGGCAACTGCCTAGGCGGTTCCTTCATGGACTACCTCCTGCCGACCTCGCTCGAGTGCCCCAACTGGGAGCTCGGAATGACAGTGACGCCATCGCCCCACCACCCCATCGGCGTCAAGGGGATCGGCGAATCGGCCACGGTCGGCTCGCCGGCGGCCATCGTGAACGCCGTGCTCGACGCCATCGGCGTGCGCAACGCCGACATGCCGCTCACGCCCGCGCAGGTCTGGCGGGCGATGCAAGGGAGTCCGTTCAGGACGGACCTCGCCATCGAATGAGCGATCTCGTGGGCGACTACCGGGGGGACCCCGCCGAACCTGCAGCGGTCGTGGGGTTCCCGCCGGCCTCCAACGCCGGCGTGCGCGCCCGGGCGACGGAGTTGCGCGCCCGGCGCATCCCCTTCGTCATGGCCACCGTCGTGCGGGCAGAGCGCCCCACATCGGCCAAGGCGGGCGATGTCGCCATCGTCTACGGGGACGGGCGGATCGAAGGTTTCGTCGGGGGCGAGTGCGCCGAGGCGAGCGTGCGGCTGCAGGCGCTTCGCGCCCTCGACGCAGCTCAGCCCGTCCTGCTGCGCATCGCGCCGGAGGCGGCTCCCGCCGAGGGCCCCGGCGGCGCCGAGCAGGGCACCGTCATCGTGCACAACCCGTGCTTGTCCGGCGGTTCGCTCGAGATCTTCCTCGAGCCGGAGATCCCCCCGCCCGTCATGGTCGTGCACGGCGAGTCCCCCATCGCCCGCGCCTTGGCGGCGCTCGCCGCCCAGGCGGGCTACGTGCTCGACACGGCAACGACCGGCGGCGCCACGACCGACGACCTCGTGACGGGTGCGGCCGCCGTCGTCGTCGCCTCCCACGGACGCGAGGAGGAGGCCGTCCTCACGAGCGCCGTGCGGGCGGGTGTTCCCTATGTCGGACTCGTCGCTTCCCGCAAGCGAGGCGCCGCCGTGCTGGAGCGGCTCGATCTGCCGGCCGCGGCGGCCGCCCGCATCCACACGCCGGCGGGGCTCGACCTCGGCGCCCGCGGACCGCAGGAGATCGCCGTGTCAATCCTCGCTGAGATCATCGCCTCCCGCCGCCAGGCAGGCGGCGGGGCGGCGCGCGACGATGCCCCCACCGCGGAGGCGGCCGCCCCGAGCGCCATGGCGCCGACAGCGGTCGACCCCGTCTGCGGCATGGCTGTCGCCGACGTCGCCGGCTCGCTGTTCGCCGACCACGACGCCAAGCGGTACCTCTTCTGCGGCAGCGGCTGCAGGGACGCCTTCCTCGCCGACCCCGAAGGGTTCCTCGCCCGCTCGTGACCGGGCTCATCGCAGACGTCGACTCGCTCATCGAGCGGCTCGACGGAGTCGATTACCTCGCCGACCGTGGGCTGGCGACGGCGCTCTTCCTCGCCGTCGAGTTGCCGCAACCCATCGTGCTCGAGGGCGAGGCGGGCGTCGGCAAGACGGAGGCCGCCAAGAGCCTCGCCCGCATCCTCGACACGCCGCTGCTGCGGCTGCAGTGCTACGAGGGCATCGATTCCGCCGAAGCGCTCTACGAGTGGAACTATGCCCGCCAGCTCCTCGCCATCCGGGTGGCGGAAGCCCGTGGCGAGGCCGTGAACGAGCGGGGCCTCTTCACGCCCGACTTCCTCGTCGCCCGGCCGCTCCTGCAGGCGATCGAGCATGGCGGCCCGCGGCCTGCCGTCTTGCTCGTCGACGAGATCGACCGGGCCGACGACGAGTTCGAGGCCTTCCTCCTCGAGCTCCTCGCCGAGGACTCGGTGACCATCCCCGAGCTCGGGACGATCCGGGCAGCGCATCCCCCCGTCGTGGTGCTCACGTCCAACCGCACCCGTGACCTCCACGACGCCCTCAAGCGCCGCTGTCTCTACCACTGGATCGACTACCCCGACATCACCCACGCCGTGCGGATCGTCCGCCGGCGCGTGCCCACAGCCGCCGCACCCGTCGCCGATCAGGCGGCCGCCGCCGTCGCCCGGCTCCGCCTGCTCGACGTCCAGAAACCCCCCGGCATCGCCGAGGTCATCGACTGGGTGGCCGC
>Ga0187879_10000156_pt1 | contig 49200 bp, 47 predicted proteins | sample June2016WEW_19_1_FD_132423 | JGI IMG/M metagenome (GOLD analysis project Ga0187879, IMG submission 132423) | Peatland microbial communities from SPRUCE experiment site at the Marcell Experimental Forest, Minnesota, USA - June2016WEW_19_10 | ecosystem: Environmental > Terrestrial > Soil >... | reverse complement strand
GTGGCGGCGGCGGCGCTCCTGCAGGCTCGCGCGCCCCTGCAAACGGCCCTGACGGCGGCACGCAACGGGCTGAGCGCGGCGGAACATGGAGACCAGTCGGCGGCGATCGCCGAGTTCCGACGCGCCGACACCGCTTTCCAGTCGGCCTCGGGCGATCTCGCCTGGGCGCGTGCCTCCGAAGTCGTGCCGATCGTCTCCCAGCAGGTGCGGGCGATCCGGTCGGCTGCCGCCGTCGGGCGATCCCTCGCTCGAGCTGGCCTCACGACGGCCACGTCGGCCAGCGTTTCGCAGCTGGCCGTAGTCAGCGGAACCTTCCCGGTCCGCCAACTCGAGTCCTACGAACCGATCTTCCGGGAGGACCTCGCCATTCTCGCCAGAGTGAACTCCGAGACCTCGTCCTGGTCCTCACCTTGGCTGCTGGGAGCACTCAAGCACAAGCTCGCCGTCGAGAGGTCCAGGCTGCAACGAGCACAACGGGACGCCATGATCGCCCTCCTCGGTTCTCAGCAGGTACCCATCATCCTCGGGGCGACCGGGCCACGCACCTACCTAGTGCTGGTCGAGAATCCGGCAGAGAGCCGGGCGAGTGGGGGAGTGATCGGTGATTACGCCGAAGTGCGCGCCGACGACGGCCGCCTTCACCTCGTCAAGGTGGGCTCAGTCGAGCAACTGAACAACGACGGCGTTCCACCGGTGGATCGAAAGCTGCCAGCCATCACGAGTGCCAACCGCCGCAGCATGACGGACTTCATCGATCGATACGAGTCGTACTTTCCTCAGGGTCACTGGCAGAACATCGTGATGTCGCCGGACTTCGAGACGGTGGGGGAGGTGGCCTCCTACCTGTTTCCTCAGTCCGGTGGCGTCGCCGTCAACGGGGTGATCAGCGTCGACCCGGTCGCCTTGGCCGGGCTGCTGGAGATGATCGGGCCAGTACGGGCGACGGGCTTGGGCGAGCCGGTGACACGAGACAATGTCGTCCCGTTCCTGGCGCACGACGAGTTCGTGGAGTTCCCGGACGACGCCGTGCGCATCAAGTTCGTCGAGAGCCTCCTCAAACAGGTATTCGACGATCTCGTCTCCCGTTCCCTCCCGCCCGTGTCACAGATGGTCGAGGACCTCCGCCCGGCCGTCGAGGGTGGCCACCTGATGATGTACAGCGACTCAGCGCCCACCGAGAGCTTCTTCAAGGACGTGCGCATCGCCGGCGCCTCCTGGCCGTATCCACCGCCCGCCGGCGACTTCGTCGGGGTCGTCACCCAGAACGGAGCAGGCAACAAGATCGACTGGTACCTGAGACGAAAGATCGCCTACGACGCCACGCTCAACCTGCCGAGCCGGACGATCACTTCCACCCTCACGCTCACACTCACGAATTCCGCACCCTCCTCCGGGCAGCCACCCACGGTCATCGACGGGTTTCAGGGGACGGACACACGGCCGGGTGAGGCGCTCGTGTGGGTCTCCATCTACTCACCCTGGAGGCTGCTCTCGGCGAGCGAGAACGGTCGTCCGGTTGACCTGACGAGCCAGTTCGAAGGTGGGCGCAACGTCTACGGGGCCTACATCGCCCTTCAGTCTGACGACACGGCGGTGCTCCAGCTCCACCTGGCAGGCAGCTGGCGCCGGACGCTGTCGCACTACGTTCTCGGGTGGTACCAGCAACCCATGCTCTTTCCAGACGAGGTGTCGACGAAGGTGACCGTGATCCACTGAGTACGTGACGCTGGCGTAGTGGATGCAGCCTTCGCCGACAGCACCTCCCGTGCTACGAGAGCCTCGGCCGGTGCCGGCCGTCCTTGCCACGGCCGTCGCCGATTGAGGGCCAGATTGGAAACTATTGGCTGTCTTGCAAATAGTTAGACTAGATGGTAATGATTGAGTTTTGATGAGTCAAGAGATGGATCGCCTCTTCGCCGTGCTCGGCGATGCGACGCGCAGAGCCGTGATCGAGCTCTTGCGAGACGGACCACGGCGGGCGGGCGACCTCGCTGATGCTGTCCACGTATCGGCGCCCGTCATGAGCCGCCACTTACGAATCCTCCTCAGCTCGGGGATCGTCGACGACGAACGCTCACAGAGCGACGCTCGGGTACGACTCTTTTTTCTACGGAAGGACTCGCTCGTGGCGCCGCTGGCGTGGCTGCAGGACCTCGACCTGCTCGGCGCCACCCCGCCGCAACGGCGGGAGTTGGCCAAGTAAGGCCGGCGGGACAGTGAGCGCCGACGGCGTGTCGATCCGGATTGTCACGGCTGACGATTGGGAGGTCCTGAGGGGCGTGCGCTTGGCCGCCATGTTGGATTCGCCGACGGCGTTCGGTTCCACCTACGAGCGCGAGCTCTCCTTTGACTCCTCGGCGTGGCGCGCCCGCATCGAACGTTCTCCATGGTGGCTGGCGTGGCGCGAGGGCCAACCGGTGGGGATGATCGCGGCGTTCGATTCGGCGCCGGACACCGAGCCGGACGACCGCCACGTCGTCTCTATGTGGGTCCATCCGGCGCACCGAGGTCACGGTGTGGCCGACCTGCTCGTCGAGACGCTGGCTGACTGGGCGGTGGCGGATGGTGCTCGCACGCTGAGCCTCTGGGTCGTGATCGGGAACGACCGAGCTCGCCGTTTTTACGAGCGCTGCGGTTTCGTGGCCACTGGCGAGATCGCACCGGTTCGCAGCAACCCCTCCTTGTCCGAGTCGCTCATGCGCCGTCCGCTATGAGAAGGCCGGAACTCCTCTCTCGGTCGCGATACCGGAACTGAGCTTCTGCCGCCCTCTGTGACGCTATTTTCGTACTGTGACGAAAGGACGCGGGGTCCCCAGGTGCCAGTGGTGCGGCCGAAGTTTGGTCGAGAGCGATGAAGCGCGCGGACGGCCGCGTCAGTACTGCCGCCAGTCGTGCCGCCAGCGGGCCTACGAGCTGAGGAGGCGTCAGCTGACCGGCACGTTGCAGGCGCATGAAGTGCCCATCAGCGTTTCTGACTTCGAACGGCTCCGCGACGGCGTCTACCGAATCACCGCAGCCCTCGAGGACGTCGACGCGGATTGCGCCGAAGACGGCGACTTCGAGGCGGCGTTTCGGCACCTGTACGCAGCCGCGGTAGAGCTTCGAGGATTTGAGCTGGCCGTATCGCCGCCCTGACACCGCCAGCTGATTCAGGTCGGCTTCGACTTCCCAACCGCCGATAATGTCCGTTATGTCGCGTTTCGGCGGAATGCCCCGAGATGCGACAGGCGCCGCTCCCCCCATGACGCTCGCCTGGGGTTGTGCCGCCGACGTAATGGCGCAGCGGCCAGCGACCCGACGCATGCAGGTCGTCGGTCACACAGACCGGCTACGACGGGTCCGCGGTAGCATCCGCTCGAGCCCGGCTCTCGCCGCGACGCCCGCGCAGGCGCCGTCACAGAAGCCACGTCAGAAGGAGGCTCGATGCCGCTCTTCGGGAGGACCGCTTCGGATCCGACAAGCTCCGGTTGGGAGCCGGAGGCAGCGGCCGGCCGCCTCGCCCATACGGCGGGTGCCGACGCGGCCGGCGTCTTCACGTCGGACCTGTCTGTGGCTGAGTACGTCCTTTTGGGCGAGGCTGGTTTCGAGCCACTCGGCTTCGTGATCGGGTCGTCCATTTATCACATCGGGCTTCAGGTTGCGCGTTGGTCGCAGAACCAGGAGCTCCAGGTCCTCACGCAGGCGATGTACAACGCCCGCGAGCTCGCTATGAGCCGAATGCAAGCTGAAGCGGAGCATCTCGGCGCAGACGGCATCGTCGGGGTGGAGCTACGACTGCAGAGCTACGTCTGGGGCCAGGAGGTGCTCGAGTTCATCGCCACAGGGACCGCGGTGAGAGCGATTGGGGGTTCCGGTGCCCACCGAGCGCCAGACGGCAGGCCCTTCACGTCCGACCTTTCGGTGCAGGACTTCTTCCGCCTTCTCGCCGGCGGCTCGGTTCCCGTCGCCTTTGTTCTCGGGACGTGCGTGTACCACATCGCCCATCAGTCGGCCATGCAGTCTCTCCGCCAGACGGGACAAAACCAGGAGATGCTGGTCTTCACGCAGGGCATCTACGAAGCCCGTGAGCTGGCGCTGTCGCGCATGCAGGCCGAGGCGAGCCAAGCAAGGTCGAGTGGGATCGTCGGCGTCCACGTCGCCGTCCTCAACCACGTGTGGGGCGAGCACGCGACGGAATTCCTCGCTACCGGCACGGCGATCCGCTTCCTGGCGGATGAGCACAAGCTGCCCGCCACCTCGCCGAAGCCGACCTTCACGTTGAGCCTGGACGCCTGACGACGGTTCAACTCTTTTGTAAAAAATGATGGCCGCAGGAATCGGCTTGATTGCGATCGCCTTCAAGTCGCCGGGCGCCCTCTCCGGCTAGCGGGGCCATTCCTCCGTCGCTTGGCCGACCAAGGGTCCGCCGTGGGCGTCTTTCCACGCCTGCAACACGTGGGGTCGTATGCGGCCACGGTCGGAGACGGTGAGACCGTTTGCACGGGCCCACTCCCGCAGCTCGGCGCTGGACGGCTCGGGCGCGGCGGGGCCGGCAGCTTGATCGTCGGCAAGGCCCATCCGGGCCATCGCTGGGGCCTCGGTCTCGGCCCAGAGGTGAGCGGCGGCGAGGTACCGGTAGGTCCACTCCTCAGCCAGCTTGCGGTTCTCGCAGAACACGATGGGCACGCTCGGCCAGCGGACTTGTACCTCGGCCAGTGCGTCGGCGACGACGGCGGGTCGTACCCACTTGCCGGCAAAGATCTCGGAGTAGCGATCCTCCACCACCACTGCCGCACGCGGCAGCGTGGCGAGCTGCCCGAGGGCGAAACCGAGGCGTCCCGTGGTCAGGCTGGACACCAGGTCGGCGAGCGACTTGCGCTCGACCGAGGCCACTAGCCGCCCAGCGACGGTGACTGCGTAATCGCCGCACGGCAGGGCGCGAACCACGACCCGGACCTGCTGGGCACCGAATCGGTAGGCGTAGCGCTCGTGAGCGTCGACGGCGATTTCCAACAGTTCGATATGGGCGGCTCGGGCGGTCGGGAGGCGGACGTCGGGCCGCGCCTTTTTGCGCGTCCGGGCCGACTGCCAGAAGACCACGTCACGACCGCGGGCCGTCGTGAAGACGATCTGCGAGCGTTGCTCACGCCCCCGGTCCACGACGATGTCGATGGCGGCACCGCGGCGGGTGCACGCCAGCAAGCGCATGTGCTCGACTACCTCGGGATCGGCCGGCCACTCGTCGAGGGGAACCGGGTGGCAGTACACGGCCGCGGTTCGCGGCCACGTGTCCTTGGTTCGGAACACCAACCCGTCGCCGATCGGCAACCGCATGAGGTAGGGCAGAGTGCTGTTGGGGTCGGGATTCCGGGCGATGATCAGCTCCACAGTCCCAAGTCTGGTGCCCGTCGACGCAGCGTGTGTAGCTCGCCGGAGGTTCACCGAGGTAAACACCTACTCGTTGTCCGCCGTGGCGGTGCACCTCCCGCCGACTCGTTCGCCCTAGCTGGGACACTCCAGCCACACGACCATCGGCCCGCCGGGTGCACCTTGCTCGGTCTTCGCGTTGACGACCCCGAACGTGATGCGTTGACCATGCGACAGGGGCTTCATGCAGGCAATGGCCGCGACGCCCTCATTCCACGTGCCGTGTGCAATCACGCCAAGGGATGTCGTCGGAAAGCCCGTAGCTGGCGGGTTGGCCGGAGCCGACCGGACGGAGGTAGAACTCGTTCCCGACCCCGCCGACGAGCCCGACGACGCCTGTGATGACCTGCGGTGTGGCCGTGCCAGTCGGGAGCATCGTGCCACCCCAGAAGCCGACGCCGACGAGAGCGGCTGCGGCGAGAACGACCGCCACCACTCGTGCCGCCCGCTGAGACACCCTCACGACCCCCATCCGCTGGAGATCCGGCCGCAACGACTGTCTCAGACGGTGACGCTCTTGTCGAATGGCTCCGATAAGGCTATTCGCCAAGGTCGAGCGACGGGCCAAGGGTTGTCAGAGGGGCTTCACGCGGTCCTCGAGAGGCGGCCACCATGCCGCCAGCGAAGGCGGCGGAGGCGACCGCCGCCATGGCGAGCAGCAGCCACGGGCCTCCGGGCGGTCGCCACGGGCCGCGGAGGTCGAGGGGGCCAGTGGCGCCAACGGTGTAGCGCCGGAGCAGTTGGAAGAGGGACCCTGCGTCGGCGGCGAAGACCCCTATGGCGAGAATCGGCGTCAGCGCCCGCCAAAGAGGGCACCCCCAGGATGGCCGGTCGGAGGTGGCCGTTGACACGAGCACGAGTCCGACGGCAAAAGGCAGCAGGTAGCGCCCTTCCCACACGAGACCGACACGACGGGCTTGCCCGTACTGCACGAGCACCGAGAGCACGAATCCGACGAGGACAATCCCGATGAGGGCGGCGCGGCGGCGGGCCGTGGCGCCCAGCATGCCCAGAGCGAATACCGCAAGAGCACAGCCGTACCAGACGTCGAGAGCCCACGATGGCGCCGGCGTATCGAGCGAACCAAAAATGCCGACCATCTGAGGGATCCACGAGGGAGCAGAGCGCACCGAGAGCGAAAGGACCTGTCCGTTGGACGTCCCGGGCGAGATCTGCAGGCCTGCGTGGATCAGATCGAGGGCATGGTCGCCCAGGATCCAGGCGACGGCGGCGACGCCAACGGCGAGGAGAACGGCCGCGGAGATCTGGACGCCCCGTCGGGTACGCAGAAGCCGCCAGGTGTCACGCCAGGAGCCGAGCGAGATGACGATCGCCAGGATGAGAACGGTCCACAGCGGCGACAAGCCCCGCATCGAGGTGAGCACGGCCGCCGAGAGCGTGACGATGGCGAGAAGGCCAGGCGGAGGGTCATGACGGTTCTCGGTGAACAGCACCAGTCCCGACGTCCACAGGCAGATGGCAGCCGTGATCTCGAGACCGTTTGGGTTCACGACACCACCCAGGTAGAGCGCCATCGGCGTGGCGGCGACCAAGACCCCGAGCGGAAGTGTCCTCGCCGTCGACCAGCGGCGAACGGCGTAGACGGCAAGCCCCAGCATGAGAGCGCCGAGCAGCGCGCCGACGAGGCGGATCAGGTGCACTCCGAGGCTGGACGTGACGATCAGCGACGGCCAACCCACGAGCAGGTAATAGAGCGGCGGGTAACGGCCCGCGTACGTGACGGTCCGAACCGGTTTCGAAGAGATCGACACCGGCGTGGCGCACGAGGCCGGCACCTCGGGGTGGAATTTGTAGCAGTTCACGAGATGGTGGCCGATCGCGTACGCCTGCGGCACTACCACCCTCGTGTTGGCGTTCTTCGGTCCGCGGAAGGGTTGCCCGACGATCTCGCCGTGGGCGACGGACACTGCGCGGATGACCTGGGCCGGCTCGTCAGGTCCGGAGTAGACAGGCGCAGCCAGGCTCCAGGCTGCCATGAGGGCAAAGGCGGACACGCCAACCCAGATGGCGACCGCTGCCGGCCACTGAGCCGTGGAGTGTCGCCCGGGCACGGCGTGGCAGGTTACTTGCCCACCTACCGTTGCCACGGCGCCGAGCGTGCAGAACGATCAGATCGGGTGACTCGCTGCGCAGTAGCGTGCCGTCGTGCTGGAGTCGCAGCTTGCGCCAGTGCGGCCGACGGATCGGCTCCGGTGGTGGCCGTTCACGGCTTTGCTCGCCCTCCTGCTCGCCACCGTCCTCGGGGTCGGACTCGGCCTTGCACAAGCTCCCCGACCCGTCACCTTTGCCAGCGACGGCATTACCGGCTTGCCGGTGCTCAACGGCCAGGTCGGTGACTTCGGTGTCATCCTCGGGACGACCAGCGATGAAACGATCACGCTGCAGCACGTGAGCCTCATCTCCGTGCCGGGCTACCCCCTTCCGACATTGGTCCACGCCGTCGTGGTCGCTCCCCCGTCACTCGGCAGCGACCGTGGTTGGCCACCGCTGGAACTTGCCGGCGACCGCCTGCTCTCCATCGGCGGTTTGAGAGTCGCCCTCACGACGTCGCCGCGCTCGGTCAGCGAGCTCGTTTATGGGGTGACGGCGAGCGGTAGCGCAACGATGTACGCCTGGGCCGGCATGAATGTGACCTACGTTCTCGACGGCCAGCAGTTCAGCTCCCCCGCCTATGCGGGAGGAGCCCTGTGCGTCGCTCGCAACATCCTTCACAACAGTTGCAACTTCGATGCTGCAACGGCGGCGATCTCGGCCGTTGTGCCCGCCTGACCAGGAACCGACTCCCCCGTTGCTGCGACTAGGTCCGCAGTAGGCTGCGCCGGGTGCCGCCCAAGAAGGATCCGCCGAGAGTTCGGATTCACCGGCGCGGGCGCCGGCTCATCGCTCTTGCCCTCGCCATCCCCGCACTCGCCGCCGCCTGCGGGGGCTCCTCCGGCGCGTTGCCGACGACGGCGCCGCCCGCCTCCGGCCCTTCCACAACGGCGCCGGCGCAGCCGACGACCTCCTCTTCCCCCCCGACCACCACATCGGCGAGCGTTTGCTCGCTCAGCGTCATCGAGGCGATCTCGGGCGAGTCCGCCAGCGCCGACGAAGCTCGTACGGCTTCTTGGGTGACGCTCAGCGCCAGCAACTGGACCGTCTTTGTCCCCAACGGTTCCTGGCACCTGTCGGCGAGCACGGCCGGCGGAGCCGACATCGTCTCGCCTGACGGACACTCGGATGCAAGCCTCGGCAACCCCAGTGGCTTGTCACCGTTGAGCTATGCCGAGCTGACCGGAGAGCTCCTTTCCGGCGTCTCCGACATCAAGGTCATCTGCCAGTCGCCGAACGAGCGGAATGCCGCCGGGGAGACGCAGGCGACCGAACTGACCGGCGTCTACGAGGGCGTGGCGGTCCACATCGTCTACGCGTTGACGATTCTCACGCCGACAACGTCGGGTTTCTTCGGGGGCGAGACGCGCTCGATCTTCACGCCTGTCTCGCAGTGGTCCACGAGCGCAGAGGAGGCGCTCTGGCTCATCATCAAGCGCGCCATCTTCTCGCCCTCTGCCCCCTGAGCAGATGACGGTGGTGCTGCCGCTCGCCTAATGACAGGGCGGGTTCGCCACCACCAGGTTCCAAGCCAACAGGATCAAAAGCGGCACATCGAGATCTCCGCGCAGGTTCCTGTGGCGACCGAGATGAATTGCGCCGTCGAGGGACCACCAGCGCCCCGCCGGAAGATCACCAGGTTGTTGCCATCCTGGAACCGCAGCGCGATGTTCTTCGGGAGCTTGCGCGACGGCGAGACAGAGCCGTCCCATCGCGGCTTTGGCATCGAAGGGGCGCGACTCGGCGATCACTCGGGCCGGAGGGCAGCGATGCCGTCGATCTCCACGAGCTGCTCGGGGTACCCGAGGGCGGCCACCCCGAGCAGGGTGCTCGGGGGACGGTGGGGTGCGAGCCGGCCTGCCAGGGTCTCCCAGGCCTCGAGGAGCTGCGACCGCCCGCCCACGACATAGATCGTCGTGCGGACGAGGGCCTCGGCGGAGGCGCCGTGTTGAGCCAAGACCGCCAGCAGGTTGTCGAAGGCGGCGTTGGCTTGGGCGGCGACGTCCCCCTCGCCCACCACCTGACCGTCGGCATCGAGCGGGCAGGCTCCGGCCGTGAAGATGATCGAGCCGTCCGAGACGACGGCGGCGTACTCGTAGGGCACGCCCGGGAAGAGAGCCGCCGCCGGCACCTTGCTCAGACCTCTTCGGTTTCGAGCCGCTCCCGCAGGTGACGAACGGCCGCTCGGTCTCCTGGGCCGTCGCGGGCCAGCAGGCGTGCTTCCACCGCCAAGCGGTGCTCGACGTCGACGTTGCCGCCGTATTTGAACTTGGCACGGACTTCGTGAACGGTGATGCGAAGACCACGGATGGCCGCCAGGGTGGCGCCGTGCTCGATGGGATCGACCTGGCCCTCGTCCTTCGGGAGGGCGCCGAGCTGTCGGCGCAGGATGACGGCTTTCTCCTCGGCCTCGTTCGTCACCTCTGCCGTCCCGAGCAACTGCACCGCCGCGTAGTACGTCGTCGGGATTCCCCAAGCAGGATCCTCCTCGCCGATGGCCTTCCAGGACGCCGGGATGAAGGCCCAGTCGCCGGCGACGCTCATGACCACGTGCGGGTTCTCCGCCAGCGCCTCCCAGATGGGGTTCGGGCGGGCAAGGTGCATGAGGATGACGTCCTCGCCCCCCTCCCCCACCGTGAGGGCGAATTGCGTCGGCACGACAACGGAGTAGTCCCGGTCCTTGCCGGCGGCCACGAGGTGTCCGAAGCCTTGCGCGTGCACGAACGCACGCCACTGCTCCTCGCTGACGGCCTCGTCCCAGCGGTGGATGAGCATCGTCTCAGGTCTGCGTCTGCTCGAGCTGCATGCCGGTCAATCTAAGCGAAGGTAGGTTTCCCGTCACAGGCCAGCAGAGGAAACACTCATCGCCGATGCACGACCGAGCACGTTTTTCCGCCGCGCCCGGTGCCCAGCCGGGCTTTGCCGCCTCGGTCCGCGGCGTCATCGGAAGCCTCCGGCCTGGCGAAGTCGTCACCTACGGCGAGGTCGCCCGCGAGGCCGGCCATGAGGGTGCCGCCCGCGCCGTGGGCACGCTGCTCGCCCGCGAGGGGTCCGAGCTTCCCTGGTGGCGGGTGGTCACCTCGACGGGACGCCTCGTGCCCGGTCAGGAGGCCGAGCACGCCAGGCGCCTGCGCAGCGAAGGCGTCGCGCTCGGCGGTGTGCCGGTGCGGGTCCGACTGGCACGTAACGGCCGCACCAGCCCATCGCAGCTGTCTTCGCGCCCGCGCTGAGACGCCTACCGGGCGGTCCGCAGGCCGAGCAGCCGGTGGATGATGGGAGCAAGGGCGTCGGCGAGCACCTCGCTGCCGGCGATGTTGAGGTGTATTCCGTCGAGCCGTACCGGTGTGAGCACCCCGTCAATCCACAGGCTGCCGGCGTACCCGCCGGCGCGGGTGTTGAGGACGGCTCCGGGGTTGTAGAAGACGACACCCCGGCGGTGGGCGGCCTCCTTGGCGTAGATGCGATCGATCAGCTGCATGGAGACGTTGAGAGAGGGATCCTGCATGGCCGGCTCGCCGATCCAGAGCACCTTGCAGCCCTCGTCGACCAACGACCTCATCGTGCTCCCGACCATTTGGCCGTACGCCACGTCCCACAGGCGGCTCCCCACCGGGCGGTATGCGCCGTCGACGAGGAGCTCCTGGCCGTCGTTCGCGCTCCCCATCCAGATGACGAGCTTGGGCCGGCGCTCGGCCGCCACCGCCAGGAGGTGCTTCGGCCAGTTGAAGAAATACGATGCGACCATACCGGTGCCCACCTGGTACTCGGCCAAGGTCCTCGTGGTCGTGGAGTTCTCGTGCAGCGCCCACCAGGCCCACTCCGGTCCGGCGGCCGTGGAGTCGCCCGCGAAGTAGATGGGCGGGCCGGGCGGGCCGGCGCGGGGAAGCCCGACACGCCCGATCGGCAGCCCGTGGGCGAGGACCTCGCGGCCGAGCGCAACGAGTTGGCGTGCATTGAGCGAGGAGAAGTCCCCGGGCGTTTGCCACAGCAACCAATACGACGTCGAGCCCTCGGTGAAGTACAGGAAGCGGTTGTTGGCGATGATGGCCTCCTGCCCGAGGCCGTTCACCGTCACCAATGTGTCGACGTACTGCGTGGCGGTGTTGAAGGACGTGTGAGGCTCGACGGCAAGGGCGAGGAAGGAGTTCCGCCCCACCAGCCACTGGCAGTATGGGTACGTCGGGGTGGGCGCCCCCACGGGGCCCCCGAATTGCTTGGCGATCTGCGCACGGCTCAGCAAGGTGCAGGCGATCCGAGTCGCCTGGCTCCCGAGCGAGCCGTCGTCGATGCGCCTCGGAAGCCGGCGCCGTCGCCGTGCGACGGTCGATGACGTCACCGATGTCGTGCTGCGGGCCTTCGTCGAGGCGGCCGCACAGGCCGCCGACGACTCCCCCGGCGCGCAGTGAGGCGCCGCCTTGCCGTCCGATTTGTGGGAGTTGACAGCGACGATGCCGCCGACGAGGCCGAGGACGACCACCGTCGAAACTACGAGCGCGGCGATGCGAAAACGTCGAGTCACGGTGGGAACGACGCTAGACGAGGCCGGTACCTTGCGGGCAAATCTGTGGTCAGCACACTGCCATCACCCGCCGAAATCCGCATCGAACCGCTCCTGGTCGCCTATCGTCGAGCCATCGCCCATCGCCCAACCCCCTCAGGGCCGGCTGCGGCACTGGCAGGTCCGAGACGCCTGGCGGCGTTTTTCCTTGCGGCGTGCCTCGTGGCGGCGGCCATCGTAGGCGCCGTCATCCTCGGCGGCCACGATCACCCGGTTGCGAGAGGCCCTGCCACCAAGGCCGGAAGGAGCACGCCGACGTCGCCCGCCTCGAGCCCGGGCGCCAGCTCGAGCTCCAGTTCGACCACGACCACCCGACCGCGGGCCAGAAAGCCGGTGCTCGTGACGATCGCCGCCGTCGGCGACACGATGCTCGGCAACACGCCCGTACTGCCGCCCAACCCGGCCTCCTACCTGGACGCCGTCAAGCCCGAGCTCGTCTCTGGCGCAAACATCGTCTTCGGCAACCTCGAAGGCGACCTCACGACCGCCTCCACGAGCAAGTGCGGCACCGGCAGCCGACCGCCGGTCTGCTTCGCCTTCCGGGACCCGCCGGGCTACATCCAGTACTACAAGGACGCCGGCTTCACGATCCTGAACAACGCCAACAACCACTCCTACGACTTCGGTGCTGCCGGCCAGGCGCAGACCGTGGCGGTGATCCGTGCCGCCGGCCTCGCCCAGAGCGGGCTGCCGGGCGAGATCACCCTCGTGAGGGCGAACGGCGTCAGGGTGGCGTTTCTGGCCTTTGCGCCCTACAGCTACGACGCCAACCTGCTCGACCTGCCGGCCGCCAAAGCCCTCATCGAGAAAGCGCGCCGGGAGGCGAGGCTCGTCGTCGTCTACATGCACGCCGGTGCCGAAGGGCCCAATGCCGACCACGTCTCCGGTCAAGAGGAGTCCTACCTCGGGGAGGATCGCGGGAACCCGGAGGCCTTCGCCCACATGGCGATCAACGCCGGCGCCAGCCTCGTCGTCGCCAGCGGGCCGCACGTTGATCGTGGCATGCAGTTCTACAAAGGGCACCTCTGCGCCTACAGCCTCGGCAATTTCGCCAGCTACGAGAACTTCTCCACCGACGGCGACCTCGACATGAGCGTGATCCTGCACGTGACTCTGTCGTCCACGGGCGTCTTCGAGGGCGGTCGAATCTTCCCGATCCAGTTCGCAGCCGAAGGACAACCCGTGCCCGGCGGTGGCGGTGTCGGCTTCGTGAGCCAGCTCTCGTTGCAGGACTTCGGCGCCAGCGCCGCTCGCATCTCGCCCGCCGGCGTCATCAGCCTGCCGTAGGAACGATCACGCCGCCAGGGCCACGAGGGTGCGCATCTCCTCCTCGATGCCTCGGCAGAGGATCTCGATGTCGGGAGCGGCGTCGTAGTCGCCAGTGACGCCGAAGGTGACGCTGCCGTCGTAGGAGAAGATGGCTATGCCGATGCGAATCTGGCCGGCCAGAGGCACGTATGGGTAGGCAGCCAGCATGCGCCGCCCGAGGACGTAGAGGGGGATCTGCGGACCGGGGACGTTCGTCGTCACGGTGTTGATGTTCCGCTGCGCCGTCTTCGTGGCGATGCGGGCGCCGAGGGCGAGCAGCGCCGGCGGGGCGAAACCGGACAGCGACGTCAGCGCCTCCCCCGCCACGGCCTGGCGGGACTCCTTCAGGTTGGCCAGCTGGGCGCTGACGGCATGCAGTCGCTCGACCGGGTCAGAGAGCGCCACGGGCAGCTCGGCGAACATGGCCGACACCTTGTTGGCGAGGCTGCCGTCGCCGACGGCGATACCGCGCTCGTCGCGGGGTCGCACCGAGACGGGCACCATCGTGCGCAGCACGCGCTCGAGCGGCTCGCCCCGCGACTCGAGCAGGGCGCGGAAGCCACCCGTGATGGCTGCCAACACGACGTCGTTGAAGGAGCCGCCTAGGCCCTTGCGGACCCGCTTGATGTCGTCGACCGACGTCGCCGCCCAGTCGTAGCGGCGGTGCGGCCCGATCGGCCCATTGAGGCTGGAGGCCACCGTGGGGCGGATGACGCCGGAGAGCCCGGCGAGGCCCTTGCCGGCCTGGCGCAGCTGCTCGAGGGCGTGGCGGGGGACGCGGGTGGCGGCCCGCACGGCCCGCATCTGCTCGAAGGGGCTCACCGCCATGGCCGCAACGGCCTCGACGGCGAGCTCCATGCCGGAGGGTGATTCGGTCGGCGACCACGGAGCGGGCACGGGGCGGGGCGGGTCGGGGGCGGCGTCGAGCACGACCGTGAGCAGCTCGGTGCCCGAGACGCCATCGACCATGCAATGGTGCACCTTCGACATGATCGCCCAGCCGCCGTCGTCGAGCCCCTCGACCATCCAGAGCTCCCAGAGAGGCCGGTTGCGATCCAGCTGCTGGCTCATGACGCGCCCGATGAGGCGACGCAGCTCGGTGGCGCCTCCAGGTGGGGGCAGGGCGGTGTGGCGGACGTGATACTCGAGGTTGAAGTGGGTGTCGTCCACCCACACCGGCCGCCCGAGGTTGAGCGGCACGAACTGCACGACCTTGCGGTACTTCTCGACGAGGGGGAGCTTGCCCTCGATCATCGAAAGAAAGTCCTCGTAGCGGGGCGCCGGGCCCTCGAAGATCAGCGTGGAGGCGATATGCATGTGAGTGACGTCATCTTCCACGTGGAGAAACGTTGCATCGAGAGGGCTCATCCGCTCCACAGCCACCTGCTCCTCGTCGTCGTAAGGGGCACGCTTGCCCAGCTCCACGGTACAGTTCGAGGCAAATGGTCTCACCGCAGATGACCGATGGGGCGAGCCCGAGCGATTCGAGCGGCGGCTCCGTGCGAGCGCGGCGCCCGCACCCGCTCCTTGTCGCCGGCGAGGCTCCTCGCGCCGTTGCCGAGCTCGCTTGGTTCGGCGCCTCCCGACGGATGCTCGCCCGCGCACCGAGGGGAGATGGCCATCCGGTGCTCGTGCTACCGGGCTTGATGGCGAGTGACCGCTCCACCGGGCCGATGCGCTCGTTCCTAGGAAGTCTCGGCTACGACGTCATCGGCTTCCAGCTCGGACGCAACGTGCCCACTCCGGAGCTGATGCTGCGTCTGCGCGACCGCCTGTCCGACCTGCGCATACAAGATGGGCGTCCCACGAGCATCGTGGGTTGGAGCCTCGGAGGCATCTACGCACGCCAGATCGCCCGGCAGGCGCCCGACTGGGTCCGGCTCGTCGTCACCCTCGGGAGCCCTTTTCGCCGCGTGGAGGGCGAGGAGAGCGTGACCGCACCCGTCATGCGGGCGATGGCGGCGCGTGGCCGCGTCGAGCGGCCTCGTTTCTCGGCTGGTGACGTCCCCCTGCCGGTGCCCTCCACCTCCATCTTCTCGAGGACGGACGGGGTTGTGCCCTGGCGAGCGTGTCTCGACACCATCGGCGGGCCGCACGAGACGCTCGAGGTGACCGGCAGCCATTGCGGGCTCGGTCACCACCCTGCCGCCCTCTGGGCGATCGCCGACCGCCTCGCACAGGCGACCGGGGCGTGGCGGCCGATGGAGATCCCTCCCGCCCTGCGCCCGCTCCTTCGCACGCACCCAGGAGCCTGACGAGGGCAGCGTCCGCTAGACGGACGCCCGGCCCTCCAGCAACCGGCGAGGGTGCCGGCCGTCCACGTAGCCCGTGAAGGGCGAGGCGATGTTGTAACCGAGCAGCTCCTGCAGGCGGGGCTCGAGCCGGCACACGACCTCCGCCGGCACGGCGAGCACGTGGTTCTCGACGGGTCGCAGCCAGGCGGCGCTGTAGTGGAGGATGACGCCGAGTCGGTCGACGCCGGTCTCGTTGGCGCCGCCGCCGTGCCAGAGGCTCCCGAGGAAGAACAGGGCGCTGCCGGCCTTGAGGGGCGGCGCCACGGTCACCTCGTCCGGCGCCGGGCGGCGGTCCAGCCAGCGATGGCTGCCGGGGACGATCCTCGTGGCGCCGTTCTCGGCCGTGAAGTCCACGAGGGGCAGCATGATGTTGACGACCAGCTCTGCGTGCGGTCGGGCGATCGGGTAGGTGCCGTCGTCAGGATGAAGCGCCTGGGCGGGGTTGCCGGGCCCGATGCAGATGCCCACGGGGGCGCTCAGGTGGTACTCGCCCAGCACCTTGTCGAGCACGCCAAGGATGAGCGGGTGGACGGCGACGGCGTCGAAGGTGCGGGTCTTTGCAAAGAGGGCATACACACGACGCGTCTGATGGCCCTCGAAGTCGTTGCGGCCGTACGGCGTCGATTGCAGGATGGCTTCGAGGTCGGAGCGGGCCGCCGCCACCTGCTGCGGCGACAAGAAACCCTCCACGGTGGCGTATCCCTCTTCCGCCAGCTGCGCCAAGAGGCCCTCGAGGAGGGCTACGTCCTCGTCGGTCCGGGTCACTTCGGATCAGGCTCCTTCGTGATGGTGTCGCCCAGCCGGACAACTCCCCCGGCGATGACGCGGCAGTTGACCCCTCGGAGACGGAGCTGGCGCCCCTCCGGCGAGTTCACGAGACGCGTCGCCTCGGGCCCGAAGCGGGCGGCGAACTTCGAGCAACCGGTGTGCGGCCGGGCGGAGATCTCGAGCACGGCCGTGCCGATCCGCAGGCGGGTCCCGGGCGGCAGGTTCGACACGCTCAGGTCGAGGTCGGCGTAGATCTGGTCGCCGGCGAGCTGCCAGCGCTCGTCGTCGCCGCCGGAGACGAGGGCCGCCACCCGAGCATTCATCACCGTGACCTGCTCTTCGGGGTTGGCCGACCCGTCCGGGCTGTGGCTGTTGCCCCGCGAGCGCCAATTGTCCCCCACGACGCCTTCAACGCGATCCAGCACCACCTCCGCCGGCGTCTCCCGCTCGTCGACGGCCGGGCGGCGCACGAGCAGCTGCACGCGCCCGCTGTCGGCGGGCGACCGCCGGACCTCGTCCATCCCCGTTGTCAGCTCCTCCGTCGTGGCGTGCCCGATGCCTCCATCATGCCGCAGGCGCCGCCCCCCTCGGACGCTCCGCAGGCGAAAGCTGACCGTCCGGAGGGGCCGACAATTAGCATGCGTCTCGTGCCGCGCGGTGAGGAGCAATACGAGGCGTTGGTGCTGCACTCGACCGACATCGCCATGGTGTTCGACAGCGACGGAACGATCCTCTACGTAACCCCGTCGATGGAGGCGGTCTCGGGTTATCGCGCCGACGAGCTCGTAGGCACGCAGGGCTTCGACTTCGTGCACCCGGACGACCTCGCCGCTGATCTCGAGGACGTCGTCACGGCCATCTCGGCCGGCAGCTCCATCACGCGGGAGTGGCGGCTCTGCCGGGCCGATGGGAGCTGGGTGTGGTACGAGTTCACCCTCACGGACCTGAGAGACGAGCCGCTCATCCGCGGCATCGTCGGCCACTTCCGCGACGTGTCGGCCCGCCACTCGGCCGACGACGCCCGCCGCGAGAGCGAGGTCCTGTTCCGAAAGACGGTCGAGTTGGCGAGCGATGCGATTTTCGCCATCGCGCCGGACGACCGCATCACGGCCTGGAACCCGTCTGCCGCCCACCTGTTCGGCTGGTCCGCCGGCGAGGCACTCGGGCGCGAGGTCGCCAACCTGCTCATCCCCCCGGAGGATCGCGAGCGCTACCTCGGCCGCTTCTACCGCGCCGCCGCCGGGGATGTGGCGAACCTGCTGGAACGGTCCTTCGAGATGATCGGTATGGACCGGAACGGACGGCGCTTCCCCGTCGAGGTCTCCGTGCTGCAGTTCGAGCTGGGCGGACGGTTCCAGCTGCAGGTGCTCGTGCGCGACATCGGTCCCCGCAAGGAGACGGAAGCCCGTTTCGCCGGTCACGGCTTCGTCGACCCCCTCACAAAGCTGCCGAACCGCGCCCTGCTGGGCGATCGCCTCGCCCTTGCGCTCTCTCGGATGTCGCGGCGCGTGACGAAGGTGTCGGTCATGCTCCTCGACCTCGACGAGAGCCGGGCCATGACGAGGGACCTGCCCCCCGAGGCGGAGGACGAGCTCCTCTTGGGCGTCTCCCGGCGCCTCTCGGTCGCCATCCGGGCGAGCGACACGGTGGCACGCTACGACGAGGAGCAGTTCGTCATCGTGGCGGAGGATCTGAAGGACGTCGCCGACGCCGAGATGATCGCCGACCGGGTGCTCGAAACCCTCTCGGCACCGCTCTCGCTCGGCGGCAAAGAGCTGCGGCCGAGCGCCAGCATCGGGATCGCCTGGGCGGAGGCGAGTAGCACCCCGGCCGACGAGCTCCTGCGCGAGGCCTACGAGGCGATGACCCAGGCTCGCGCCAGCGGAGGCGGACGCCACGCCCGCTTCGCGACGGGCGGGGACACGCCAGCGACCGCGCCGACCTGATCGAGGGCTAAGCGGCGCTCACCTCGTGGGCGGATCCGCCGCCTCGCTCCCCACGCGCCGCATAACGGTGCGGCGTGAACTAGACAGGGACCCGCGACACAAGGAGGCCGCCATGACCACGATCGAGCCGGCCGTCAGATACCCCGAGATCAGCGCGCAGGCCTTCGCCCACCCGGCCGACCGAGCGGCGGCGGCAGCGTTGCACTCGATACCGATCCTCGACAAGGTGGTGAAGAAGCTCTCCGAGTTCCAATTCGAGAGCAACTTCCGCCAGCTCTTGTTAGGCAACGCCGTCCGCCTCGGCGAGGATCAGATGCCGTCGGCCTGGGCGATACAGCGGCAATGCGCCAACACGCTCGACATCGAGCGGTGTCCCCCCCTCTATGTCACCCAACAGCCGGTCGGGCAGGCAACGACGATCGGCACCCACGAACCGGTCACCCTCGTGGCCTCCGGGCTCATCGCGTCCTTCGACGAGGACGAGGTCCGCTCGGTGCTCGCCCACGAGATGGGCCACGTGCTCGCCGACCACGTCGGACTCACGACGCAGCTGGAGCTGACAAAACGCATTCTCACCGGCGTCCTCCGCGGGCAGTTCCTCATCGGCCTGCCGCTGCGGGCGCTCTACTACGCCTTGCTCGAGTGGCACCGCATGGCCGAGCTGACCGCAGACCGGGCGAGCGCCCTCGTCACGGGAGATCCCCTCCTCCCCTGCCGGACTCTCATGCGCATCGCCGGCGGCCCCGTGAAGGACCTCAACCTCGACGCCTTCATCCGTCAGGCGACCGAGTACCTCGAAGAGCCGAACCCCTTCGCCCGTTACCAGCGCTTCTGGAGCGAGATCACTGCAGCCCACCCCTACCCAGTGCGCCGGGTGAGAGAGCTGATCGATTGGGTGGCGTCCGGCGACTACGACCGCATCCGGTCGGGCGTCTACGTCCATCGCGGTCAGGAGCCTCCACCCTCGGCGGAGTTCGATGCTGCTTTCGTCCACTACCGGCAGCGTTTCTCATCCTTCGTGGAGCGGACGGGAAATGGTGTCGCCACCGCTTTCGACAAGGTCTCGAGCTGGCTCGAGGGACGCGGCCAACCCGCTGAGGAGGGCGAGAACGGAGCTGACGCGGGGTTCGAACCCGACGTCTGACGAGTGTCTGGGGCGAGTTCTCGCGAAGGAAGCGGCCGGGGGACGGCCGTCGTCACTGGCGCCTCGAGCGGCATCGGCGCCGCCGCCGCCCGCGCCCTTGCCGGCGCCGGCTTTGCCGTCGTGCTCGGCGCCCGCCGCCTCGACGCCACTGAGGCAATCGCGGCCGAGCTCGGCCCGCCGGCTCGTGCGCTCCCACTCGATGTGACCGTGCCGGCGTCCGTCGCCCACTTCTGCGAAGCCGTCGGCGACTGTCGTCTCCTCGTCAACAATGCCGGCGGCGCCCTCGGGCTCGATGCCATCGCCGAGGCGGACGAGGCGAAGTGGCAGCAGATGTACGACTCGAACGTGCTCGGCACGCTTCGTATGACAAAGGCGCTCCTGCCCGCCCTCATCGCCTCCGGCGACGGCTTCATCCTCAACGTCGGCTCCGTCGCCGCCTTCGAGCCCTACGTGGGCGGGGCCGGCTACAACGCCGCCAAGGCGGGCGTGCGCGCCATCAGCGACGTCCTGCGCATGGAGCTGCTGGGCAAGCCCGTGCGGGTGAGCGAGATCGACCCCGGCATGGTGCAGACCGACTTCTCACTCGTGCGCTTCGCCGGCGACAGCGAGCGGGCGGAGGCCGTTTACCGGGGCGTGACACCGCTGACGGCTGAGGACATCGCCGACTGCATCGCCTTCATCGTCACGAGACCGAGCCATGTCGACATCGACCAGCTCGTCATCCGCCCGCGCGATCAGGCGCGGGTGCACCTCGTGAACCGCGCCCCCGCCTAGGCCGAGACGAAGGCCGCCCCGAGCCGTCGGGACGGTGCGGACGGTCGCTTCAGGCGAGTCCCGGGACGATGTCGTCGAGGTCGAAGGTGACGGGGCGATCCAGCTGCTCGAACGTGCAGGACTCCGGTGTGCGATCCGGTCGCCAACGCGAGAACTGCGCCGTGTGGCGAAAGCGGGTGCCTTCCATGTGGTCATAGCGCACCTCGACCACCCGCTCGGGCCGCAAGGGCGTGAAGGAGAGGTCCTTGCCGGCGTTCCATCGTGAGGTCTCGCCCGAGCGTGGGGTCCGGCTCGCCTCCGGCACCTCCGCCCAGTTCCATGGGTGCTGGTCGAATGTCGTCACCAACCTCTGCAGCTCGTTGAAGAGCTCGTGGCGGCGCTCCATGGGAAAGGCCCCGATGACGCCCACGGAGGCGAGCGTGCCCTCCTCGTTGTAGAGGCCGAGCAGGAGGGAGCCGATCGCGTCCGGCCCGGACTTGTGCAGGCGGTAGCCGGCGACGACACAGTCGGCCGTGCGCTCGTGCTTGATCTTGAACATGACGCGCTTGTCGGGCTGGTAGGTGCCCTCGAGCGGCTTGGCGACGATCCCGTCCAGACCGGCCCCCTCGAACTCCGAGAACCATCGCAGCGCCAGCTCACGATCCCTCGTGGCCGGCGTGACGTGCACCGGTGGCCGCGAGCTCGCCAGCGCGGCCTCGAGCAGCTCACGGCGGGTGGCGAAGGGCGTCCTCATGAGGTCGTCGTCGTCGAGGGCGAGCAGGTCGAACGCGATGAACGAGGCCGGAGTCTGCTCGGCGAGCAGGTTCACCCGCGAGACCGCAGGGTGAATGCGCTGCTGGAGGGCTTCGAAGTCGAGACCGTCGTCCGTGGCGATGACGATCTCGCCGTCGACGACGCAGCGCTCCGGCAACTCGGCCTTGAAGGCGGCGACGAGCTCCGGGAAGTAGCGCGTCATCGGCTTCTCGTTGCGGCTGCCGATCTCGATCTCGTCCCCGTGGCGGAAGATGATGGCGCGAAAGCCGTCCCACTTCGGTTCGAACGATCCGGTGGAGGGGATGTCGGCGACCGACTTGGCGAGCATCGGCGCCACCGGCGGCATGACAGGGAGCTTCACGCCGTCATTCTTACTGGACCGTTAACCCTGCGCCTCTGCTGTGAAAAGCGATTGCAGGCGTCGCGTCGTGCGCCACTCGACGTAGAAGGCGAGAAACGGCAGGAAACCCGCACACACGACCGCCACTAACTGCGGAAGGGAGAAGCGTGCTCGCCGCCCGAGGTCGGCAGCCGTCAGCAGGTAGACGATGTACAGCAGCCCGTGCACGACCGAGACGACGTTCGCCATGGCCGGCCTGTGGCCGACGTACTGCAGTGGCATCGCCACTCCGACGAGGACGAGGAGCATCACTCCGACCACGATGGACATGACCTGGTAGCGGCGAAGCGCTGCTCGCAGATCCCCAGGCACCGGGGCGATCAGCGCTTTCGCTGCTCGGTGTGCAAGCTGGCGAGGTAACGGTTGTAGGCGGCCAGCTCCGGGTCCGCCTCGTCGTAGGGGTCCCAGTCGGTCGCCGGCAGAGCCGGCTCCCTCGCCTGCGCCGACTCGGCAGCATCGTCGCTGGAGACCGAGCCGCCGACGCTGGCGGAAGCACCGTCGCCGCTGGTGGAAGCACTGTCGCCGCTGGCGGCCGAAGCGTCGTCGACAGCTGCCTCCGGCGCCTTGCGAACCGCCTCGGCCCGCTCGGCCACCTCCTCGTGCACGAGCTTCCACCACATCCAGGTGGCGTAGAGGGCGAAGAAGGGCCACTCGAAGGTGTAGGCCCAACTCAACAAGTTGCCGTGCAAGGCGCGACTCAGCTGCCAGGCGCCCAGGGTGAGGAACACGGGCACCACCACGACGAGGGCGATGTGCAGGGTGATCGCCCGCGGCGACCACCAGCCGCTCTTCATGTCACCAGGCTAGGGCTCGCCGGGCGGCGGTGGTCCTCACAGGCGCCACGGTGGTCAATCGGCGACGTCGCCGCGCTGGTCGAAGGTGGCGACGAGGTGGCGAGCCGCCCGCGTCTCGTCCACCCGACCCACGGGCGTCGTGCGCGGTGCGGCCTTCGCCTGCTCTGCCGAGCCGGCTGCTCGCGCTTCTGTGGCGATGAGCTCGAGGGCCTCGGCGAGCGCCGCCACGGTCTGCGGGCTCTCGGTCTCGGTCGGCTCGATCATGAGCGCCTCGTGCACGATGAGCGGGAAGTACACCGTGGGAGCATGGAAGCCGAGCTCGAGGAGGCGTTTTGCGACGTCGAGGGCGCGCAGACCGGTCTCCTTCTCGAGCGTCTCTGCCGAGAGGACGCACTCGTGCATGACGGGTCGGTCGAAGGGGATCTCATAGACGCCCCGCAAGCGCTCCTTCAACCAGTTGGCGTTCAGCACGGCCGCCTCGGCCACGCCCCGCAAACCGTCCGCCCCGTTCAAGCGGAGGTACGCCCAGGCGCGCAACAACACGAGAGCGTTCCCGTGCCAGGAGTGCAGCCGCCCGATCGAACGGGGCGGCGTCTCGAAGCCGAAGTGCCCGTCGGGCAGGCGCACCGGCTTTGGGCCGGGCAGGAAGTCCGTCAGGTGCTCGTTGACGGCCACGGGGCCGGCGCCAGGCCCTCCGCCCCCGTGGGGGGTTGCGAAGGTCTTGTGCACGTTCAAGTGCACGATGTCGAAGCCCATGTCCCCCGGCCGCACCACGCCGAGAATGGCATTCAGGTTGGCGCCGTCGTAGTACATGAGGCCCCCGACGTCGTGTACGGCGTTCGTGACTTCGACGATGTCCTCCTCGAAGAGCCCTAGGGTGTTCGGGTTCGTGAGCATCATGCCGGCGACGTCGGTGTCGAGCACCTCCCGCAGGTGATCGAGATCCACGCCTCCGCGGGCGTTCGTGCCGACCGTGACGACCTCGTAGCCCGAGAGGGCGACGGAGGCGGGGTTCGTGCCGTGGGCGGAGTCGGGGATGATGACGCGGGGGCGGTGCTCACCGTGGGCGTCGTGATATGCCCGCATGAGCAGGAGGCCGGTCAGCTCACCGGCTGCGCCGGCTGCCGGCTGCAGCGTCGCCGCCGCCATGCCTGTGATGGCGCAGAGGGCTTCTTCGAGCTCGACAAGGACCTCGAGCCAGCCCTGGATGATGGAGGGCGGAGAGCCCGGGTGCACCTCGGCGAAGCCCGGCATGGCGGCGGCCGCATCGCAGGACTTCGGGTTGTACTTCATGGTGCACGACCCGAGCGGGTAGGCGCCCAGGTCGACTGAGTACTGGCGATGCGTGAGGCGCGTGAAGTGGGCGACAAGGTCGCGCTCGGCCACCTCGGCGAGCGCCACCGGCTCGGCCGCCCGGAATCGCTCCGGCACGAGCTCTGAGATCGACCACTCGGGTAGACCGTTCGTGCGGAACGAGGCCGACCGCCGCCCCTGCTCGCCGAGCTCGAAGAGCGAAGGCTCGCTCGCCCTGCCCATGAGGGGAGCGCTGGTGGCGCGACCGCCTGCGGCGCTCATCGCACGGCCTTGTCGAAGGCGGCCGCGAAGGCGTCAATCTCGGCACGCGTACGCCGCTCGGTCGTTGCCACAAGGAGCGACCCGGCGTAGTCGGTCCCGACGAACCCCTCCTCCACGGGGGTGCCCGCCAAGAAACCTTCCTCCAACAGCCGCTCGATCAGCAACTGAGGTTCGAGCGGCGTGCGCAGGGCGAACTCACGCAACACGGGGGCTGGGGCGGCGGGCTCGACACCATCGAGGGCCAGCAGGGCCTCCCGGCAGTAGCGGGCCGCCCGGGCGGATCGGGTTGCCACCTCGACGAGGCCCGCCGTGCCCAGCCATCCGAGCTGGATGGCCGCCGTCACCGCCATGAGGGTCTGATTCGTACAGACGTTCGACGAGGCTCGCTCACGCCGGATGTCCTGCTCGCGCGCCCGCAGGGTGGTGACGTAGGCGGTGCGCCCCTCGACGTCCACGGTCTCTCCCACGAGCCGACCCGGCAGGCGGCGGACGTCCTCGAGGCGGCAGGCGAACAAGCCGAGGTAAGGGCCGCCGAAGCTGAGTGGGGTGCCGAAGGCCTGGCCCTCCCCCACGACGATGTCGGCGCCGAGCGAACCGGGCGTCTTGAGGACGCCGGCTGCGACCGGGTCGAAGCAGACGACGAGACCGGCGCCGAGGCGGTGGGACACCTGCTGGGCGGCGGAGAGGTCCTCCAGGCAGCCGAGGTAGTTGGGCGTGGCCACGACGACAGCTCCGACACGGTCGGCCGTGGCGGCGGCAGCGTGCTCCCAGTCGGTCACGCCGCCGACAAGGGGCACACGAGCGATCTCGTGGCCAGGACCACGGGAGAACGTCTGCAGCTGCTGGCGCCAGCGTGGGTTGACGCCGTCGGACACGAGGACGCTCGAGTGACCGGTGTGCGCCACCGCCATGTTGACACCCTCCACGAGGGCGGCGGCGCCGTCGTAGAGCGAGGCGTTGGCGATCTCGAGCCCGGTCAGTCTCGCAACCATCGTCTGGTACTCGAAGAGTGCCTGCAGGACGCCCTGGGCGACCTCGGGCTGGTACGGCGTGTAGGCCGTGACGAATTCCGAGCGGGAGGCGAGGGCGCGCACGACGGCGGGGATCTCGTGGTCGTAGGCACCGGCGCCGGCGAAGCACACGAGCTGGCGGCCCACCGGTCTGTTGTTCGCGGCCAGATCCTCCAGGCGGTCGCGCAGGTCCGCTTCGCTCCACTGGTCGGGAAGGTCCAGTCCTCCCGCGAGCCGTATGGCCGCCGGCACACTGGCAAAGAGCTCGTCCAAGCTGGAGAGGCCGAGAAAGGCGAGCATCTCGGAGATCTCGCCGTCGGTATGGGGAACAAAGGGTGCGCTCATGACGCCTTCGAGCCGGTGGCAAGCTTGTGGAACGGTGGGCGCACAACCTCCGCCGTCACCGGCGTTCCTCTGATCTCGATCTCGACCATGTGTCCTTCCGGGGTAGCCGGTGGCAGGAATGCCAGCGCGATGCCGCGCTCGAGCACCGGAGAGTAGTTGCCGCTCGTGACCTCCCCGCTTAGGTTGTCGCCGACGACGACTCGGTCACCGGCCCGTGGCGGGCGGCGGCCCGAGGTGAGGAGGCCCTTCAACAGCCGGCGCGGCCCGGCCGCCCGTTCCGCCTCGAGGGGCTGGCGCCCCCGGAAGGGTCCCTTGTTCCAACCGACGACCCACCCGAGCCCTGCCTGCAGCGGGGTGATGCCCGGTCCGAGCTCGTGCCCGTGGAGGGGCAGCCCGGCTTCGAGGCGAAGCGTGTCGCGGGCGCCGAGACCGGCCGGCTGGGCGCCCGCAGCCAGAACGGCGCGCCAAAACTCAGCCGCCTGGGCCGCTGGAACGGCCACTTCGACGCCGTCCTCCCCTGTGTAGCCGGTGCCGGCGGCGATGCAATCGACGCCGCCCCAGGTGAACGGCGTGACGTGGAAGTGACCGACCGCCGCCGCCTCCGGCGCCACCGAGGCCAGCACGGCCCGGGCGGTCGGGCCCTGCACGGCGATGATGGCGCGCTCGGCCGTGACGTCGTTGCCTCCGATGGCGGCACGGACGCGCTCGGTGTTGGAGGCGTTCGGCATGACGTCAAAACGCTCCGGCGACACCCACCACACGATGATGTCGTCGAGCACCGAAGCATCCTCCGGATCGAGCAGGTGGGTGTATTGCGCTCGCCCCGGTGCGACCTTGGTGAGATCGTTCGTCAGGTTGGCCTGCAACAGCGAGAGCGCCGCTTCGCCGGTGACGCGCACGGTGCCGAGGTGGCTGACGTCGAAGCAGGCGGCCGCGTGTCGACAGGCCAGGTGCTCGGCGATCGTCCCGCTCGGGTAGGAGAGCGGCATCTCCCACCCTCCGAAGTCGACGAGGCGGGCGCCGAGCGCCTCGTGCTCGCTTCGAAGAGGCGAATTCCGAAGACCTGGGCTGCCGCCGGAGCCTGCGGCGTCGGGCGTGTCGTTCACCCGGCCAATCTAGGCGTGTCGTTCACCCGGCCAATCTCGACGTGGCGTCGAGGCGGTATTTCGCGATGAGGGCCACGATGTCGCGGCGGTAGAGCATCTTGACCTGAACGTCCGGGTACAGCTCGGTGAGCTGACGTACCTTGCGGTTCTTGACCGTCACGAGATCCTGACGCAGTGTCGTGAGCTCCAAGAAGATGCCGTGCTCGGGCAGGTAGAAGTCCGGCCGGAACGCCTGCAGCGGCGACCCGTCCGGACGCCAGGCGAGCACGAACTCGACGGGCTCGTACTCCCAGGCGACTTCGTAGAAGTCAAGGAGCTCGGCAAAAAGGCGCTCGGACTCGTGGGCGAATCGAACCGCACGTGGCGCCGGCGGCCGCAGCGGAACCGGCGCAACGCCCCAGCGGCGATCGTGCCGATGCGGTCCGAAGCGGAGCGGGTGCCGAGCGATCGTCTGACTTCCTAGGCGAGGTTCGCCGGGCGGGCAGGCGGTGGTGCCGACTCTTTGGCGCTGGCGTGGACGTCACCCGAGGAGGTGTCGCCGACGATCTGCACGATGGCCGAGTCCACGTCCCCCTTCACGCCGGAGAGAGCCACGACGTTGAAGACACGCTGACCACCCCGGAGCAGGTCGAGCAGCTCCTCGTCATCGCGAACGAGCACCGAGCCGGCAGCCCCCAGCACGAGGCTGGCGCTGGCGAGGTCGTCACCGGACTCACGCAGGAAGTCGATGGCCTTGCGCGCCCGCTGCAACGTGACGCCTGCATCCAGCAGCTGCTTGATGATCCGCAGCTCGACGACGTCCTGGTAGGAGTAGAGCCGCTGAGTGCCGCTTCCCTTCGCCTGCTCGAGCGAGGGTGACTTGAGACCGGTGCGATCCCAATGGTCGAGCTGACGATAGGTGATGCCGACGATCTTGCAGACCTGCGGACCGCGATATCCCTCTTGCGGCATGGTGGCTGCCCCTGTCACTCGAACCGCGGCCCGGGCCTGAGACTCGGACAACAGCAACGTAACTACATGACCGTCATCCACGCTACGGGCCGGTGGGCTCCACGTCAACCACCAGTTGAGAGATTCGCAGGAACCGTGAACCTCGACATCAACCACAGCTCAACCTTGCAGCTCGAGCATCCACTGACAGCCTCAGGAACTGTGCGTGGCGAGCTGCCTCAAAACGAGGAATCTCTCCACCCACACCTCTGCAGCCAGCAGGTCTCTGAGCCGAGAATGCCTGCGCTGGCGGTGTGCACGCCTCGGTCCCGTTTTGGGTCCGAGGCTGGCACACAGTCGGTGCAGTTAGGGAGCGAAGTCCTCTGGCGTGATCGTGTCGAGGAACTTCTGGAACTCGTCGACCAGCTCCTCGGGCGTGCCACCCTCCCGCACGTCATCGTCGTCCGGCTCGACGACGAGTCCTTCGGCATCCATGAGCTCGTCGGCGACATAGAGGGGGGAATGGGTGCGAGCAGCCAGTGCGATCCCGTCCGAGGGCCGGCACGAGACGGTGACGTCCCTCTCTCCGGCCCGTATCTGCAGCTCGGCGTAGAAAGTGGATTCGCGCAACTCGGTGACCACGACCCGCAGGAGGCGACCCCCGAGGGCGTCCAGGAGAACGCTCATGAGATCGTGGGTCATGGGCCGGGGCAGCTCGACGCCCTGCAGGGCGAGAGCGATAGCGGCCGCTTCGGGCGGTCCGATGAAGATCGGGAGCGAGCGATGCGTGCCCTCCGTCTCCTGCAACAAGACGACGGGCGTGCTCGACGTGAGGTCGACTCGGACCCGGGAGAGCCGCACTTCCACCATGCAAGAAAAGTTAGTGGCCCGAGAGGCCTTGCACACTCGCGATCGGGCCATCAACTTTGCTGGGCTCCGCCGCCGGCAGGTTGGCAGGATCGACGACCATGAGCATCGGGAGGTTGCGATAGCGCTCCTCGAAGTCGAGTCCGTACCCGACCACGTATTCGTCGCCGATCTCGAGGCCGACGTAGCGCAGCTCCACAGGCAGCAGTCGCCGGGGCCGGCGGTCGAGCAGGGTGCACACGTCGGTCGAGCGGGCGCCGCGCTCGTTCAGCAGCCTCCGGACGTAGCTCACCGTGAGGCCGCTGTCGACGATGTCGACGGCGACCACAACCGAGCGCCCGGCAACGTCCGCCTCGAGATCTTTCGAAAGGCGGATGCGCGCCCCGCCGGCACCGTAGGCCGAGAGGGCAAGGAAGTCGACGGCGCAGGGAACCGAGATCTCCCGGGCGAGGTCGGCCACCAAGCAGACGCTCCCTTTCAAGATGCCCACGAGCACGACGCCGTCCGGATGATCGGCGGAGATGGCCTGACCGAACCTCCGCACGATCGAGGACAGCTCGTCCGGCTCGAGGAGGGTGCGCCCGGCCAGGCCGGGGATGGTCATCCGCCGGTGAGGTCGCGCAGCACCGCTTTGGCAAAGCAGGCCTGCATCGAAGCGCCCAGCTCCGTGAGGCGCGTGAGGTCCTCGTGGGCGCGCCGACGGGCGTCGGGGTTGCGCTGACGGAGCAGCGGCATGACGATCTGGGAGTACATGCTCGCCTGCCGCTCGGCCGCCATCTTGAACATGCGAAGGTGCCTCGCCTCCACACCGAAACGGGCGAAGCCGGCCGCCAGCCCCGCCACGATGAGCGCCTCCTCGTCGAAGCAGCTCACGCCCGCAACCGTCCGGCTCTCGATGAGCCCGTAGGACTCGAGCTCCTCGATTTGGCGCACGTCGAGACCGCTTGCCTGCGAAAGCTCGGAGGCCGTCAGGCTGGCGCCCGCGAGCTCCGGGTCAGGCCGCGCCGACGGCACCTCGGCCCGGGGGGCCGCCGTCGTCCTGTCGGATCCGACACCTGCGGCGGCTGGCGTCGACGCCCCCAAGGTGACCGCGCCGGCGGTGCCTTCGTGTGCCACCGCTGCGCCCGGCCGGGTGCCCGCTGACTCGGGCAGATCGGCCTCAGGGTGATCCTTCGGCGGTGGCGGGCTCACCATGCCGTGGCTCGATTCGACCGCCGTCACACCCGCCTGGGGAGCGCGCTGCGCCGGCACCGCACCACCCGCCGCGGGGCTGCTGAGCACCGTGCGCGAAGACCGCGCCTGCTCGGCGGGTGGGTCGGTGTCCGCCCGGGCCAACCCCTCGGCGCCATGGGATGGTCCCGACGGGTCGGTGGCCTGTTCGAGGGGTGGACGCGCCGCCACCGAGGCGGCACCCGCGCTCGCGCGGGCTGCAGGGCTCACGCCGGCGAGGGCGGGCATCGGTGTGCTCCGTTCCCGCACGGTCGTCGATGCGTGCGTGGCGCCCTCGTCGACACGCCCGCGGGAGCCGTTGGCGGGTTGGGCGGCGAACACCGGCTCGAGCGGGACGGCGTCCTCGGAACCCGCGACCTCGAACAGCTGCGTCGGCTCCGAGCTTGGTTCCTGACCCTCCAGGCGGCCCTTGATGACTTTCAGCGGCAGGAAGTTCTCCCGCTGCTGGCGGAGGATCCACCGGAGGCGATCGACGTCACGGTCGTAGAACTTCCGGTATCCCGACGGCGTGCGCTCGGGAACGAGCAGGCCGCGGCTCTCGAGAAAGCGGATCTTCGAGATCGTGATGTCCGGGAACTCCTGCCGCAGGAGCGAGAGGACCTCGCCAATTGAAAGGTGAGAGTGCTCGTTCACGCCGGCCTCAGCTCGCGCCGGTCGAAATGAACAGCAGCTTGAATTTCCCGATCTGCACCTCGTCGCCGCTGACGAGGCTCGCCTCGTCGATGCGTTCGCGGTTCACATAGGTCCCGTTCAGCGATCCCACATCCTTGACGAGGTAGTTGTGCCCGCTCCGCACGAACTCGGCATGCCGGCGCGAGACCGTGATGTCATCGAGGAAGATCTCGCTCTCCGGATGGCGGCCGACGTGGGTGACGTCCTTGTCGAGGAGGTACTTGGCGCCCACGTCCGGACCGCGCTTGACCACGAGCACCCCAGTGCCGTCAGCCAGCTCGGACACGGCGACGTTGACCTCGTCTTCCCCCTGCTCGCCGGATGGATCCTGGGGCACGAAGGAAACGGTCGTGTCCGGTCCTGGAGAAAGGGGGCTGCCACAGGAAGAGCAGAAGTTCGCATCGACCGGGTTGCGATGACCACAGTTGTTGCAGAACACACTCCAAAGCTAGTGCCGAGATCGGTGTTCCGCATCCGGAACGTGGGGGTTTCTTCGGCCGTGAGCCGGCGTTCGTCGCCTGTTTTTGCAGGGTGCTCGAGGCGAGCTGCAGGCCCGGCCGCCACGGCGGCACCGTTGCTTGACGTCGAGAGTTGCCGGCGGCGGCTGCTCATGCGTCGGTGGCCGACCGGTACTCCTCTGGTCCAAGGAGCGAGTCCAGCTCCCCCGGATCGCTCGCCTCGATGGCGCAGATCCAGCCTTCGCCGTAAGGCTCGGAGTTGAGCAGCTCGGGGGCGCCCCGAAGCTGCTCATTCGCCTCTACCACCGTGCCCGAAACGGGTGCGTAGATCTGCGAGACGGATTTCGTCGACTCGACTTCACTGAGCGGCCCACCCTTGCTGACGACGGTGCCGACCGCCGGCAGCTCTACGAACACGACGTCACCGAGGGCATCCTGTGCGAAGTCGGTGATCCCGACGCGCACCGTCGCCTCCGACGGACGCACCCACTCGTGGTCGCTCGTGTAACGCAGATCGTCTGGGACGTTCATCGCACTCCGGCTCCTTTGTCATCGCTGTGTGCTCGCTCACATGCCCGCACGCTCGAGGGCGCCCCGTAGGACCGAGGCGGATCGTAGTCAGGATGCGCCCGCGAGGATGGCGGTGATCTCGTCTGCCATCGCTTGTGCGCGAGCGCCGGCGGCGGCGGGTGACTCGTCTTCGGCCGTGACGAGCGTGGCCGCCGCCTCCGGGTCGGGCAGCACGAGCGTCCAGCCGGAGTCGTCGGTCACCTTCACGCCGTCGATCAGCACGCGATCGGGCGGGGTGCGCTCCAGCAGGACCCGCATCACGAGACCTTTCTGCTCGAAGGGAGTCGGGACTTCGAGGCGGACGATCGAGGGCAGGTGGAGACCGTCTACGACGGCGGAGAGACGGCTGCCACTGCGGGCGAGCATGGCCAGCAGGTTCACGAGGCTGGCGACTGCGTCGAAGGCCGGCAGGAAGTCCGGGAAGATGAAGCCGCCCTCGGTGTTTCCTCCGAAGCTCACCGCCGTGCCGCCGGCGGCCTCCATCAGATCGGCCGACCCGAGCTTGGTCCAGACGAGCTTGGAGGAGGTCTCCAGACAGAGCCGCTCCACCTCGCGGGGAGCGTTGACCGGAACCGCGATGGTGCCGCCGGGGCCGTCGCCGACCACGAGGCGCACCATCGTGCAGAGTGCCTCGTCGTCCGAGAGCACCCGGCCGGTGTCGTCCACAATCGTGAGCTGCTCTCCGTCGGGCTCGAAGAGGGCGCCGAGGTGAGCGCCGGATGACTTCACGAGCTCCCCCACCCTGGCGGCGTGGGTGGCGCGCTCGAAGCTGAGCACGCCCGGCGTCGAGACGTGCGGGTTGATGACGAGCACGTCGGCCCCGAGCTTGGCGAGCACGTTCGGCATGACGAAGCTCGCCGTCCCGAAGGCGTAGTCGAGGACGAGTTTGAAGTGGGCTCCTCGGATGGCCGCAAGATCGAGCGACCCCGTCAGGTCGAGCGTGTAGGACTCGAGCGTCCTCGAGGGGAAGTCGATGTCGCCGATCTCGGCCGCCAGCACCCTGCGGGACTCCTCTCGGTCGTGCAGCCGCTCGATCTTGCGCTGGGAGGCTTCGTCGAGGTCGACCCCATCGGCGTCGAGAAATCTCAGGTTGACTGACTGCGGATCCCCCGCCACGAGGCGGACCGTCACGCCACCGCTCGATCCGCTCGTGCGGATCTGGAAGCGGGTCACCGGGACGGTGGCGGCTTCGAGGTCCTCTACGTTGCAGCCGGCAGCCGTGATGCCCACCATGACCGCCCGCTTGAGGACGCGCGCAGCCCGGCTCGAGTCCCGCGAGGTCGTCACGATCGAGCCCTTCGGCAGCACGGAGGCGTACGCCATGGCGACACGCATGGCCAGCTCGGGCGAGAGGTCGACGTTGGCAAGTCCGGTGACGCCGTGGCGGCCGAAGAGGGCACGCGAGCCTTTCGATTCCCACACGATCGAGGAGCTCACGACGGCGCCGGGCTCGATCGTCTTGTCCGGGTAGACCTTCACGCCTGCCCTCAGGACGGCTCCCCGACCGATACGACAGCCATCGCCGACGACGACGCCTTCCTCGAGGTGGCTGCCCTGGCGGATGTCACAGGATCGGGAGATCACTGCACCGCGGGCGGTCACACCGGCGGCCAGGTAAGAGTTCTCGTGCACGACGGTGCGCTCGATGAGCGAGTTCTCCCCCACTCGCACGTTCGCCCCGAGCACGTTGTGATCGCGCACGAGCGACTCCGGGCCGATGCGGCAGTTGTCGCCGATGAGGGCCGGCCCGACGACCTCGGCGCTCGGGTGGATCTCGACCCCCTCGCCGATCCACACGCCCGGACGCAACGGGAACCCCGGGACGTCGACGTCGACCTTGCCGTCGAGGATGTCTGCGTGCGCGCGCAGGTAGGCGTCGTGAGTACCGACGTCCTCCCAGTAGCCGCCCGCCACGAAGCCGTACATCGGCCGCCGCGCCTCCAGCATCGTCGGGAACACTTCGGCGGAGAAGTCGACCTGTCGGCCCTGCGGGATCCACTCGAGTACCTCTGGCTCGAGCACGTAGATGCCGGTGTTGATGGTGTCGGAGAAGACGTCGCCCCAGCTGGGTTTCTCGAGGAAGCGTTCGACGCGGCCGTCGCCTCCCGTGATCACGATGCCGAACTCGAGCGGGTTCTCCATCGCCTTGAGCGCCAGGGTGACGACCGAAGCCTGCTTGTCGTGGAACGCCACGAGCTCGGTGAGGTCGATGTCGGTGAGGACGTCTCCTGAGATGACGAGGAAGCGCTCGTCGAGCTCGTCGCGGGCGTTGAGAACCGAACCGGCAGTGCCGAGCGGTGTCTCCTCGGTGGCGTACACCATACGAACGCCGAACTCGGAGCCGTCGCCGAAATACGTCCGCACGTGGTTGGCGAGGAAGGCCACCGTGACGACGATGTCCTCGAAGCCGTGGCGGCGCAGCAAGTTGACGACGTGCTCGGCCATGGGTCGGTTTGCCATGGGGAGCATCGGTTTTGGCTGGTTGGCGGTGAGGGGGCGCAGGCGGGTGCCTTCGCCGCCCGCCATGATGACGGCCTTCATCTCAGGGCTTCCATGTCAGGGGCGTCGATGTCAGGGGCTTCGATGTCAGGGGCTTCGATGTCAGGGGCTTCGATGTCAGGGGCTTCCATGTCAGGGCTTCCATCATGACGCCGCCACGCCGGTCGGTGGAGCGCTGCGTTCCGCGAGGGCACGGCGGGCGAGGGGGATGTAGGCCAGAGCTGCTGTCAGGCTGAAGGCGAGCGCCGGCACGAGGAGCACCCAGGTGACATCACGGACGTCGCGGGCCCAACGGGCCGCCGAGTCGCCCAGCAGAAAGAGCGGGAAGCATCCCATGAGTCCGAACGTGCCCGCCTTCCCGACCCAGAGAACATCGATGCGGCGGGCGCCGATGGCCGCCAGGGCTAGAACCGCGGCGGAGACGACCACCTCGCGACCGAGGACGACACCGGCGAGCCACCAGGGCACGGCGCCGTAGGCGGCAATGGCGATCACACCGGCTCCGAGCACGATGCGGTCCGCCGTCGGGTCGAGCACCTTGCCCAGTGTTGTCACCTGGTGCAGCCGGCGGGCAACGTACCCATCGAGAAAGTCCGTCGTGCCGGTGACCATGAGCACCACCGTGGCGGCGATCCGCTCGTGCTCACCGAAGAGCAGCCAGAGGAAGATCCCGACGAGTGCGAGGCGGCCGACCGAGAGCAGGTTCGGGACGGTCCAGATGCGGTCGAGTCCCGAGTCGTCCACCGTGCCTGCCCCGCCAGCGGCAGGCGCCGTGGGCGCGGCGTGTGCCGTGGGCGCGGCGTGTGCCGTCGCCGCGGCGGGGGTGCCCGCCGTGACCTCGGTGCCCGCCGTGGCCCCCGTGCCTAGCGTGCCTCCGGTGCCTAGCGTGCCCCCGGTGGCAGCGGTGTCGGCCGCACCGTCTGCTGCAGTCTCCGACCCCACGATCGGAGTCTACGGTCGCGTCAGTCCGGGACGCTGACGGCGCCGGTCGCTCGTTTCGGGCGGACTTGCGCGCCCACGGCTCCCGTGCCGGCCCCGGTTCGGTCCCGACTCTCTTGGCAGACCGTTCGTAGCCGAATGCTCGCACGGCTCGAACCTTCCGCCTGAGCCGCCTGCACAGCCCGCATGCAGTCGCTCTTCGCACACAGTTCGCGGCCGAATGCTCGCACGGCTCGAACCTTCCGCCTGAGCCGCCTGTACAGCCCGCATGCGGTCGCTCTTCGCACACAGTTCATCCCGACGCCCGCAGCCGCAGTGCTCGAGAGCCTCCCTCACACCTCGACTCGCCTTCACCCTCCGGGAGGACGGTCCGGATGCCGTCCGGCGATGGCCGGGCGATTCCGATTCGCGTAAGCCTCCCGTCAGCGCTCGGACTGCGTATCGTCGGTGGGCGTGCAAGACGTCAGCGAAGCCCTCAGCCGGTAGCTGGGAGGCGACCGAGATGTCAAAAGAGGTCGAAATGCCGCAGCCGGCTCACTCCTTGCTCGGACCTCCGAACTCCAACCAGCGCCAGCTCCTCGAGGTGGTCGCTCACGGTCGCGAGATCGCCGAGGGTCACCAATGGCCCTTCTTTCAGTACGTCGAGCAGGTGCTCTACGAGGGCGGCGGTCTGGACGCCACCGAGGTGATGCTCACCTGCCCGCGGGTCACCTTCGGAGTCGCTCACTACGGGTGGTTTCGCGTGGCAACAGGATCTCTCAGCCCTCGGCCGGACGACCGGGTGTACCTCACGGTCGCCGGTCTCGTCCAACTTCCCGAGTGGGCCCCGAAGGTGGAGATCTTCTTGAGAGCGCTCGCTTGCCTCGTGGAGGCCGAGCGATCCATCCGGCCGTCGCCGACCGAGGTGGTGCCCACGGCCATCAGGTCCGATGAACTACTGGCGGCGTTCTGGCGAAAGCACCAGATGACGCTTTCTGTTGACACCCTCGAGTTCATCCTCTCCCAGGTCGATACCGAGCCATCGACCTGGCTGTGCCGTCTGCAACGTGAGCGGCCGCCCAGCCCACATTGGGTGATGACCCTTTCGACCGGGCTCCGACGATACGCAGGGGTCACCGCGGTAGAGGAGTACCTCGATCACCTGCTCGATCAGATCTCGCCGCCAGCGCCGGCGAGAGTCGCCAATCCTTCCGCTCTGGCGCTTCCCGAGGCGATCGACTACCTGAACGTGGTCTGGGAGCTGCGCTCCACAGGGCCGCTCTTCGGGAGGGCTCACAACGTGGAGTCGGCCGCGAAACTGGCCCTCGGCTGCGATGGCTCTGACGAGTTCGACTCCCGCATGTGTGCCCTGTGCAGCATCATCGGTCAGGCGAAGTTCCCGGGTGACAAGACCGACCTCGCGGACCTGCAGGCCTACGTGACGAGCAAGCTCGCCAGCGAGGCCGCCGATCGTGCCGGCGACGCCATCGAGGACCTGCGGGCGTTGCTGCATCTCCGGGCGGCCCGCCAAAACGGCGGCGATGCCGAGGCGAAGGGACGCCGCGCCATGCGACGCCTCGGCATCGTCCTGCCGACAGCCGAGTGGGGCTCGACCTGGGAGATCGTACGAGGGCGCTGCATCGCCGCACTCAACGCCCTGCGAGAGGAGATCGAAGCGGCTCCAGAAGTCGACTTCAAGCGCTGACGCCGGCAGCACTGACGCCGGCGGAGGCGGAACGACTCAGACGACGTGTGACCTGGACATCGCACTGTCGACCAAGGCATGGAACAGGCTGAGATCGTCGCCCGCTTCCGGATGCCACTGCACCCCGAGGAGGAACGGGATGGAGGGGTCCTCCACGCCCTCGATCGTCCCGTCGTCCGCCCAGGCGGAAGCCACGAGGCCCTCGCCCAGCCGGTCGATGGCTTGATGGTGCGCCGTCGGCACGCCCGAGCGCTCCCAGCCGACGGCCTTGGCCAGCAGCGTCCCCGGTTGCACGCGCACGTCGTGAAGGCCGTGATCGTTGGCGACCGGAGCATGGCTGGCGTCCCCCACCACGTCGGGCAGGTGCTGTAGGAGCGTGCCCCCGCGGGCGACGTTCAGGACCTGCAGGCCCCGACAGATCGCCAGCGTCGGCAGCTGCTCACGCCGCGCAGCCTCGACGAGGGTCGCCTCGAGCTCGTCCCGCTCGCTCCGCGGCACGCTCGTGGCGGCGTGGGCGTCGGCGCCGTAGCGCCCCGGGTCGACGTCCGGGCCGCCGGAGAGGACGACGCCGTCGAGGCGCGAGAGCAGCCGCCGGGCGTCCTCGACCGAGAGCTCCTGAACCGGGATGAGCATCGCAACACCTCCGGCGGCCTCGACCGAGTGCACGTAGCTCGCCGGCAGCAGGCTGGCGCGCTTGTCCCACTGGTTCCAGCGGGCCTGTTCCTCGTAGGCCGTGATCCCGATGATCGGCCGGGCGCTCACAGGGGCGTGACGTAGGCGGCGGAGATGCCGCCGTCGACGAGGAAGGTGGCGGCGGTGATGAACGAGGCGTCGTCGGAGGCGAGGAAGGCAGCCGCCGCCGCGATCTCCTCCGGCTCGCCGAAGCGACCCATCGGGACGTGCACGAGCCTGCGGGCGGCCCTCTCCGGATCCTTGGCGAACAGCTCCTGCAGTAGGGGCGTGTTGACCGGCCCGGGGCAGAGGGCGTTCACCCGCACCCCCTGGCGGGCGAACTGCACGCCGAGCTCTCGCGACATCGAGAGCACTCCGCCCTTCGAGGCCGAGTAGGAGATCTGCGAGGTGGCCGCCCCGAGGATGGCGACGAAGGAGGCCGTATTGATGACGCTGCCGCCCCCATGCTCGAGCAGTCGGGCGATGCCAGCCTTGCAACAGAGGAAGACGCTCGTCAGGTTGACCTGCTGAACCCGGTTCCACGCCTCGATCCCTGTCTCGAGGATGGAGTCGTCGTCGGGCGGGGAGATGCCGGCGTTGTTGAAGCAGACGTCGAGGGTGCCGAACCGCTCGATGGCGGCGTCGTACATGGCCTCGACCTCACCCGCATCGGTGACGTCGGCATGGATGTAGAGACCGCCGATCTCGGCTGCGAGGGACTCGCCCGGCTCGTCGACCAGGTCAACGACGACAACGCTGGCCCCCTCGGCGGCAAAGCGCTTGGCGCTCGCCTTGCCGATGCCGCTGGCGGCTCCCGTGATGACTGCAACCTTGCCGTCGAGGCGTCCCATTGTGCCTGGCTCCTTGTCGTCGTGATCCGCGAGTGTGCCGCCGCCCCTCGGCCCGACCGGTCGGGTCAGTCAGCCGTGGCGATGAAGACGTTCTTCACCTCGGTGAACCCGTCGAGGGCGTCGGGTCCGAGCTCGCGGCCGAGTCCAGACTGCTTGAAGCCGCCGAAGGGTGTCCAGTAGCGCACGGAGGAGTGCGAGTTCACCGAGAGGGCGCCCGTCTCGATCCCGCGGGCAACTCGGAAGGCCTTGGCGATGTCTCGCGTCCAGATCGAGCCCGACAGCCCGTAGGGCGTGTCATTGGCGATCTCGATGGCATCGGCTTCGTCCTCAAAGGGCATCACCGCCAGGACGGGCCCAAAGATCTCCTCCCGGAAGGCGGCCGAATCCCGCGCCACGGGGGCGAGCACCGTGGGTGGGAACCAGTACCCCGGACCGGACGGCGCCGTGCCCGCGAAGGCCACGGGGGCGCCCTCGGGGACGTATGCCGCTACCGCCGCGCGCTGCTCGGCGCTGATGAGCGGGCCCATCTCGCTCGTCTCGTCGCTGGGATCGAGCACGCGGAAGTTTCGCACGGCCGGCTCGAGCAGCTCGAGGAAGCGATCGTGCACGCTCGCCTCCACGAGGAGCCGGGATCGGGAGCAGCAATCTTGCCCGGCGTTGTCGAAGACGGACGCCGGTGCCGTGGCGGCCGCTCGCTCGAGGTCGGCATCGGCGAAGACGACGTTGGCGCTCTTGCCGCCGAGCTCGAGGGTGACGCGCTTCATCTGCTCGGCACAGCCGGCCATGATGCGCTTGCCCACCTCGGTCGAGCCCGTGAAGCACACCTTGCGGACGAGCGGGTGCGTGACGAAGCGCCATCCGACCACGCTCCCCCGGCCAGGCAGCACCTGGAAGACGCCCTCGGGGATACCGGCCTCGAGGAGAAGCTCGCCGATCCGGATGGCCGTCAGCGGCGTCAGATCGGCCGGCTTCAGGACGACGGCATTGCCGGCTGCCAATGCCGGTGCGAACCCCCAGGAGGCGATGGGCATGGGGAAATTCCAGGGAACGATGACGCCGACGACGCCGAGCGGCTCCCGGAAGGTGACGTCGACGCCGCCCCCGACAGGAATCTGCCGGCCGAACAGGCGCTCGGGTGCCCCGGAGTAGTAAGCGAGCACGTCGCGGACGTTGCCCGCCTCCCAGCGGGCGTTCGAGATCGTGTGACCGGAGTTTCGGACCTCGAGGAGGGCAAGCTCCTCGCGGGCGCCGTCCACAGCGTCGGCCGCTCGCCGCAGCAGCCGGGCGCGATCCCCCGGAGCGAGTGCGGCCCAGCCCTTCTGGGCGACGGCGGCGCGTGCGATGGCTGCGTCGGCTTCTTCGAGCTCGAAGAGGCTGATATGGGCGATGATCTGTTCGTCGGACGGGTTGACGACGTCACGGGTGATGCTCACGACACGGCCCTCACATCCGCTCGAAGGAGCGATAGCGCTCCCAGTCCGTCACGCTCGAGCCGAAGTTGGCCATCTCCACCTCTGCCATGTTCGCGTAGTGCTCGACGACGCGCTGGCCGAAGGCCTCGCGGGCGATGGCACTGGCAGCGAAACGATCCGCCGCCTCCCGCATCGTCTTCGGCAGCCGGGGAGCCGCCGAGGTGTAGGCATTGCCGACGAACTCCGGCTCGAGCACGAGGGCGTTGTCGACCCCGTGCAGGCCGCCGGCGACAAGAGCGGCGATGGCGAGGTAGGGGTTGACGTCGCCGCCTGGCACGCGGCACTCGACCCGGATCGCCTCACCGTGGCCGACGACGCGGAACGAGCACGTCCGGTTGTCCCGGCCCCAGGCGAGCGCCGTAGGAGCGAAGGAGCCGTCGGCGAAACGCTTGTAGCTGTTGATGTTGGGGGCGAGCAGCAGCGTGAGGTCGCCCGTGCAGGCGAGCATGCCGGCGAGGAACTGCTCGAAGAGCTCCGACATGCCGTGCTTGCCGGCGCCGGCGAACATCGGGACGCCGTCGGCGTCGCGGAGCGAGACGTGGATGTGGCAGCTGTTGCCTTCTCGCTCGTTGTACTTGGCCATGAAAGTGATGGAGCACCCCTCCTGTGAGGCGATCTCCTTCGTGCCCGTCTTGAACAAGGCGTGCTCGTCGGCCTTCGGGATGAGCTCGTCGTACCGGAAGGCGATCTCGTGTTGACCGAGGTTGCACTCCCCCTTCACCGACTCCACCCACATGCCGGCATCGGTCATCTCCCGCCTGATGCGGCCGAGGAGGGGCTCGAGGCGAGACGTGCCGAGGATCGAGTAGTCGACGTTGTAGCGGTTGGCCGGGGTGAGGCCGCGGTAGCCGCGGTCCCAGGCGTCCTCATAGGAGTTCTCGAACACGATGAACTCGAGCTCGGTGCCGGCGAGGCCGGTCCAACCTCGGTCGGCCAGTCGAGCAGCCTGCTCGAGCAAGATCTGCCGCGGTGCGGCCGCCACGGGGGCGCCGTCCTCCCAGCGAAGATCGGCCTGGCAGACCACCGTCTTTTCGTGCCAGGGCATCGCCCGCATCGTCTTCAGGTCGGGCTGCATGACGAAGTCGCCGTAGCCCGTGTCCCAGGACGACATCTCGTAGCCCGCCACGGTGTTCATGTCGACATCGACGGCGAGCAGGTAGCTGCACCCTTCGGTGGCGTGTTCGACGACCTCGCCGAGGAAGTGGCGGGCGTCGAAGCGCTTCCCCTGCAGGCGGCCCTGCATGTCGGTGAAGACGACGAGAACGGTATCGACGTCGTCCTCGGCCACGAGGCCTTCCAAGTTGTGAATGCTGAGTCGAGCCGGGCCCTTCCTCAATCGATCTCCTCCGATCGGCGCTGCGCTCTCGCGATCATGCCGCGTACAGCGCCGCGTCCGCTGAAAGCAACCTGGAGGGAGCGGGCGCCCACGCCGGGGCCGGATCCCCGAGAGGGCAACGGCGCGCCGGCTCGCCGACGCCGGCAAGCGCCATCGCCCCCGTTACCTCAGACGATGGCGGCGCCGGGAGCGGCCTGCCGTTGCGGCGCCGCCGTGACGAGGAGGCCGGCGACGTCGGCCGCCTCCCCCGGCACGTGCACGGCGCCTCCGAGGTGAAAGGCCAGGGTGTAGGGGTTGCCCGAGCTGCGGTTGTACTCGAGCGCATGCACGACGATGCGGTCGATGACGAGGCGGGCAGCGTTGGTGTCGGCGCCGATGAGGAGGATGGCGAACTCGTCGGAGTCGATACGTGCGAGCAAGTCGGATCCGCGGACCGTGTGCTGCAGCATTTGGCCCGCCTCAGCGAGGAGGCGATCGCCCACGTCGGAACCGAGTGTGCGGTTGACGTGGTCGAGACCCGCCACGTCCGCCCGCAGCATGACCGAGCCGAGGGCACGGCGATCGCTGAATGCCAGCATGCGGTTGCCGACCCGCTCGAAGCTGCGGGCGTTCATGGCGCCCGTGAGGGCGTCCGTCGTGACGTAGGGCAAAGGGGACAGCTCCGCCTCGATGAGGGCGACGAGGTCGGTGAGAACCGCCACCTCCGACTCTGAGAATTGCCGTTCCGCCATGTCGAACACGGCGAGGGCCCCGATGATCTCGCCGCCTGGAGCGTGGATGGGGACGCCGGCGTAGGCGACGAGCCCCGGCTCGGACACGACGGACGTGATGTCCCGGAAACGCTCGTCCGCCCGGGCGTTCGCCACCACGAGAGGACGACCGGAGGAGACGATGTGAGAGCAGAACCAGTACTCGCGCGGTGGCTGGCCGAGTGAAATGCCGGCGGGTTTCGCACCGTAGGCCGACTTGAAGAAGATCCGCCGCTCGGCGACCACGCTCATGATGCCGATCGGCGCGCCGCTGAGACGAGCGGCCAGCTGCACGACGCGGTCGAACCGCGCCTCAGGTGCTGTGTCCAACAACCGCAGCTCCTGCAACGCGAAGAGCCGCCCGGTCTCGTCAGACGCGAACGGTGCCGCCTCCACGCTGAGAGACTATCGGTGGAGGCGAAGCCGGCATGGCTGGAGGCGGGCTCGGCCCGGCTTGTTGACACGTCCTCTCCCCTCGCTCGGTCGTTGCGCCGTGGGCACCAGCGGTGGACAAGAGCGATGGGCTGACCCTCCAGCTACGGTTGCCGAGTATTCGCAAGGGCTGGCTCACGCGGAGGGAACACTCGAGAATGCGATCAGTCGACCCTGCCTGTGCTGGCGCCGCCCGCTGGCGCGCAGGTCGGGCTGGTCTGGTGTTGTCGATCGTGGCGGCTCTGCAGATCGCCGTCCTTCCACAGTTGGCTGCCGGCTCCGCCGCGAAACCGTCTACCGCCGCCGGCTCCTCGGTGGTGGGTGCCGATGCCGACGAGTTGGGCACGAACTGGTATCCGCATGCCGCCATCTCACCGGCGCAGGTCAACAACAAGGACTTCGGTCAGCTCTTCGACATCACACTTCCGAAGGTCGACGGGGTCGCACCCGGCGAGATCTACGCCCAGCCGATCGTCGCGAACGGCATCTTGCTCGTAGCGACCGAGGACGACAACGCCTACGGCCTCAACCCGCGCACGGGGGCGGTCGAGTGGTCCCGCAACTTCGGGCCGGCCTGGCAGTCGAGCACGATCAACTGCGGAGACCTGGCGCCAACCGTCGGTATCACCGGCACCCCGGTCGTCGACACCGCCACGGGGGTGGCGTATTTCACGACGGACACGGCGACGCCCGACGGCGGTGCCCTCTGGCAGATGCAGGCCGTCCATCTCGCCACCGGCACGGAGATGGCGAAATTCCCTGTCGCCATCGAGGGCGCTGCCACCAACCTGCTCGGCGACAGCTTCGACCCGACGTTCAACCCGGTGTACCAGATGCAGCGCCCCGGTCTGGCCCTCGTCAACGGTGAGGTGTATGCCGCCTTCGGCGCTCATTGCGACGAGTCGACCTGGTACGGCTGGATCGCCGGCGTGCGATCGACGGGCGTCTTGAACGACATGTGGGTCGACGAGACCACCGACAGCGCCGACGGCGGTGGCATCTGGGGCCCAGGAGGCATTGTCGTCGACAACTCGGGCAACCTCTATGTGGCCACGGGCAACGGCGGCACACCCTCGCCAGGCCCCGGTCTCGACGTTCCCGAGCCCGCCGGCCTGGGCGAATGCGTCATCAAGCTCTCCACCGGCGGTGCCCACCTGCAGCTGACCGACTACTTCTGCCCGTCGGACGCCGCCGCCCTAAACACCTACGACGGCGACCTCGGGTCCGGATCGCCCATCGGGCTGCCGGCGTCGTTCGGAACCCCGAGCGAGCCCGACCTGCTCGTCCAGGTCGGCAAGTCAGGCGAGGTCTACCTCCTCAACCGGAACGATCTCGGAGGGGTCGATCAGGGGCCGCCGAGCGATCTCGACGACGTCGTGAGCGAGACAGGCCCGCGCGGTGGCGTCTGGTCCCATCCGGCGGCCTGGCCGGGCGACGGCGGCTACCTCTACATCACAACGGCGAGCGCCGGTTCGACGGCGGCGGCCAGCACCGGCGAGCTCGACGTCTACCAGCGGGTCGTCACCGACGGGCAGGTGTCGCTCAACTGGGTCGGCACGGGTCCCGAGACGCCCTTCGGCAGCAGCGCCCCCATCGTCACCTCCGACCGCTCGCAGGCCGGCAGCGCCATCGTCTGGGAGGTCGTGCGGACGGGCACGGGCAACAGCGCCAAGCTGATGGCCCTCGGGGCGGTGCCGGTGGCAGGCAACAGCACGACACCGGCCGCCAGCCTGCCGCTGCTGTGGGAGGGCAGCGTCGGCAACTCGACGAAGTTCAACCCTCCCCTCGCGTATCAAGGGCGCATCTATGTCGCCAACTACGACGGACAGGTCCTCGCCTTCGGTCCGCGCAAGAACGCGCCACCGCTCACCGGCGCCAATGTCGAGGCGGCCGACACCGTCCTCGGCTCCAGCTCCGAGACCACCGCCACTTTGAGCGCCTCCGGCCCGGTGACGGTCCGGAGCGTTTCGGTCAGCGTGTCGACGGCTGGCGCGTCGGGAGCGTTTCGCACCCCGCCGCTCTCCAAGCAGCTGCACCTCACCGCCGGCAAGCGCATCAGCCTGCCGGTCAAGTTCGTGCCGGAGATCGTCGGCGGGCAGGAAGGCACGTTGACGCTGACGACCAACCTCGGGACCGTGTCGGTACGCCTGAGCGGAAGGGGCATACCCGAAGGCGTTCCCATCGCGGCCACGCCGCCGTCGGTGAGCTTTGGGATCCAGCCGATCGGAGGCGGGCCCGTCGTCGAAACGGTGTCCTTCAAGAACACGTCCCCGTCGTCGTTCACGGTCGACTCGGTCGGCATCGAATCCGGCTCACCCGCTCCCTTTTCTCTCGCCAACGGTTTTGCGCCACCTGAGATCCTGGCGGCCGGAGCCTCTCTGAGCGTGCCGGTCGACTTCACCCCACCCGCCACCTCGGGGGACTTCGTACAGACCTTCAGCGACCATCTCGTGGTCACGACGAGCGTCGGAGAGGCCACCGTCCCCCTCGAGGGGCAGGCGGCGCCTCCTCCGCAGATCGCCATCAGTTCCCTCAAGTTGAACGTCGGCACCGTGGCCATCGGCCAGAGCGGCATCGTGAGCTTCACGGTGGGCAATCGGGGGGGGACACCGCTCGCCATCAACAAGTCCAAGCCCCCCGTCGCCGACGGGTTCTCCCCGGTGACCTCCCTGCCGGAAGGGAGCGAGATCGCGGCCCACCACGCCCTCGTCGAGACAGTGCGCTTCTCGCCCGAGCGAGCCGGCAGAGCCTCTGCCACCTGGGTGATCAACGGCGACGACGGCTCAGGCTTGCAAACCGTGACCTTCACCGGGACTGGCGCCAGGGAGCACCGGCTTCCGTCGCCGCTACGGCCCGGCTGGCACCTGAGCGGCCGAGCGTCGCGAAGCCACGGGTACCTGCAGCTCACGCCGGCGAGCGCAGACGCCGCCGGGGCGGCGTTCTGGTCCGAGCCGATCGCGCCCGCGGGTCTGCGGGCGTCGTTCACGGCTGACATGACCGGAGGCAGCGGAGGCAGCGGGCTCACCTTTGCGCTCGTGAGCGGCCGCTCCCCACCCGGCCGTGCGGGCCTCGACGGCCCGGGGCTCGGTCTCGCCGGGCTACCAGCGGTGGCGGTGGCTCTCCAGAGCTCTCCAAGCGCCCAGAACCCGAACCGCAACTCCATCGGTGTCGTCACCTCGACGGCCGGGGGAACCGCTCTCGTGTGGCGCCAGCTCATCGACAGCAGCTCGTCCCTTCGCCGCCTCCCCCTGCAGGTGACCGTCACCATCGCCGGGGGGACGGTGACCGTGGAGCTCGACGGCTTCACGCTCCTCGCCACGAAGCTGAGGCTGCCGAAGCACGTCTATCTCGGCTTCACCGCCGCCACTGGCACTTACACCGACCGCCATCTCGTCTCGGGGGTTCAGGTCTCCTACCCTTGAGGCGAGGACGCTTCCGCCTTGGCTCTGCCGATCGTCGCCGTCAGTCCGGTCAACGTGATGCGAAATCGACCGCTCGATGCCCGAAACCACGGTGCCGTGCTGCCAACGAGCTCGAGCTCCAGGATGTGCCCGGCGGGGACCGTGTAGAGGTTCGGTTCCAGCTGGAAGGTGACGGATTGGCGCCCGGAGCTTCTCGAAGTCGTGTCGGCTACCTGGTCGACGCTCGGACGCAGATCGCCGGCCTCGATGAGCTGGCGGTAGCCGGTCTTCGGGTTGAGGTCCCAGAGACGACCGATGAGCTCCGGGAACCTGCCCGTGACGTGCAGCTCGGCGTGGATGAGGAGGCCGCCCACGACCGCCGTCGACTGCGCCACGGCCAGCTGGTAGACGGCCGTCCCCGGCTCCTGGGCGCCCGGCAGCTGCCGGCAATACGGGGCGTAGACCGGGTTGAGCTCGGCGGCCACCTGGCGCGAGCCGCCGGACGACGTCACGACTTGTGCGGCCGGCGAGCCGAACGAGAGCGCCCCCGCCTGCAACCCGGCGAACGTCGAGGCGTCCAGCAAAGGCCCCGAGGGAGCGCTCTTCGGGCAGGTCGTCCCCACGGCGATGACACCGGTCTCCGGGGTGGAATGCTGCAACATAACGGCATTGAGGAAGGCGATGACCTTGGCGTTCTGGAGGAGGACGTCGGCCGCCTTGTTCTGCGCCCAGCCGTGGCCGACGTCGTCAAAGATCATCAGCAGTGGGCTGTGGACGCCGGCGGCTTGCAGTTTGTCGGCGTAGTGGAGGGCTTCTGAGACCGGGAACAAGGTGTCGGTCCACCCGTTCTGTATCACCGTCGGGGCCGGGCCCCCGGCCGGCATGGGGATGTCGATGGGCGAGTGGTACTCCTGCATCGCCTGCAGCGCCTCCTCAGCCGGTGCCCCGTACGGCTCCCCCGCGCTGATGGCGTCGAACCAATCGGTCATGTTCGCCGTCGCCTCCGCCCCCGGTGGAGGCAGGTAGAAAGCGGTAGAGGCGCTGTAGAGAAGATCGGCCCACGACTGTTTCTCCACGCCGACGGGTTGCAGGTCGCTTTGCGGACCGGCGTCCGTCGCCGTCAGCAGCCGGCCGTTCGGGGCGAGGGCGGAGGCGAGGTCGTCCCAGGGCCACTCCGCGTAGGCGGCCGCGATCTCCATCGGGATGCGCCGTTTGGGGCTCCTCCACGGCACGAGCGAGCCGTCCGGTTCGCGCACGCGGTTCTTCAGCACCGCCAGCTCGAGGGCCTCTGCCGCCCCATAGGAGATGCCGAGCACGGCGATGTCAGGCTGCGCGATCCCTTCGTCGACGAGCATGCCCGCGAGGTACTGGGTGTCGTGAATCTCATAGCGCTGATCGGCGACGTGGATGTAACCCTCGGCGCACGCAGGCGTGCCAACACGTGATTGCGCCGTGCCGCAGGAGTCGCCGAAACCCCTCGCCGTGTACATCAACACGGCGTACCCCATGGCAGCGAAGGTGACGTCGTCGAGGAGGCCGTCATCACGCGTCGTCTCCCAAACGGTCTTGGAGCCGCCGAGGCCGTGCAGCATGACGATGAGTGGGAACGGGCCTCTGCCCGTGGCTGGCAAGGCCACGTCGGCGTCGAGGGGGACGCCGTCGAAGCTCGGGACGCGACGATCCTTTCCGTTCACCTGCCCGCCGACGCACAAGCGGATGCCGTAGCGGGGTTCGCAGGACAGCCTCCCGAAGGGGCGGGGCCCGCCAGGCGACAGCTGGCTGGCGCTCAGGGGCGGCGCCCAGGGCGACCAGGGGGCGAGCGCGACGACGAGGAGTCCGCAACCGAGCACGACGGCTGCACGTCGCCGGTTGGGGTGATCGAGTCCGACGCATCGGTCGATGCGGCGCCGATCTTGCGCCGGCCGCAAGCCTGAGGGAGGCACTGCGCGCATGCTAGGACGGGGGCACCGGTACCGCCCACAGGAGAACGAGATGCCCACTCAAGATCAGATCGTCGACGCGCTGCGAGAGCGGATGCTGGAGGCGATCACCTCGCGGAACATGACGTCCGAGACGCTCCTCACCCTCGCCGAGGCGTACGCCTGGTTGGTAGCTCCCGACCAGGCTCACGGTCCCCGCAAAGCCGCCGGCTGACGGCGCCCGCAGCGGGCGCCACCGGCCGGGCGCAGGCGGCGTGGGAAGCGAGAAGAAACTTTCGGCAAAGACTCAAGTCCAGCCGACAGCCGGCCGACAATTTACGAAGCCTGTTCCAAAGCGTTGCGACCGCCTCCGGCACCCCCCTTCGCCGGAGGCGTTGTCGCGTCCGGGGATCGTCCCGAGCAGGCACTCGGCCGGAGGCGTTGTCGCGTCCGGGGATCATCGCGAGCAGGCAGCCGGCCGAGCGGCGCCACCGGGCGGTTCCCCCTGCGGCGACGAACGGGGTTGGCTACGGTAGCGGAGGCGCCGGGCGGGGACCCCGGACGAGGAGGGGAAAATCATGATGGTCACTCGCCGGACGAGCCGTCGGAACTTTCGGTTCCGCCTAGGTGGGACGTTGCTCGTGTGCTCCGCTTTGGTCGCTCTCGCCACGGCTGGAGCCGGCGACCAGGCAGCGGCGTCCGCCGGTCGCCTGCATGCCGTGCTCACGTCGTACCTGGCCCCTGTGGGCAAGGCCGCCGCCGTCCCGCTGGCCGACCACCCGCTCGGTGCCGCCCGGGCGGCTACCCCACTGCACATCGACGTCGTGCTCGAGCCGCGCAACCCGGCGGCCATGACCTCGTTCGCCACGGCCGTCTCCACCCCGGGCAACCCCCTCTATGGCCACTTCCTTGCCCGCGGTCAATTCGCCTCCGTCTTCGGGCCTACGCCTGCCACCATCTCGGCGGTCACGGCCGTGCTTCGCCAGGCCGGCCTGCGGCCTGGCGCCATCACCCCTGACCACCTGATCATCCCGGTGAGCGCCAACGTCGGGCTCGTGGAAAGAGCGCTGCACGTCTCACTGCGCCTCTACCGCCAGCCGGCCGGCACCGTGCCGGCCACGGCCATCGTGAACACCGACGCCCCCACGCTGCCGAGCGCCATCGCCCGAGACGTGCAGGGGATCATCGGCCTCGACACCGTCAGCTCACGTGCGCCCGGTCCGATCGCCGCCCACCGTCACCCACGACTGACGGCCGTTCCCTCCGTCGTCCCCACGAGCGGCCCCATCGCCTGCGCGACAGCCAAGGCGGTGGCCAAGGAGTTCTCCGGCTGGACCGAGACGCAGCTCGCGCAGGCGTACTCCTTCGACGGGGTCTTCGCCAAGGGCGATCTCGGCAAAGGCGTCACCATCGCCCTGTTCGAGGAGCAGACGTACTCCAAGAGCGACATCGCGAAGTTCCAGTCCTGCTACCACACCCATGTCCCGCTCACGAACGTGTCCGTCGACGGCGGAAGCAAGGACGCCGACTTCTCTCCTGAGGCGGCCCTCGACATCGAAACCGTCATCGGCCTCGCCCCCAAGGCATCTGTACGGGTCTACGAGACGATCGGGAGCGGTACGGGCCCGACAGATGGCTACGACAAGATCGTCACTCAGGACAAGGCACAGGTCATCTCCTCGAGCTGGTCGACCGCCCCCTTCGGCTGTGACGTCTTCGTCCCCGAGTCAGTCATCAAGGCGGAGAACTCCATCTTCAAGGAGGCCGCCATCCAGGGGCAGTCCACCTTCGTGGCCGACGGTGACGTGGGCTCGGAAGGCTGCATGGCGAACGGTTCGCCGGCCGAGATCAGCCAGCCTCCTGGGCCTGACGCCGTCGCCGTGGACCCGGCGACCCAGACCGTTTACTTCGCCAATTCGATCACCGGGGACATCACCGTCGCCAACGAGGCCACGCTCGAAACCGTCGGGACGATCGCTCTCGGATCGACGACCGAGCCAGAGGGCCTCGCCGTGGATCCGACCACGAACCAACTCTGGGTCTCGGAAGACGCCCTTGGCATCGTCGCCGAGATCGACGGGGCGACGTGCGACAGCGCCAACCAGTCCGGCTGCAGCGCCACCCCCATGACGGTCATCAACGACCCCGGTAGCGAGCCCATCGGTATCGCCGTCGACAGCGCCACCGGCACCGCCTACGTGGCCCTTGCCGGCATTGACGACATCG
>Ga0187879_10000154_pt1 | contig 49454 bp, 41 predicted proteins | sample June2016WEW_19_1_FD_132423 | JGI IMG/M metagenome (GOLD analysis project Ga0187879, IMG submission 132423) | Peatland microbial communities from SPRUCE experiment site at the Marcell Experimental Forest, Minnesota, USA - June2016WEW_19_10 | ecosystem: Environmental > Terrestrial > Soil >... | reverse complement strand
GCACGTCCGCTCCTTACCGAAGACTGAACACACCGAGCAAAGGTGCCGAGCACGAGCGTCTCCTGACTGGGACAAACCCGATCAGAACACGTGTTCGTATCCTACCAAGGGGCTGTGTCACACCCAGACATGTTCGAAAATAGTTGCATACGTTATGCATCTGCTTCTAGGCTTAAACTGTGATGACTCGATGAGCAATGCCCGAACGGCACCGCCGCCCGCGGCTGCGTCACCGGCAAAGGTCCGTTCACCGAGAGAGGCAGCCGCTCAGGACCGTCGTGCGCTCCGTGCGCCCTCTGCGCCCTCTGCGCCCCCTACGCGCCCGCCGGCCACGATGCGCCCGCCGGCCACGATGCCCCCGCCGGCCACGATGCCCCCGCCGGCCACGATGCCCCCGCCGGCCACGATGCCCCCGCCGGCAGCTTCGCCGACGACGGGCACGGCTCAGCGGGACTTCAGCCGAATCGAGGCCGCCCTCGCCGACCTCCTTCGTCTGATCAGCTCGATCCGGGTGCACGAGGCGCGCATGACGGCGGCAGATCTGCGAGTGTCCCGCACGCAGCTGAGCTTCCTCGGTTGGCTGGCGGAGCGTGGACCGACACCGGTGTCGAAGTTGGCCGAGTGGGCAGACGTCAGCCAGCCGGCCGCCAGCCGGGCGCTCAGCGATCTCGAAGCCGACGGCTACGTGGAGCGCACCGCCGACGACTCCGATGGGCGCGTGAACCTCATGGTGCTCACACCGACCGGCCTGGACGCCCGTGCCCGCGTTCGCGAGCTCATGCGCGCTCAGCTCGCCTCCGCCTTGTCCGACATGCCGGCCACCGACCGCAGGCGACTGGCCGAGCTGTTGGCACAGCTCGTAGCAGGGCTGCGGGAGGCTCGAATGACCGAGCGAGGGCGTTAGTGAGGACCGTCGGCTCCGAGCAGCCAGCCGAGCAGGATCTCTTCAGCGACTACGTCGGCGTGTCGGGCCTGCCGGTAACGGCGCGCCACGCTGTCAACGAAGCCATGACCGCTCACTGGTGCGACGCCATGGGCGACGGCAACCCTTCCTACACGAACGAAGAGTTCGCCCTCTCGTCCCTGCACGGCGGCATCGTGGCGCCACCAGCGATGCTCGATGTCTGGGACCGCGGCGGCCTCGTCTTCCCGCGCCATTCCGCTAGCCCGCGCACAAAAGTGATGGAACGGTTGTTCGCCGACGGCTTCGATTCGATCGTCGCCGTCAACGCCGAGCTCGAGTTCTCTCGTTACCTTCGCCGCGGGGAGCTCGTCTCCAACGTGGAGGTCCTCGACGATGTCTCCTCCCTCAAACGCACGGCGCGGGGTCCCGGCTACTTCGTCACCACGCGGCACCGCTACACGAATCAGCTCGGCGAACACGTGGGCGACCTCATGTTCCGCATGCTCATCTTCCGTCCCGAGGCACGGGAGGAGCCGGAGCCGGCCGAGGCCGAGGGCGTGCCCGACCCGGATCCGTCGCTTCGGCCGCTGCCGGCGATCAATGACGACAACCGGTTCTTCTGGGAGGGAGCCGAGCGTCGCGAGCTCCGGGTGCAACGGTGCGGCCGATGCAGCCGCCTCCTCACCCCGCCGGGGCCGAGATGCCCGGCGTGCGGCTCGTTCGAAATGAGCTGGACCGTCGCCTCTGGGCGCGGCCGGCTGTACAGCTTCGCCGTTCCCGAGCACCCGAAGGTGGCGGGTTTCTCGTATCCGCTGACCGTGGGTCTGGTGGAGTTGGAGGAAGGAAGTCGGATCGTCGCCGATCTCGTGGGACTCGACCCGCACGACGATGTACACATCGGCATGCCCCTCGAGCTCTGCTGGCTGGAGGGCGCCCCGCTGCCGTTGCCGCAGTTTCGCGCCCCGGCGCCGGTGCGGGCGGCCGAGACGGTGCGACTCGACGACCTCAGCGCCGGCGACGTCCTGCCGCTCTGTTCCCTACCGATCACGACCACTCTCGTAGTAGCAGGGGCCATCGCCACGCGGGACTACACGCCGGTGCACCATGACCGGGCGGTGGCCGAGCGCGAAGGATCGAAAGACGTTTTCCTCAACATCAACACCTCCGTCGGTTTGGTGGAGCGGGTCGTCTCCGACTGGGCAGGGCCGGAAGCCGTCTTCCGATCGATCCGTCTCCGCCTGGGTGCTCCTGGCTACCCGGGTGACTTGCTGACGTTCTCCGGCCGGGTCGCCGCCCTCGACAGCGAAACCGGCACGGCAACAATCAGCCTCACCGCTAAGGACTCCCTCGGTGATCACGCCGTCGCCACCGTCGAGCTGTTATTGCCCCGTGCGCCCGGCGCGCCAACCAGGCCCCGCGCGCCCGGCGCGCCAAAAGCGCCAACAGCGCCAACAGCGCCAACCGTGCCCGGCGGTCCCGGCAGCCCCGGCGGGAGGCGATCGTGAGGCGCCACGCCTACGCCGGCACGACGGCGATCTGCGGCATCGGGGCGACGGAGTTCTCGAAACGCTCGGGCCGCAGTGAGCTCCGCCTTGCGCTCGAGGCGTGCGTGGCTGCCCTTGACGACGCCGGTGTCGAAGCGGGCAAGGTGAACGGCCTCTCGACATTCACGATGGAGACAAACCCGGAGAACGAGCTCATGCGACTGCTCGGCATCGCCGAGCTCACGCATTTCAGCCGCGTTCATTTCGGTGGCGGGGCGCCGTGCGCCACCGTGCAGATGGCGGCCATGGCCATCAACGAGGGTGTCGCCGACTACGTGCTCTGCTATCGAGCCTTCAACGAGCGGTCGGGACATCGCTTCGGGACCGGCGTGCAGGGGAGGGCGCCGACGGCCACGGCCGAGGAGGCGCAGTACGCCTGGACCTCTCCGTACGGACTCCTGACACCTGCGTCCTGGGTGGCCATGTTCGCCCGCCGGATCATGCACGAGCACGGAGTGGAGAGCGAGGACTTCGGCCGCGTGGCGGTGGCCGACCGCCGGCACGCCGCCACGAACCCGGCGGCACACTTCTACGGCAAGCCCATCACCCTCGAGGAACACCAGGCGAGCCGGTTCATCGTGGAGCCGCTGCACCTGCTCGATTGCTGCCAGGAGACCGACGGCGGCCAAGCCATCCTCGTGACGAGCCTAGAGCAGGCCCGTGATCTACGGCAGAAACCCGTCGTCATCGAGGCGGCCGCCCAGGGGATGGCCGACGAGCAGCAGATGATGCGGTCGTACTTTCGCCAGTCCTTGACGGGATTGCCCGAGATGGGGACGTGCGCTCGCCAGATCTGGGAGACGTCCGGCCTCAGCGTCGACGACGTGCGCACGGCGATCTTCTATGACCACTTCACGCCGTTCGTTCTGCCCCAGATCGAGGAGTTCGGATTCTGCGGGCGCGGGGAGGCTCGGCACTTCATCGCCGACGGCAACATCGAGCTCGGTGGTCGCCTGCCCATCAACACGCACGGCGGGCAGTTGGGCGAGGCGTACCTGCACGGGATGAACGGCATTGCCGAGGGTGTGCGACAAGTGCGCGGCACATCGGTGAATCAGGTCGTCGGTGCGGAGCACGTCCTTGTCACAAGCGGAACCGGGGTCCCGACGAGCGCCCTCATGCTCGGAGCCGATCGCTAGCTCACACCCAGTGTTGGGCGTTTCGCAGCGCTGTGGCCATGATGGTCAGCGTCGGGTTGTGACCTCCGGCGGAGGGGAAGACGCTGCCATCGGCGACAAAGACGTTGTCGAGGAAGTGGTGACGCCCCGTCGCGTCCGTGACCGAGGTCTTCGGGTCGCTCCCCATGCGCATTCCACCCATGATGTGCGCCGTCTGCACCGTGACGCCCGCTCCGATGGGGAAGCGTTGCGAGGGCTCTTCGGGTAGGGCGATGGCGGCACTGGCGCCGGCGGCTTTCAGGAGGCGCACGACCCAGGGCATGTAGAAGGCCTGTGCGGCCAGCTCGTGGCGACCGGGCGCGTAGGTGATGCGGGCGACGGGCAAGCCTCGCCAGTCGCGGACCCTCGGGTCGAGGTCGACGCGGTTGGAGGCGTAGGGCAGATCCTCGCCCATGAGCGTGAGGCCCAGCAGCCGGTCGCGCAGCAGGCTCGATCGCATGAGGCGCTTGAACTCGGTGCCGAAGGGTTTCGCCGGAGAGATGATCTGCAGGATCTGTTGGTACTGGGCGGCCTCTTGGAGCGGCGGGTCCGTCCCTCCGAGCTCGACCTTGCCAGCGCGGAAGTAGGGGAGACCGGCCGCACGGGCGGCCGCCCGGGCGCCTGGGAAGTCCGGATCGGCGAAGTCGTCAATGTCGTGGGTGTGGTCGCGCCCGCGGTAGGCGTGCAGACGCTCGTCGAGAAAGATGCCCGAGCCGTCCGTGAACCAGTGGAACATCATGTAGCGACCGGCGACGTCGTGCGGGTCAGGCAGGGAGGACAGCAAAGCCAAGCGGGAAGACTCGATGCCGTTGCCCCCGATGACGACCTGGTCGGCTGCCATCGTGTGACGGGCGCCGGAGACGTCGATGAAGGTGACGCCGGTTGCGCGGCCGCCCTTCGTCTCGACGCGGATGACGTTTGAGCTGTCCATCAGCTGCGCGCCGGAGAGGAGAGCGTGCCGCAGCGGAGCCAGGGCACCGATACGCGCTTGGATAGGGCATCCGTAACCCGAACAGAAACCACAGTTGTTGCAGACAGGCCTCCCGTCGTACTCCCGGCTCGTGATGGCCATGGCGGAGGGGAACGGGTGGAGCCCGACCTTCGTGCAACCCCCCGCGACGACGAGCGATGAGAACTGTGGCGGGCCGGGCGGCATCGGGAAGGGCCCGGATCTGGGAGCGTGCGCAAGGGTCAGCTCCGGCAGGGCCGAGACGTCGCCCTGCACGCCGATGAGCCGCTCGACCGCCTCGTAGTGCGGGGCGATCTCGGCATAGTCGAACGGCCAGTCCTCGACGGCAGCGCCGGGGATAGGCCCGAGGAGCGAGAGCTTCTTGAAGTCGATGTCCCAGTAGCGGGGCGTCTTGGCGTCCCAGTGCACGGCGCCGCCGCCGACGGTCTGGGCAAGCGGCTGCACGAGCCCGACGAAGGGCGCCTTGTCCCGCGGAGACGTCCGGAAGACGCGGGGATCGGTGATCGGATCGGGGGCGGCGAAGTTCCGGTTCATCTTCAGCTCATCGTTCGAGAACAGCGTTCCCGGTCGTTGCGACTCGAGGTCGGTGAAGAAGTTCCTGCCTTTCTCGAGGATCGTGACGTCGTGGCCGGCGCCGGCGAGCACCATGGCTGCGGTGGAGGCGCCCGCGCCGCTTCCGATGACGATCGTCCGAGTGGTCATTGCGCCCTCGTCACTTCTCGTTGGACGTGGCGATCAAGGACAGGAGCTGGGCAGCGGTGGCGTCGGGCACGTACACGTCGGGGCCGTCCGAGTCGGTCACCTCGGCGGCCGTGTAACCGCGCGGCTGCACATCGCCCGGGAAACCGATGTCGTTCCAACCGACGAGATCGGCGTTGCCCCCGTATTCGGGTGGCGAGTACATCGCCTCGATGGCATGACCGAACAAGAGCGTCGTGAAGCCACCGGGGTCCTTCGCAAGGACGGCATCCCGGCGCTCCTTGGTAGCCGTCGTGAAGTCGCCCCCGACCCCCTTGTCGAGGGCGGCGATACCTCGTTCGTAGGCAGCCCGCCAGGCGGCGGTTCGAGCCTTCCACGCCGTCGCCTCGGCAGGACCGAGGCCGATGAAGTGCGCCATGTCGTCGGTGGAGCTCCCAGCGCGGTTGGAGAACGGTCCGCCGGCGAAGATCGCTTGCGGCGACAAGGTGAGAGCCCCGAGCATCGTGTCGATGTACCGCACGACGTTGGCCTCGCGGGCGCCCGGGTGGCCCGCTTCGGCCGGGTCGTCGAGCGGACCGGGGATGAGCCGGGCGGTGGCCTCCACGACGACGGCGGCCTCGTGCGCGTCGAAGACGAGAAACCCGCCATGATGCGTCCCGACAAGGGTTGTTGCCCCACCGCCGGGGGCGGCTGTCGTCGACGGGCTTCTCGTGCAACCGGCGAGCAGCTCCGCTGGGAGCAGGACGGCGAGAGCTGCTAGGCCGGTGCCCTGGAGGACGCTGCGGCGCGAGACGGATTGCACGGGGCGAGAGTCTCTCATCTCGGGGCCCCGGAGGCCGAGTCGGTCGACGCCGCCTCCGGCTCCGCCTCCGGTCCGGAGCTGGAGCCTGAGCTGGCGCCTGGCAGGTTCCCGGCTTCGGCTGCAGGTCCGATCACGGCCAGTACAGCACCCGCCGCCACCTGCGCGCCGGCCGTCACGCGGATCTCCCGAACGATGCCTTGACCGGGGCTGCGAACGGGATGCTCCATCTTCATGGCCTCGAGAATGAACAGCACGGCACCTCTGTCGACCTCATCACCCTCATGCGCCAGGACCTGAATGACGGCGCCCGGCATGGGCGACAGGAGCGACCCTTCTGCCACAAGGCTGCCGGGCGCCGGGAAGCGCGGCACCTCGATGAGGACGGAGTGACCGAGAGGGCTGTCGACGTACGTCGTGTCCGAGTCGACGTGGACGGCGGCCCGCACGGATCGGCCCCTCACGACGAGCTCGACGCTCTCTGGAGTCGCCGCCGAGACCTGTACAGCCGTATCGCCGGCGCCGGCCTGCGAGGTCCACTCACGGGCTTCACCTTCGGTCACCCAGGCAGTGGCAGACGTGTCCGGTGCAGCCACGTAGGAGACGGTCACTTGGGTGTCCGACTCCCGGAACGACAGGCGTTGGGGCAGGTCACGGACGTTTCGCCAACCTGGCGGCACTGCCTTCTGCACGACGGCGGCAGCTCGGCGGCCCGCCTGGGCGGCCAGGGCGCCGGCGACGGCGTGTGCAGCGCGGCGCTCGGCGACGGACGACGGCCCGGCGCCGATCTCGGCGAGCAGGACGGGGTCGTGGGAGTCGATGAAGGTCGTGTCCGTCCGGCCGGAGAGGAACTCGGGATGGCGGAGTACTCCCACGAGCATGTCGCGGTTCGTCACGAGGCCATGAATGTGCGCTCGTTCGAGGCTGTAGGCGAGCCGCCGGGCCGCCTCCGACCGGCTCGGCGCCCAGGCGATCACTTTCGCCAGCAGGGCGTCGTAGTACGGCGGCACGGCCGATCCGGAGACGACGCCGGAGTCGATGCGCAACCCCTCTGCCGGCTCGACTTCGAACCGCGATAAGCGTCCGGCGACCGGGAGGAAACCGGCGGCCACGTCTTCCGCATACAGCCGGGCCTCGATAGCGTGCCCGCGGATCTCGGCTCGGACCGCTTCCATCGGCAAGGGCGCCCCCTCGGCCACGAGGAGCTGCAAGGCGACAAGGTCGAGGCCCGTGACCGCCTCGGTGACGGGGTGCTCCACCTGCAAGCGCGTATTGACCTCCAGGAAGAAATACCTCCCGTCCTCGTCAACTACGAATTCGACTGTGCCGGCACCGAGGTAGCCGATGGCGCGGGCCGCAGCCACCGCCGCCTTCCCGAGCGCCGCCCGCAGCTCGGTGCTGACTCCGGGTGACGGGCTCTCCTCGATCACCTTCTGAAAACGACGCTGGATCGAGCACTCGCGTTCGAAGAGATGAACGACCGTGCCGTGGGCGTCCGCCAGCACCTGCACCTCGATGTGACGGGGCGAGAGCACGAGCCGCTCGGCGAACAACGTCCCGTCGCCGAAGGCCCCGGACGCCTCGCGCCGCGTCGCTTCGACAGCGGCAGCCGCCTCTTCCGGCCCGGCGACCGTTCGCATGCCGCGGCCACCGCCCCCGAAGGCGGCCTTCAGCAGGAGGGGCCACCCGATCTCGGAGGCGATCTCCACGACGTCGGCCGCCTCGGCAACGGTGCCGCCCGGGAGAACGGGGACGCCATGGGACGCCATGAGCTCTTTGGCGGCCAGTTTCGACCCCATGGCTTGTATGGACTGCGGCGACGGCCCGACGAAGGTGACGCCGGCCTCGGCGCACGACCGGGCGAAGGCGGCGTTCTCGGACAAGAAGCCGTAACCCGGGTGAATGGCGTCTGCTCCCGTGGAGCGGGCGGCGGCCAGAAGGGCGTCGGCGTTCAGGTAAGTATCGACCGGCGAGGTCCCCGCCAGCCGCACGGCCACGTCCGCCTCAGCGGCGAACGGCAGGTCGGCATCGGCGTCGGAATAGACGGCGACGGTGGAGATCCCGAGGGCGCGGGCGGTGCGGAAGATGCGACGGGCGATCTCGCCTCGGTTGGCGACGAGTAGGCGGTCGATGGTGGTCACGAGGGCGCCCGCATCACATCCGGAACACACCGAAGCCACGGCGGCCCTCCACCACCTGCGAATGCACGGCGGAGAGGGCGATGCCGAGAACCGTCCGCGTGTCGCGGGGGTCGATGATCCCGTCGTCGTAGCACTTGCCCGTCATGAAGAGGGCAGCCTGCTCTCGCTCGATCTGTGCTTCGACGAACTGGCGGCGCATGGCGTCCTCTTCTTCGGAGAACGGCCTCCCTCCGGCCTCGGCGGCTTGGCGCGCGACGATGGAGAGAACGCCCGCCAGTTGCGTCGGACCCATGACGGCCACCTTGGCGCCTGGCCACGTGAAGAGGAAACGAGGTCCGAAGGCGCGGCCGCACATGCCGTAATTGCCTGCGCCGTAGGACGCCCCGATGATGACGCTCAGGTGGGGCACGCCGCTGTTGGCCACGGCGTTGATCATCTTCGAGCCGTCTTTCACGATGCCCGCCTGCTCGTAGTCCTTGCCGACCATGTAGCCGGTCGTGTTGTGCAGGAACAGCAGGGGTGTGTCGATCTGGTTGGCCAGCAGGATGAACTCCGTGGCCTTCTTCGACTCCTCCATGAACAGCACACCGCGGCTGTTGGCAAGGATGCCGACGGCGTATCCGTGCAGATGCGCCCAGCCGGTGACAAGGCTCGTGCCGTAGGTGGGCTTGTACTCGTCAAATTCAGAGCTGTCGACGATGCGGGCGACCACTTCGAGCGGGTCGAAGGGCACCCGCAGGTCAGCCGAGACGACGCCGAGGAGCTCCTCAGGGTCATGGGCCGGCTCTTCGGGCGGTTTCGAGGGGCCCGGGCCGCGTTTGCGCCAGTTCAGATGCGAGACGATCTGCCGCCCGATGCGGATGCAATCGAGCTCATCGACGGCGAGGTAGTCGGAGAGACCCGACACGCGCGAGTGCATCTCTGCTCCGCCCAGCTCCTCGTCCGCGGAATCCTCTCCGGTGGCCATCTTCACCAGCGGCGGGCCGCCGAGGAACACCTTCGCCGCCCGGTCGACCATGACGGCGTAGTCGCACATGCCCGGTACGTAGGCACCGCCGGCGGTCGAGTTCCCGAACACGAGGGCGATCGTCGGGATGCCGGCCGCTGACAAACGCGTGAGGTCACGAAAGCTCTGGCCCCCGGGCACGAAGATGTCCGCCTGCGTGGGCAGGTCGGCGCCGCCCGATTCCACCAGGTGGATGACCGGGAGGCGGTTCTCCATGGCGATCTCATGAGCCCGCAGGCTCTTGCGGAGCGTGTACGGGTTCGTCGTTCCGCCCCGCACGGTCGGGTCGCTCCCGGAGATGACGCATTCCACGCCGGAGACGATCCCGATGCCGGTGACACAGCTCGCCCCGACTTGGAAGTCGCTTGCGTAGGCGGCAAGCGGAGACAGCTCGAGGAAGGCCGAATCGCGGTCGAGCAGGAGCTCGATGCGCTCCCGCACGAGGAGCTTGCCGCGAGCGCGGTGCCGGTCCCGGTAGCGGGCACCGCCCCCAGCGCGGGCGATGGCGAGCTGTTCGTCGTGCTCCGCCAGCAGCTCGAGCGACTTGGCACGGTTGGCGGCATAGGTCTCGCTCGAGGTGTCGATCACGCTCTCGAGAACCGGCAACTCGATCCTTTCCGCCGCTCGGTGGGCTGTCTTTCGGGGCGATGTCGCCATCGGTGCTCTCGCCCGCATCCTTCGTGCTTCGTGAGGCGGTGCAACCGTACAGAATCGGGGACGTGAACATCGGAGTCGTCTTCCCCCAGACCGAGATCGGACACGACGCCGGAGGCGTCCGGGCCTACGCCGAAGCCGCCGCCGAGCTGGGCTACTCACATGTGCTCGCCTACGACCACGTGCTCGGAGTCGACACGAGCGTGCGCCCGGACTGGCGCGGCCCGTACGACCTTCACAGCTCGTTCCACGAGCCCTTCGTCCTCTTCGGCTTCCTCGCCGGCTTCACCTCGCTCGAGGTCGTCACGGGCATTCTCATCGGCCCACAGCGCCAGACGGCCCTCATCGCCAAGCAGGCGGCCGCTGTCGACGTCTTCACCGGGGGCAAGCTCCGCCTCGGCCTCGGCATTGGATGGAACCCTGTGGAGTACGACGCCCTCGGGAAGGACTTCTCCAACCGCGGCCGTCGTCTGGAGGAGCAGATCGCCTTGCTCCGTCGTTTGTTCACGCAGGAGAGCGTGACCTTCGAGGGCAGCTACGACCACGTCGTGGGGGCGGGTCTGTGTCCCTTGCCGCCGCAGCGCCCGATTCCTATCTGGGTGGGAGCGTCTAGCCAACCGGCCCTGCGAAGGGCGGGGCGGCTGGCCGACGGCTGGTTCCCGCAGGCGGTCCCCGGGCACGGCCTCGAGGAGGCGGCCGAGACGGTCCGCGCGGGCGCCGAGGAGTCTGGGCGTGACCCGTCCAGCCTCGGTATGGAGGGGAGCCTGAACGCCGGCGCGGGACCGCACGACGTCTCCAAACATCTCGAGCGCTGGCGCGCTGCCGGCGCCACCCACATGTCGATCAACACGATGGGTGCAGGCCTGCGCGGCGCTGACGCTCATATCGCCGCCCTCGCCGCCGCGGCGGAATTCGCCCTGTCAGATGAGGGGCGCGCCGGGGGGTAGTTTCGGTTGGATGCGCCCCCTCGACGGCGTCAATGACGACGTCGCCGCGACTGACGAGCCTGTGCGGCCGCCGTTGGAACCCGTCGTCGCCGCCCGCGATCTCACGAAACGCTTCGGCTCTTTCACGGCCGTCGACGGAGTGAGCTTCGCCATCGAGCGGGGGGAGGCGTTCGGGTTCCTCGGGCCGAACGGGGCCGGCAAGACCTCGACGATGCGGATGGTCGCGTGCCTGAGCCCCGTTTCCTCCGGCACCCTGCGCGTGCTGGGAATGGATCCGGCGACCGACGGTGCCCGCATCCGGGGGAGGCTCGGAGTCGTGCCGCAGGAGGACACGCTCGACCTCGAGTTGACCGTTCGCGACAACCTCTATCTCTACGGGCGGTACTTCGACATCCCCAAGCGGGTGGTGCGTGGGCGCGTCGAGGAGCTCCTGGACTTCGCTCAGCTGACCGAACGCGGCGACGACCAGGTCGACAAGCTGAGCGGAGGCATGAAACGCCGCCTCACGATTGCTCGCGCCCTCGTCTCGGAGCCGGAGCTCGTGATCCTGGACGAGCCCACGACCGGCCTCGACCCGCAGGCGCGGCACCTCTTGTGGGATCGCCTGTACCGCTTGAAGCAGCGTGGCGTGACCCTCGTCATCACGACCCACTACATGGATGAGGCCGAGCAACTGTGCGATCGCCTCGTCGTCATGGATGGGGGGCGGATCGCCGCCGAAGGGTCGCCACAGTCCCTCATCGACGAGTGGTCGGCTCGAGAGGTCGTGGAGCTTCGCTTCGGGGCGGACGAGAACGCCGCCGTCGGCGAGCAGCTGTCGGGGTACGCCCCCCGCGTGGAGGTGCTGCCCGACAGGGTGCTGCTCTACGCCGACGACGGCGACGACGTCATGCACGCCGTGCACGCGGCCGGGTGGCGCCCCGAGAGCGCTCTCGTGCGCCGATCGAGCCTGGAGGACGTCTTCCTCCGCCTGACCGGCAGGAGCCTCGTCGATTGAGTGCCGCCAGGAGCGCCGAGCTGGAGGTGCCGTTCGATTCGTCCCGTGACGGTGGAACCCCCGGAGCGCTGCGTGTCTACGGCTACATGCTGTTGCGATACAAGCGGACCTGGCGGGGCACCCTCACGACGAGCTTTCTCTACCCGCTTCTGTACCTGCTTGCCATGGGTCTCGGCCTCGGCCATCTCGTCGACCAGCACCTCGCCGCCGGGTCGGCCGGCCTTGCTCGCCTCGGCGGCGAGACCTACGTGCAGTTCATCGCTCCCGGGCTGCTGGCCGCCACGGGGATGCAGATGGGCTACAACGAGGCCACCTACCCCGTGATGCACGGCGTGAAGTGGGACCGGGTGTATTTCGCCATGATCGCCACACCGATCCCGGTACGCAGCGTCCAGATCGGTCACCTCGCTTGGATCGCCACCAGACTCGCCACGGCTGCCGCCATCTTTCTGGCGATCATCGCCGCTTTCGGCGACGTCCGCTCCTTCTGGGCCATTCTCGCCCTCCCGGCAGCCGTCCTCACGGGCCTCGCGTTCTCCGCACCCATGAGCGCCTTCAGCGCCAAGCAGGAGAACGACAACGCCTTCTCCCTCGTCTACCGCATGGGGGTCATCCCGCTCTTCCTGTTCTCCGGGACCTTCTTCCCGCTGTCACAGCTGCCCACCTGGTTGCAAGACGTGGCCCGCGCCACGCCCCTCTACCACGGCGTGGCCCTCTGCCGGGGGCTCGTGCTCGGGAACCTCGGACTCACCGACGGCCTTGCCCACGCCGGCTACCTGCTGGCCCTGCTCGCCTTCGGCGTCGCTTGGGGACGGAGGACCTACACGGCGAGGATGTTCCAATGAGCCCGACCGAGCTCTCCGGGCGGGCCCGCTCGATGCCCCGACGTCGGCGAGGTCCACCTCCCGGCGAGTGGCGCCGACTCTGCGGAGAGCTCCTCGGGCGGCGCCTGCTCGGCGAGGGGTCGGTCGCTCTACCCGTGCGGGTGCTGCCGACGGGCGCCTTCGGGGCCGGACGGGCGAGGCGCGTCGTCGGCCGAAACATGCGTGCATACCGCCGCGGGTGGTGGTTGATCGTGTCGGGTTTCTTCGAGCCGCTCTTTTACCTGCTCTCCATCGGCTTGGGGCTGAACCACCTCGTGGGGGATCTTCGCCTCGGCGGGCGGGTCGTGACGTACGCCACTTACGTCGCACCGGGGCTGCTCGCCTCCTCGGCCATGAATGGCGCGATCTTCGACTCCACGTTCAACATCTTCTTCAAGCTCAAGATCACGAAGGCCTATGACGCCATCCTGTCTACGCCTCTCAGGGTGCGGGACATCACCCTGGGCGAGCTCGCCTGGGCCCTCATGAGGGGCTTGTTGTATTCGACGGCGTTTCTGGTCGTCATGGCCGTTATGGGGCTCGTGGTCAGTCCCTGGGCGATCCTCTGCCTACCGAGCGCGGCACTCGTCGGATTCGCCTTCGGCGGCACCGGCATGGGTCTGACGTCGTTCATGCGGAACTGGCAGGACTTCGATTTCCTCTTCCTCGCCATCATGCCGCTGTTCCTCTTCTCCGCCGTCTTCTACCCGCTGTCGGTGTACCTCGGCTGGCTGCAGGCTGTCGTCACCTGGTCGCCCCTCTACCAAGGGGTGGCCCTCATGCGGGAGCTCGACGCCGGCGTCATCGGACCGCCGTTGCTCGCCCACGTCTGCTACCTGGCGGCGATGGGGCTCGGCGGCCTGCAGCTGGCGACGGCTCGCCTCGGCAAGCTGCTGCTGCCCTGAGATTCTCTCGCTCAGGCCGCCAGCCGCTCCGACACGCGGCAGAGCGGGATCGGCCAGGCGGAGGCACGGTCGCTCCGGCGTGCAGGAAAGCATCGTGTGCACAGCGCGCAGAACGAAGGGTCGAAGCCGAGATGGCGCCGCGCCGCCCAATACGCCGCCGTCGCCTCGTTGTGGTCCGGCCGTATCAGGCGTCCGAGGGGAACGACGGCAGCCACCCGGCCACCGGCCCGTGAGACGGCCGCCGCCGCGCTGAGCGCCCGTGAGCCCGACACGAACATGTCGTCCACGATCATGACCGCCCTGCCCTTCAGCTCTGCGGAGGGCTCGAGCGTGTAGCCGGCCGTGCTCGCCTGCAGGCGGCGGGGCGGCCGCTGGCCCGGACGGAGGACGGCGGCGCTTTGCAGCTGGTCCGAGCGCGTGACGGCGGCCTCGCAGATCGACTCGAGCGGGTGGCGTCCACGCCAAGAAGGGCGTCCGCCGGTGGAGGAGGGCACTGGCACGACGAGGGCGACCGTCGGCCCGCCGGGGGCGCCTGTCGGCCCGCCGAGGAGGCAGCCGGCGTGGGTGTCGAGCCAGGTCGACAGCATCGCCGTCAACGCCGCTGCGCGTGCCGCCCTGCCCGCCGCGGTCGCACCGGCCTTGTAGTCGACGAGCGCCCGGTGGACGGGCGAGCCCAGGCCGAAGAGGAAGAGGGGCACGACGAGCGGCAGGAGGTCGCCGAGTTGATCGGTCACGACGCGGCAGCTCCAGCAGGTCAACCTTCCGGCCGCTGCCGGACCACGACAGACCGAGCAGATGGCGTAGCTGCCTGGCGCGTCGCTGCGATCCGTCGTCCCGGGCACGGCCAGCCGCCCCCCGAGCGGTACTTCGACGTGCCGGTGCGATGCCATGGTGGAGAACGCTACGAAGGGGGTGCGCGTTGCCCAGGTAGGGAAGCTGCGCTAGCCGTTCGCTGCCGCCGCCGGCTCGGAGCTCGACACGACGTCCGAGAAACCCGACTATTGTCATCGGCATTCGCCCCCGGGGAGCGGAAACGCCCTCGGCGGCACTGCCCAACAGCGACCGTCCCTCAACAATCAGCACGACAGGAGAAAGCAATGGCCCTGCAACTCGGCGACACCGCCCCTGACTTCACCGCCGACACCACCGAAGGCAAGATCAACTTCTACGAGTGGCTGGGAGACGGTTGGGGCATCCTGTTCTCCCATCCGAAGGACTTCACACCGGTTTGCACGACCGAGCTCGGAGAGGTCGCCCGGCTCAAGGACGATTTCGCCAAGCGCGGCGCCAAGGTCATCGGCGTCTCGGTCGACAACGTCGAGTCGCACAACAGCTGGAGCCAGGACATCGAGGATGTCACCGGCAACAAGTTGAACTACCCGCTCATCGGCGACGAGGAGCGCAAGGTGGCAGAGCTGTACGGGATGATCCACCCAAATGCCAGCGACACGCTCACCGTCCGCTCGGTCTTCGTGATCGGCCCGGACAAGAAGATCAAGCTGACGATCACGTACCCGGCGAGCACGGGCCGCAACTTCGAGGAGATTCTCCGCGTGCTCGACTCTCTCCAGCTGACGGCCGGCTACTCGGTGGCCACGCCCGTCAACTGGCACGACGGTGAGGACGTCATCATCGTCCCGGCCGTGAGTGACGAGACAGCGAAGGAGAAGTTCCCGAAGGGCTTCAACGCTGTGAAGCCGTACCTGCGTTACACGCCGCAGCCGAACCGCTGAGAGCCGGCGTTTCTCGCCCTGTTTGCTCCGATGCTTCGGCGGCCTCGGCTGAGTCTGGCCGAAGTCCGCTGGCCTGGTCGAAGTCGGCTGGCCGGGCCGAAGTCGGCTGGCCGGGCCGAGAATCAGCTATTTGTGTGCCCAAAGTGACCGGAATCGGTCACTTTGGTCGCGTTAGGCCAACTGTCGGCTAGTCGGGGAGATTGCGGTCGCGTTGGGCCCACGGTTCGGCCACCAGCTATGCGTGGTCGCGTTGGGCCTACAGTTCGCCGACCCAACGCGCCAGCAGGGGCAATCGTGAGTAGCGCCGCCCAGCTCCACGCCTGCTGCAGCACCCCGGTTCTAGCTGGCGTCCTCGACCTGGTAGAGGGTCATGACCACCGAGCTCGTCGAGGTCTGGCTGGAGCCGGCTAAGGCCGGCGAGAGCTTCGGGTTGACCGTCGTGATGACGATGGCGACGCGCCACTGGTAGCCGTCGCTGCCGTTGCGCTGCCCGATCAGCTCCCGGTCACCGCCCGCCTCTCCGTCGAACTGCATCGACCACTCTGCGCCAGGGAGCTCCTTGGAGTAGAAGAGGGCCACCGTGGGGCTTGTCGATGGCACCGTGAACGTCACGCTCTCGTCGAACTGGTCGGCGCTCGCGGCCTCGTTCGAGTAGCCGACGTACTGCGAGTTGGCCGGAACCGTGAGCGACTTAACGATGTCGGGCGGCGGCTCTCCGGCTGTCTCGATATGGCGGAGATCGCTCGCCGCAGGGACAGCCCGGAACGGCACTCCTGGCACGTTCGTGCCGAGCTGAGACGCCGGAGCGTGCGCTGAGGCGGTGCCGATGACCGCTAGGGCGGAGCCGGCTAGGACGATCACCACCGCGATGGCGATGACAATCACGGCGGGCCCGAGAGATGGGCTGCGAGGGCGGGAGGCGGATACGGTCGACACGAGCTGTGGGCAGCTTACTGGGGTATCGGAGATGCTCCCGAGGCGACGGAGCTCAACTCGTGATCGTGACGGGTGTCCCAGGGCCGATGCGGCCGACGAGCCAGAGCATCGCAAGGCCGCTGAGGCGAATGCAACCGTGGGACACGGCCGTACCCAGTACGCCGCAGATGGTCGCCACTGATGATCCGCGGGGCGACCCGATCTCGTAATTCGCCCAAGGTTGCTCACACCGGCGGCCGACGCCGTGGCCGGACCGTCCATGGGCAAAATTGGCCCAATACCTCGGAGGCCCCGAGCGCCGACCGGATCGGGGCGAGTTCGCAAGCAGGCCGTGTCCGGCGCCCGATCAGTCACGGGCACGACGGCTGTCAACGGTACGCTCGCGGGTGATGAACCGCGCGCCAGGCGACGAGGCGGGCCCGGAGCATGGCCCGGCGACCGATGGTGAGCGGCCGCCTGAAGAAGCGCTCAGCGGCGTAGCAGTGGAGAACCCCGCGCGGGCGATGGTCCCGCCGCCGACCGAGTCCGTCGACGGAATCATCGCCATTCTCGAAAAGCACCGTCCCGACCAGGATTACTCCATTGTGCGACGCGCCCACAGCCTGGCGATGAAGGCTCATCACGGTCAGCGCCGGGACTCCGGCGAGGCGTACATCACCCATCCTGTTGCCGTCGCCACGATCGTGGCGGAGCTTGGGCTCGATGCCATCAGCGCCAGCGCTGCGCTGCTGCACGACGCCGTCGAGGACACCAAAGTCGATCTCGAGCAGATCCGGCAGGAGTTCGGCCCGCAGGTCGCCGACATCGTCGACGGGGTGACGAAGCTCGACCGCCTGCGCTTCGGGTCGAAGGAGGCGCAACAGGCTGCCTCGATGCGCAAGCTCTTCGTGGCGATGGCCCGCGACTGGCGTGTGCTCGTCATCAAGCTCGCCGACCGTCTGCACAACATGCGCACGATCGACGCCCTGCCCGAGTGGAAGCGCAAGCGCATCGCCCGCGAGACGCTCGACATCTACGCCCCCCTTGCACACCGTCTGGGTATACAAGAGATCAAGTGGCAGCTTGAGGATCTCTCCTTCGAGACCGAGCACCCGAAGCGCTTCGCCGAGATAGCCCAGATGGTGGCGACCAGAGCACCCCGACGTGAGCTCGAGCTGGCCGAGGTGCTCGCAGCCATGCGAGGGCGTCTCACCGATCTCGGAATCGAGGCGGAGGTAACCGGGCGTCCGAAGCACCTCTGGAGCATCTACGAGAAGATGGTGGTCCGCTCGAAGGAGTTCGACGACATCACCGACCTCGTGGCGATCCGCGTGATCGTGGCGGCGGAGAAGGACTGCTGGGCGGCCCTCGGTGTCGTGCACTCGCTCTGGCCACCAGTGCCGGGGCGGTTCAAGGACTACATCAACTCTCCGAAGTTCAACCTCTACCAGTCGTTGCACACGACAGTGGTGGGGCCGCAGGGCAAGCCTGTCGAGGTGCAGATCCGCACTTATGAGATGCACGAGCGTGCCGAGCACGGCATCGCGGCTCACTGGGGCTACAAGGAGTCACCGCAACGCGCCGTCAGCCGCGGACCGCGATCGACCGACGAGATCGCGTGGCTGCAGCGGATCATGGACTGGGAGCGGGAGACGCCCGACCCACAGGAGTTCCTCGAGACCCTCAAGGAGGACCTCGAGTACGACGAGGTCTACGTCTTCACGCCCAAGGGCGAGATCATGACGTTGCCCGCCGGCGCCACGCCTGTCGACTTCGCCTACTCCATCCACACCGAGGTCGGCCACCGCTGTGTCGGCGCACGCGTGAATGGCCGGCTCGTTCCCCTCGAGACACACCTCAAGTCCGGCGACACCGTCGAGATCGTCACGTCCAAAATCCGCTCCGCCGGGCCGTCACGCGACTGGTTGAAGATCGTCACCTCGCCGCGGGCTCGCAACAAGATCCGGCAGTGGTTCTCCCGGGAGCGCCGGGAGGACGCCATCGACGCCGGCCGCGAGGAGCTCGCCAAGGCTCTGCGGCGAGCCGGCCTTCCCGTGCAGAAGCTGCAGAGCTCGCCAGCGCTGCTGTCTGTCGCCGCCAGCCTCGGCTATGGCGACCTCGACACCTTGCATGCCGCCCTCGGGGAAGGTCACGTCTCGGGGCAGTCGATCGTGCAGCGGCTCGAGCGCGAGCTGCGCGGCGGCGACAACGAGATCCAGCTGCCGTCCTCCGCTCTGACGCCCCGGCGGCCGTCAAGCCGGCGCCGCAGCGCCATTTACGTCGAAGGGCTCGATGACGTCATGGTGCGGCTCTCGCGATGCTGCACACCGGTGCCAGGTGACCGCGTCGTCGGTTTCATCACGAAGGGGCGGGGCGTGTCCGTCCATCGGGAGGACTGCGCCAACGCCCTCGCGCTGGCCGGCAGCGAGTCAGAGCGGGTCATCGAGGTCGAGTGGGACGAGGACCGCCGCGGGGTCTTCGTAGCCGGTATCGAGGTGAAGGCGCTCGACCGCAACCGCCTGCTCGCTGATGCCGCCCGTGTGCTCTCGGAGCACCACGTGAGCATTCTCTCCTCCTCTTCGAGCACCTCGGGGGATAGGGTGAGCCGTATGCGCTTCGAGTTCGAGCTCGCTGACCCCGCTCACCTGGACTCGGTGCTGACGTCGCTCCGCCAGCTCGACAGCGTCTACGACGCCTACCGGTTGCTCCCCGGCGCCGGTGAGTCCTCCTCGTCCGAAGCGAATTGACCGGTACGACGATGTCCGAGAGCGACGCCGCGCGCCCCAACGACGGAGTGGAGGACGCCGACCCGGCGCGGCCCCGAGGCCTTCGCACGCGTTACTGCGGCACGCTCAGCTCCGCGGATGCCGGCACGCAGGTGACCGTCTGTGGTTGGGTGGCGCGCCGTCGCGAACACGGTGAGCACCTCGCCTTCCTCGATGTGCGCGACCACACCGGCGTCATCCAGTGCGTCGTCGACGGTGCGCAGGATCTCCGCTCCGAACACGTCGTTCGCATCTCGGGGGCGGTTCGCCTCCGCCCTGAGGGGACGATCAACCCGACGCTCGCCACGGGCGAGGTCGAGATCGGGGCGGAAGGCGTCGAGGTCCTCGCCACCGCCGAGCCACCGCCCTTCTCGCTCGACGCCAGGGCCGAGACCGACGAACCGATCCGACTTCGCTACCGCTATCTCGATTTCCGCACCGAGCGGATGCAGCGCAACCTCCGCATCCGGGCCAAGGTGAACGCGGCGCTTCGACGGTCGATGGACGAGCAGGGTTTCGTCGAGGTGGAAACCCCCTTGCTGTGGGTGCCGACCCCTGAGGGCGCCCGAGAGTTCGCCATCCCAACGCGGTTGCAGCCGGGCTTGTTCTATGTGCTTCCCCAGAGCCCCCAGATCGCCAAGCAGCTGCTCATGGTCGGCGGCATCGACCGCTACTACCAGATCGCCCGTTGCATGCGGGACGAGGACCTGCGTGCCGACCGCCAATTCGAGTTCACTCAGCTCGACCTCGAAGCGTCCTTCATCACCCAGGAGGATGTCTGGGACGTGGTCTCGGTGGCCGTGCTGGCTGCAGCCGAGGCCGCTACCGGGGACGTGCCGCCGCCCGTTGTACGGATGACGTGGGACGAGGCCTTGGAGCGCTTCGGAACGGACAAGCCGGACCTGCGCTTTGGCATGGAGCTCGTCGATCTCGCCTCCGCGGTCGCCACGACAGACTTCCGTGCTTTCCAGGCCCCGTGCGTGAAGGCCATTCGCGTGCCGGACGGAGCGTCAGTCGGCCGCAGTCGCCTCGACGGCCTGACCGACCGGGCGAAGCGGCTCGGAGCGGCGGGGCTCGTCTGGATGCGGGTGATCGAGAGCGGTGGCGAGGTCACGATCGAGTCCCCCGTTGCGAAGTTCCTCTCCGACGCCGAGCAGGCGGCCATCGTCCAGCTCACGGGCTCGACCCCAGGTGACCTGCTGCTCATCGTGGCGGGGGAGCGCGTCCAGACCAGCCGTACGCTCGGCCAGCTCCGGCTCGAGCTGGGACAGCCGCCGGTGTGGGAGCGACCGTTGCGCTTTCTCTGGGTATCCGATTTCCCGATGTTCGAGGGCGTGGACGACGCCGGGCACCCGCTGGCGGCCCACCACCCCTTCACGATGCCGCATCCCGACGACCTCGAGCTCTTGGAGACGGACCCGCTGCGGGTGCGCTCGCAGTCCTACGACCTCGTCGTCAACGGTTGGGAGCTCGGCTCGGGCAGCATCCGGATACACCGGGCGGACATCCAGCGCCGGGTCTTCTCAGCTCTAGGGATCAGCGATGCGGAGGCGGAGAACCGCTTCGGGTTCCTGCTCGGGGCGTTTCGCTACGGGGCTCCCCCTCACGGCGGCTTCGCTTTCGGCACCGATCGCCTGGCCGCCGTGCTCGCCGGCGAGGACAACATCCGCGAGGTGATCGCCTTCCCGAAGACGCAGTCGGGGGCGGACCTGATGACCGGGGCTCCCCGCGAGATCAGCGCCGCTCAGCTAGCGGAGCTTCGCATCCGCATCATCCCTCCGGAGGAAAAGCCCACCTCCTGACGACTCTCGTTCGTCGCCGGCCCGCCCGCCAGCCAGCCTCCAGCCGTCTTCAGCACCGACGAGGGTTAGGTGGCCAGCGGTCGTTCGAGGTACCTCAGTCCCGGCGCAGGAGACGCGGCCGCGGCTTGCCGCCGGCGCGTCGACCTGGGGCCGGTGGGTTCGAGTCCTCTGTCTCGAGGGCTTGGCATTCGACACAGAGGAAACGACCGTCGACAAGATGGGTGAGCCGCTGTTGCCGGCAGGAGCCGCACCAGTGGTCGAGGTAAGCGAGGGTGGCAGCCGCCCGCCGCCGCTCGGGCGTGAGGTCATCGAGGCGTTTGCGGGCCTCTTCGGTCAGCTCCCACCGGTGGGTCCCGTTGTCCGTCTCGACGCGTTCAACGAGTCCCCAGCTGAGGAGGCTGCGGAGCAGGGGGTTGAACGCCTCAACCGGGTAGCGCTGGTTGCTCGCCGGCCTCGGCTGCGGTTCGTTGTGTGGATCGACTTGCATGTCGGCGCCTCCATCAGGCTCGCCGTAGTGCTCATACGTGCGGCTCCCCGAGTGTGCAGCATCTCGCGGTGCTGCGGGGTCGCGGGCGGGAAGAATTTCGCGGGGGTCGCCCGGCGGCACTTGCCTGAGGTGGACGTCCGCTTGACAGCAGCTGTCGCCTCTGTGACGGTCAGACCATGATCGGGCGCGAACGTGAGGAAACGCCGCCGTGACTCCGCCGCGACGTTCGTCGGTCGCCAGCTCGAGCGCCAAACAGGGCGAGCCGAGCCTGTTTGACGCCGCCGTCGATGCCGAGCTGGCAAGAAGAGCGCCGCTTGCGGCCCGCATGCGCCCAGCGACACTGGACGACATCGTCGGCCAGCGACACCTGCTCGCACCCGGGGCGCCCCTGCGGGTGCTCGTCGAGGCGGACCGGCTCTCGTCGGCTGTCTTCTATGGACCGGCGGGCACGGGCAAGACCTCGGTCGCTCGTCTGGTGGCCCTGCACACGAAACGGCGCTTCCGCGCCCTGTCGGCCGTGGAAGCTGGCGTGAAGGATGTCCGCGCAGAGCTGGACGACGCTCGCCAGGCGCTGGGCGCAGAGGGCGTGGGCACGATCATGTTCCTCGACGAGGTGCACAGGTTCAACAAGGCGCAACAGGACGCTCTTCTCCACGGTGTCGAAGATGGTGTCGTCGTGCTCATCGGAGCCACGACGGAGAACCCCTTCTTTGCCCTCAACACGCCGCTGTTGAGCCGTTCGACGCTCTGGCGTTTCGAGCCGCTCGACGAGTCCGAGGTGGGAGAAGTCGCCCGGCGGGCGGCTGCCGCCGAGGGCCTCGAGGTGACAGAAGAGGCGCTCGGGCTCGTCGCCGACCTCGCCTCCGGCGACGCCCGCGTGGCGATCACGGTCATCGAAGTGGCGGGCGCCCTCGCTCGAGGCGCCGGCGTGGAGGCTGCTGCCGATGGGGCGGTGGCGTCCTCAGGGCCTCCCGGCGTCCGAATCGAGGCAGGCCATATCGACCAGGCGCGTTCCATGAGGGCGTTCCGGCACGGCACCGAGGAGCACTACAACCTCATCTCGGCCCTCATCAAGAGCGTGCGTGGCTCCGACCCGGACGCCGGGCTCTACTGGCTCGCCCGGCTCATCGAGGTGGGGGAGGACCCCAGGTTCGTCGCCCGCAGGCTCGTGATCCTCGCGAGCGAAGACGTGGGCATGGCCGATCCGATGGCGCTCGTCGTGGCGTCGGCCGCCGCCCACGCCGTGGAGCTCGTCGGGCTGCCGGAAGCGGCCCTCAACCTCTCGCAAGCGGTCATCCACCTCGCCCTCGCCCCGAAGTCGAACTCTGCGGCCACGGCGATCTGGCGGGCGCAGGAGGAGGTACGCGACGGGCCGTTCGCCGCCGTGCCACCCCACCTACGGGGTGCCGGTTACTACGGAGCCTCGGCGGTCGGGAGCGGGATCGGCTACGAGTATCCTCACGATGACCCGAGGGGCTACCTCGACCAGCAATACCTTCCGGATGAGCTCGCCGGTCGCCGGTACTACGTGCCGAGAACGCACGGTGCCGAAGGCAGCCTCGCGAAGAGATGGCGGGAGCGGCGCGGGGAGCCGGAGAGCCCGGTAGCCCACAAGAAGACCGGTAGCCCACAAGAAGAAACGAGCTCTTGATGCAGGCCGAACGCCTCCGCACAGCGTTCACGCAGTTCTTCGTCGAGCGTGGACACAGCGCGGTCGCGCCCGCCAGCCTCATCCCCAACGACCCCTCGGTGCTGTTCACCATCGCCGGCATGGTGCAGTTCAAGTCGTATCTCATCGGCGAGGCCCCGCCTCCGTACCCGCGGGCGACGACGATCCAGCCGTGCCTGCGCACGAGCGACATCGAGATCATCGGCACGACGCAACGGCACTGCACGTTCTTCGAGATGCTCGGGAACTTCTCCTTCGGTGACTACTTCAAGGAGAAGGCCATCCCGTACGCCTTCGAGTTCGTGACAGAGGTGCTGGGTTTCGATCCCGACCGACTCTGGGTGACGGTGCACGAGACCGACGATGAGGCGGCGGAGATCTGGCCATCGACGACGCCCATGCCGGCAGGGCGGGTGCAGCGCCTCGGCGAGGACAACTTCTGGCAGATGGGAGAGATAGGGCCGTGCGGACCGAGCTCGGAGATCTTCTTCGACCGCGGACCGGAGTTCGGCCCCGGCGGCGGTCCGGCCTATGACCCGAGCGACCGCTACCCCGAGATCTGGAACCTCGTGTTCATGCAGTACAACCGCTCGGCGGACGGCGCCCTCACGCCGCTGCCGAAGCGCAACATCGACACCGGCGCCGGTCTCGACCGCCTCCTCGTCATCTTGCAGGACGTCGACAACGTGCAGGCGACCGACCTTGTCGCCCCGATCGTGCGCACGGCCGAGCGCCTCACCGGGCATCATCTTGCCGAAGGCGGCAACGTCGAGACGAGCCTGCGCGTCATCGGCGACCACTCGCGGGCCTTCACCTTTCTCGTGTCCGACGGGGTGTTCCCCTCGAACGAAGGGCGGGGGTACGTGCTGCGCCGGCTCATCCGTCGGGCGGTGCTGCGGGCCAACCAGCTCGGGAGCCGCGGCCTCGTCCTGCCCGATCTCGTCGACTCGGTCGTCGAGACGATGGGGGGGGCCTACCCGAAGCTCGCCTCCGACACCGATCGCATCAAGAAGGTCCTCGTGCACGAGGAGGAGGCTTTTCTGCGGACGCTCCGTCAGGGGACGGCGCTTCTCGAGGCCGAGCTCTCGAAGGGCGTCACCACGATCCCCGGCGACGTGGCGTTCCGCTTGCACGACACGTTCGGGTTTCCCTTCGAGGTCACGGTCGAGATCTCGGGGGAGCGGGGTGTGTCGGTCGACGCGGCCGGTTTCGAGCGGGAGATGGCCGAGCAGCGCTTTCGTGCCAAGGAGGCGTCCAAGCTCGGTACCGCCACCCCGGAGGAGCTGGCCGAGGCATGGCGAGCGATCCGCTCCGAGCACGGCCCGAGCGAATTCCTCGGCTACAGCGATGTCACCGCCGAGGCCACGGTGCTCGCCGTCCTGCCGAGCGCCGTGCCGGGTGACTTCGAGAACGTCGACGGCGAGCGTGCTCCCGATGGGCTCGAGCTGCTGGAGGTCTTTCTCGACCGCACGCCGTTCTATGCCGAAGGCGGAGGGCAGGTCGGCGACACGGGGGAGATCACGACGCCGACGGGGCGCTTTCGCGTGCTCGACACGACTGCTGTCGTCGACGGGCTGACGCGACATCTCGGCTACGTGGTCGACGGGCACATCGAGACAGGCGAAGAGGCGACAGCCTCGATCGATGTCGAGCGGCGCGACGCCATCCGGAGAAACCACACCGGTACCCACATGCTCCACTGGGCCCTCCGGGAGGTGCTTGGCGACCACGTCCGCCAGCACGGCTCCCTCGTGGCACCGGATCGGCTGCGTTTCGACTTCAGTCACTTCGGTCCGCTCAGTCACGACGAGATCGTCCGCATCGAGGATCTCGTCAACGGCGAGGTGCTGCATGACTGGGTGGTTGACACGGAGGTCACCTCGCGTGAGGAGGCCGAGTCCGAGGGCGCCATCGCTTTCTTCGGCGAGAGATACGGGGAACGCGTCCGCGTCGTCCACGCCGGCCATGGCTCGGTCGAGCTGTGCGGCGGTACCCACGTTGCCGCCCTCGGCATGATCGGGCCGCTGCGGATCCTCTCGGAGCGCTCCATCGCCTCGAACACGCGCCGCATCGAAGCCGTCACGGGCAGGGTCGCGCTGGCGATGATGCGCGAGGATGAGGACGCCTTGACGGCAGCTGCCGAGGTGCTCCAGACGACGCCGCCGGAGGTGGTGACGGCGGCTCAGCGGGTGGTCGCTCGGCAGCGAGCGCTCGAGCACGAGCTCGCAGGCGTGCGGGGGGCTGCTCTCGGCGCCGACGCTGCCGCGCTGGCGGAGGAGGCCGTGACGAACGGAGGGGTGGTTGTCGCCCGGCGAGACGGCCTTGACCCCAACGCCTTGCGCGATCTCGCCCTCAGCGTGCGCGACCGACCGGACGTGAGAGGCGTCGGCCTCGCCGGCCTCGTTGGCGATGACGGCCGTGTCTCCCTCGTTGTGGCTGCCCGGAAGGATTCGGGCATCGACGCCCGTGCGGCAGCAGCGGCCGCTGCCAAGGCGGTGGGCGGCGGGTCGGGAGGCACACCCGAGCTGGCTACGGCCGGTGGCAAGCAGCCTGCCGGGATCGGAAAGGCCCTCGAGCTGCTGCGGGAGTTGCTCGGAGCGTGACGCGAGCGGTGGGCGTCGACCTCGGAGAGCGACGGATCGGGGTTGCGGTGAGTGATGCCGGCGGAGTGCTGGCTTCGCCTTATGGAGTTGTCGAGCGGAGCGGCGACGCCGCTCTGGACCGGCAGACGCTTGCCGGCATCGTGGCCGAGCTTCACGCCGAGGTGCTCGTCGTCGGGCTGCCGCTGTCGTTGAGCGGCCAAGCAGGGAGAGCTGCCCGCGCCGCCGCCGACGAGGCGGCCGCCCTGGCAGACGTCGTGGGCGTGCCGGTGACGACCTTCGACGAGCGATTGACCACCGTTGAGGCAGCTCGCCGCCGGCGTGAGCGGGACGGCGCTGGCGGGGCGGGGCGACAGGGCGGGCGCACTGGCGACCGGGCCACCAGGCGCGCCGGCGGCGCTTTCTCCGCCGGCGCCCGCCGGACCGGTCGGACCGGCCGGACCGCCGGCGGTCGCTCCCGGGGAGCCGTGATTCGCTCGGGCATCGATGCCGAGGCAGCTGCCGTCATGCTGGGTGCCTGGCTGGAGGCACAAGAGCGATGACCGACGAGATGCCGGTTGTCTCCCCGAGCCTCGGGGGCGCAGGGTGGCCGTCGGCCAACACACGACTGGCAGGAGTCGTCGGTCACCCGGTGAGCCACTCGCTCTCGCCGCGCCTTCATCAGGCTGCCTACCGGGCGCTCGGAGTCGACTGGGCATACCTCGCCTTCGATGTCGCTCCGGGATCGCTCGAGGCGGCCGTCGAGGGTGCCCGGGTGCTCGGCGTCGTCGGTCTCTCGGTGACGATGCCCCACAAGGCCCTCGCTGCCCGGCTGGCCACGCGCCGAAGCGCTGTCGTTCGCCGGCTGGGGGCGGCCAACACGCTCACCTTCTCCGGCCGTCAGGTCACCGCCGACAACACCGACGGCGAAGGTTTCATCGCCGACCTGCGTCAGGAGGTGGCATTCGAGCCTGAGGGTCGCTGCTGCGGTGTGATCGGAGCCGGTGGCGCCGCCCGAGCCGTAATCGTGGCGCTCGCCGAGGCCGGCGCCCGCGAGGTGCTGGTCATCAACCGGACACGAGCCCGGGCGTTTCAAGCTGCGATGCTCGTGCCCGGTCGTGGGCGTGTGGCACGACCAGGGGAGCTCGACGCCGCCGATCTCATCGTCAAGGCCACTCCCGCGGGGATGGCGACCGATGGCGGAGGCACCGAGTCGAGCTCTGACGAGGTCGGGGTCGACTCCTCGAGGTTCGGCGCCGGCCAGCTCGTGGTGGACCTGGTCTACGACCCGCCCGTGACGGGCTGGCTGAGGCGGGCGGCGGCCAACGGCGCCCGCATTCACGGTGGGCTTGGCATGCTCGTGCACCAAGCTGCACGCCAGGTCGAACTGTGGACGGGCGCCCGCCCGCCCCTCGCCGAGATGTGGTCGGCCGTCGGTCGGCCCGTCGCCGACCCCCCCTGACCCAGATGTGGTCGGCCGTCGGTCGGACGATCGCCGGTCGGTCCTGACGAGCGCAGGTTCGAGCTGCTCCTGTCCGTCGCCCGGCCGGCCGCTCACCTGGCGAGATGCACCCGGCGGCCCGACGGAGGCTCCGAAACCCCCTATCCTTCGCAGGCGTGGCGACCCTTCTGTCCGGGCATGAATCGGCCGTCGGCAGACGTGCGCGCCACCCGGTCCTCGTTCTGCTCCGCCACGTCGACCTCGCACTGATCGGTAGCGCCGTCGCCCTCGGGTTGATCGGCGTCGTGATGGTGTACTCCGCCTCTCGGGAGGAGTACGGCCACTACTACCTCACGCGGCAGCTCGTATGGGTGGCGCTCGGCATCGTAATCATGTTCGTGGTGATGTTCATCGACTACCGACGGTTCCGACAGGTGGGTTACATCATCTACGGCCTCGTCGTTGCGTCCTTGCTCGGGGTGTTCGTCATCGGCCACTCCGCTGAAGGCGCCGAGCGCTGGTACCAATTCGGCCCGTTGCAGCTGCAGCCGTCAGAGTTCGCCGCCATCGGACTGATCATCGCCCTGGCGACGTACTCGAGCCGACGAAAGGGAGTCCTCGAGTTTCGCGAGATGATCGCCATCCTCGTGCTTGCGGGCGTGCCGATGGTGCTCGTGTACCGGCAACCGGACCTCGGGACCACGATCATCCTTGGTGTCACGCTGACCGCCATGCTCGTCGCCGCCGGCGTACGCGTGCGATACCTGCTGTTGCTGGCGGTGATGGTGGTGGGTGGTTTCTTCCTGGCCATCCATCTCCACCTGCTCAAGCAGTACCAGCTGCAGAGGCTCACGAGCTTCCTTCACCAGGGCCAGGACACCCAGAGCGCGAATTACGACCTCAGCCAGTCCACGGGCGCTATCGCTTCCGGCAGGTTCTGGGGCACAGGGGTGTTCAAAGGGACGGCGACGAACCTCGGCTACGTACCGAACCAGCTGACGGACTTCATCTTCTCGGCTGTCGGCGAGCAGCTGGGTTTCGTGGGCTCGGCCGTCGTCATCGGGCTCTTCGGCATCATCGGCCTGCGGACGCTTCGTGCCGCTCAGACAGCGCGTGACAGCTTCGGGCGCATGGTGTGCGCCGGGGCGCTGGCGTTCCTGGCCTTCTCGGTGTTCGAGAACATCGGAATGACGATCGGGATCACGCCCATCACAGGCATCCCGCTGCCCTTCATCAGCTACGGAGGTTCCGCCTCCTTCGCCTTCTTCGCTACCGTCGGGCTTGTGGCAAACGTGGAGAGGCGCCGGGCGGGCCGTAAATGAGCGACGTGGACGAGGTCTCTCCTCACGTGACCGGACCGGCAGATGACATCGAAGAGGCCGCCACCGGGTCCTTGGTTGCTGACTCTGTCGACCCCATCGACCCTGTCGTGACCGAGCTTGAGCGTACGGAGAGCGAGACCAGCGGGACCCTGAGCACCGAGACCGATACGCCCACGACCGAGCGCGTCAAGACCGACCGGGTCAAGAGAAGGATTCGCAAGAACGAGAACGCCAATAGCAAGAACGCCGAGCTCGAGCGAGCCGCGGGCGAGACGGCCGGCACCGGCAAAGCCGCCGAGACCAGCAAAGCCGCCGAGACCAGCAAAGCCGCCGAGACCAGCAAAGCCGCCGGCGACGATGTTGCGCCGGACGATAAGAGCGACGGCGCCGGACCTGAGCTCGGCGGCGCTACCGTCACCGAGCTGGTCGAGGGCGCTGCGACAGAGTCTGTTGAGCCCGAGCCTGCCGATCCGGTCGTGACCGAGGACCTGCCCGGCGAAGCCGTGATGGACGAGGTGGACGCCGAGGACTCCGGCGCCGACGATGCCCTCGGGTTCGATCTGCCGCCGGCCATGTCGCAGATGCTCTTCGTTGACGTCGTGCTCGTCCTTCCGTCGACTCATCCGGTCGTCGTCCTCCAGGAGGCGGACTTTCCGTACCGCGAGCTGCGGATTCCTATCGGAGGCCCGGAGGGCATCGCCATCGGGTATGCCAGCCGGCGAGTGCCCACGCCGCGTCCGCTCACGCATGAGCTGATCAGCCGGCTGATGGAGAGTTTCGGCCTCACGCTCGATGTGGTGCGGATCACGGGTTTGCAGGGTGGCATGTTCACTGCCGAGATCACCGTCTCAGGGCCAAACGGCCAGCGCAACCTCGACTGCAGGCCATCGGACGGGATCGCGCTGGCCCTGCGCCAGCAGATCCGCGTGCCGATCATGGCCGACCCCGATGTGCTCGACCGTGCGGCCGGGGCGGCCGCCGGCCAGAACTGACTGACGGAACGAACCGAAGCCCGCCGCGGGTGCCACGACCCGCCCTCTGGTCGCTGGGCGGTGACCTGCGCCGCAAGGCGGCAGAGAGCACCGAGAATTCGCGCACCCACGGATCGTTGGCGGCCGCCGTTGGGCTCCGATCACGACTGTGACCGATGACGCCTTGCCCTCGGCGTGGGCTAAGAGGTATGCTTCCACTAAGTGATTAGTGGAAGGAGGGTTGTGATCGAATTCCAGCTCGACGGGGCGTCCGGCGTCGCCACCTATCTGCAGCTGGTCCAACAGGTCCATCAAGCCCTGCGGCTGGGACTTCTCGAGCCAGGAGACCAGTTGCCGACGGCCCAACAGGTCGTCGCCAAGCTGGCGATCAACCCGAACACGGTGTTGAAGGCCTACCGTGACCTCGAGCGCGAGGGCCTCGCCCGCGCCCGACCCGGCCAGGGGACATTCATCATCGGCTCCCTCCCGCGCACCGACCCGAAGACACAGGCGCGGCTCCTCGCCTCGATCACCGCCTGGCTGCGCTCTGCGCGGGACGCCGGCCTCGGTCCCGACGACATCGAGGCGATCTACCGCAACGCCTTCCGCAACTGCTTCGCCGAGGGAGTGGCATGACTACGGTGCTCGAGGCCGCCGGGCTCGGCAAGCAGTACGGCCGACGCTGGGCGCTACAGGACTGCTCCTTTAAGGTCCCCGAGGGCAAGGTCGTCGGCCTCGTCGGGCCCAACGGTGCCGGCAAGACCACCCTCTTGCACCTGGCAGTCGGGTTGCTCGCGCCCACGGCAGGCACGATCTCGGTCCTCGGCGAACGTGCTGGTGACGATCCGACCCAGCTCGGGCGGGTCGGCTTCGTCGCCCAGGACACGCCCCTCTACGGCGGGCTGTCTGTCGCCAAGCACCTCCGTATGGGCGCCTTCCTCAACCCGAGCTGGGATGACGAGCTGGCACAGAGCCGGATCGAACAGCTCGGTCTCGACCCACGGCAGCGGGCGGGGTCGCTCTCCGGCGGCCAGCGAGCTCAGCTCGCCCTCACCTTGGCGACGGCGAAACGGCCTGAGCTCCTCCTGCTCGACGAGCCGGTGGCCAGTCTGGATCCCCTCGCCAGACGAGAGTTTCTCCAAGGGCTCATGGAAGTCGTCGCCAAGCACGAGGTCAGTGTCGTGCTCTCGTCGCATCTCGTCGCCGACCTCGAGCGGGTCTGTGACTACCTCGTCGTCCTCGTCGCCTCCCATGTGGAGCTCTCGGGAGACGTGAGCGAGTTGCTGGCGTCACACCGCCGCCTGTCCGGGCCTCGCCGGGACCCGGACAGCCTGCCAGAGAGCCAGGAAGTGATCGAGGAGAGTCACACCGACAGGCAAAGCACGCTGCTGGTGCGTACCGACGACCCGATCCTCGACCCGGCCTGGACGGTCCAGCCCGTGACTATGGAAGATCTGGTGCTCGCCTACATGAGTCGGGCGCGCGACGCCGTGCCCCGTCGCCGGCCCAAACTGGGGGTACTTCGATGATCCGTTTCGCCTGGATGCAGTCCCGCACTCAGGCCCTGGTGGCCTTCGGCGGGCTGGTTGTCGTCGCCGTCGTTGTGGCTGTCACCGGTCCGCATCTCGTCCACCTCTACGACACGAGCGTCGCCACGTGTCAGGCGCGCGGTGACTGCCAGACGGCCACAACCGCCTTCCTCAACGAGGACCACACCCTTGGAGTCTGGCTCGGCGTTCTTGTAGTCGCCGTGCCCGGCATTCTGGGGGTCTTCTGGGGAGCCCCGCTCGTCGCCCGCGAGCTCGAGACCGGCTCTTTCCGCCTGGCGTGGACCCAGAGCGTCAGTCGCAAGCGCTGGTTGGCCGTCAAACTCGGCGTCGTCGGCCTGGCAGCCCTCGCCGTCGCCGGGCTCCTCAGCCTCATGGCGACGTGGTGGTCGAGCCCGATCGACCGGGTCAACCTGAACCTCTTCGGAGTGTTCGACCAGCGGGACATCGTGCCCGTCGGCTATGCCGCCTTCGCCTTCGTGCTCGGCGTCGCGGCCGGAGTCGTCATCCGCCGGACGCTGCCGGCGATGGCAACCACCTTGGCTGCCTTCGTAGCGTGCAGGTTGGCCTTCAATCACTGGATACGGCCACACCTCATCGCCCCGGTCGTCCGAAACTTCGCCCTCAGCATCGGGGGCTTCGGGTCGACGAACGGCGGTCCCTTCACGCTGATCCCCAACCCCCCGGGGATTCCGAACGCCTGGATCATCTCAGTCCAGATCCGCGACAGGGCCGGCGGGGGCCTCGCCAACCAATACCTCCAGAAGGTCTGTCCAAACCTCGGGCAACCACCAGCTCCAGGAACCGGAGGCATCCCTGGAGGAGGGGTTGGTGCGCGGGTGGCACCCGGTGGCGCGAACGGTCTGCAGGAATGTGGCGTGAAGCTCAGCGCCATGTTCCACGAAGTGGTGACCTATCAGCCCGCCAACCGGTACTGGACCTTCCAATGGTACGAGCTGGCGATCTACCTCGTGGCTTCCCTCATCCTTGCCGGTGTCTGCATCTGGTGGGTCCGCCGCCGGCTCTCCTGAGGACGGCGCAGCCTGAACCTGGCGGCTCCTCCAAGCAGTGAACTGGTGGTTGCCCACAACGACCGCCGGAAACATCCAAGCGGCGAATCGTGTGCCCAAGCTGATCAAAGTGGGGGGCCGGCAGGTCACCCCAGGCACACAGAAACCCGGCGGCGCCGCCGACCGACCGCCGGAAACATCCAAGCGGCGAATCGTGTGCCCAAGCTGATCAAAGTGGGGCCGGCAGGCCACCCCAGGCACACAGAACCCGGCGAACCGCCGCCGACCGACCGGCTGGCCGGCCCACCAGCCGGCCGGACGAGCGAGGGCGGCGCACGACAGCTCGCTGGCGGTCGAGCTAGTGGGCGGCTGCAGCCGCCCGCCGACTCTCCGCTCGCCGACTCTCGGCCCGTCGGGCCGTGACAGCACGCATACCGCGAGGTATGGGTACCGGCGGTTCGGCGCCTTCGTTCGAGATGCGCATGAGCAATGCCACAAGCACGTAGTTCGCCACGAGCGACGAACCACCGTAGGAAACGAAGGGCAGCGTGACGCCGGTGAGCGGGAGCAGACGGGTCACACCAGCCATGATCAGGAAAGCCTGAAACCCGAGCGTGACCGTAAGGCCGAGGGCGACCAGCTTCGAGAACTCCGAGGGCGCCCGCAGTGAGGCCCGCAAGCCGGACCCGACAACCAGCACGAAACCCGCGATGATGGCGCCCGCACCGATCAACCCGAGCTCCTCGCCGACGGCGGCGAAGATGAAGTCGCTCTGGGCGACCGGGATCGCCTGCGGCGTCCCGAGCCCCAGCCCGGTCCCGGTGACGCCGCCCTGGGCGAGCCCGAGCTCGCCGAGGACCGGCTGGTAGCCGCTCTGGTTGGCTCCGGGCGGGAGGTACCGCCAGGGATCGAGCCAGATGTCGATCCGCTCATGCACCTGGCTGAGGAGGGCGGCGGCGAAGTACGTCCCCACCACGAAAGCGATGATGCCGAGCACCAGGTAGGTCCAGCGGCCTGTCGTAACCCACAACATCGCCAGGAAGAGGATGAAGAGCAGCAGCGAGAAACCGATGTCCTTCTCGAGCAGGATGACGGCGATCGATCCCGCCCAGGCGAAGGCGATGGGTCCGAACGGTCGCAGATCCGGCAGTAAGTGGTTCCCGACTCGGTTGGTCGACATCGACAGGAGCTCGCGCTTCTCGACGAAGTAAGAGGCGAAGAAGATGACGAGCAACAGCTTGGAGACCTCGATCGGCTGGAAGGTCACCGGCCCCAGCTTCACCCACAGCTTGACGCCGTCGATGTTCTCGGCACTGTCCCCCAGATGCGGTACGAGGGGCATCACGAGGAGGAAGATGGCGAGGAGCAGCAGGAGGTATCGGTACCGCTCCAGATCCCGAGATCGCCGGATCACGAGAAGCGTGGCCGTGTAGCCGGCGATCCCGAGCAAGGACCACACCGCCTGGAACCCTGCCAGGTGTGCCGGGCTCTCGTACGGAGCCAGCCGCATGATCATGACGAAACCCAACCCGTTCAGCACGAGCACGACCGGCAAGAGCACGGGATCAGCTTCGGGGACGAGCCACCGGTTGACGAGGTTGGTGAGTACGGCGACACCGAGCAGGATGGCGACGAAGACGGCGAATCGTGCCGGGAGTCGGTTGTAGACGCCGAGGGTCGCGAGGACGTAGGCGAAGCTCACCACGATCATGCCGACGAGCAACAGCCCGAGCTCGCTTCGGCGCCTCGGCTTCGACTTCGACGTCGTCGCCAGTGCGGCCACGGCTTGAGGGTAGCGTCTCAGTCGTGGACATCGACGTCATCACCCACGATGCAATCGCCCCGACGAGCGCAGGGTCCGGCGACGTCGAACGGATTTCCCTCGACAGCCCCAAGCGGTTCCTCAACCGGGAGCTCTCCCACCTCGATTTCGCCGAACACCTCGTCGACCTTGCCGAGGACGACGACCAGCCACTGCTCGAGCGTGTGAAGTTCATCGCCATCTGGTCTGGCGGGCTCGACGAGTTCTTCCAGGTCCGCGTCGCAGGCCTGAAGGACCAGATCGCCGCCGGTGTCAACAAGCGCTCGCCGGACGGCATGACACCGGCCGAGCAGCTCGAAGCGATCGCGGGACAGTGCCGCGCTCAGACCGCCCGGATCGACGACATCTACTGTCAGCAGATCGTGCCGGAGCTGGCCAAGGCCGGCGTCGAGATCTGCACCTGGGAGACGATCAACGAGGCCGAGCGGGTCGAGCTGCTGACGGCCTTCGAGCGCGACATCTTCCCGGTGCTGACTCCGCTTGCCGTCGATCCGGGGCACCCGTTCCCGTACATCTCCAACCTGTCGCTGAACCTCGGCGTGATCGTGACCGACGGCAGCGACGGGGAGCAGCGCTTCGCCCGGGTGAAGGTGCCGCCGCTGCTGTCGCGTTTCGTGAGGGTGGGGAAGGGGTTGCGCTTCGTGCCTCTCGAGCACGTGATCGCCGCCAACCTCGACCACCTCTTCCCTGAGATGACCTTCGGAGGGCGCTACGTCTTCCGGGTGACGCGCAACGCTGACTTGGCGCTCGAGGAAGACGAGGCGGACGACCTCCTCGCCGCCGTCGAGCTCGAGCTGCGCCGGCGCCGCTTCGGCCGCGCGGTCCGCCTCGAGATCGAGGCGGCTATGCCGACCGAGATCCGGGAGCTGCTTGTGACCGAGCTCGAGCTCACGTCGGGCGACGTGTACGAGTCGTCGGCGCCTGTGGACCTGAGCCAGCTCTGGGCTATTCACGCCATCGACCGCCCCGACCTGCACGACGCACCCTGGGTACCGCGGACTCCGCCGCGGTTGGCGACGGCCGCCGACGAATCCGTCGACCTGTTCGCCGTCCTGCGGGAGCGGGACGTGCTCGTCCACCACCCCTACGACTCGTTCACGACGTCGGTCGAGGCCTTCATCAGCCAGGCAGCAGACGACCCGGCCGTCTATGCCATCAAGCAGACGCTGTACCGTACCTCGGAGGACACCAACATCATCGCCGCCCTCGTTCGGGCAGCCGAACGGGGCAAACAGGTTGCGGCCCTCGTCGAGGTGAAGGCGCGTTTCGACGAGCGGGCGAACATCTACTGGGCACGCCAGCTCGAGCAGGCCGGGGTGCACGTCGTCTACGGCCTCGTCGGTCTGAAGACGCACTCCAAGACCTGCCTCGTCGTGAGGCGCGAAGAGGACGGCTTGCGCCGTTACTGCCACATCGGAACCGGCAACTACAACTCCGACACGGCTGGTGTGTACGAGGACCTCGGCCTCCTCACTGCGGATGCCGACTTCGGGGAGGACCTGACGAACCTGTTCAACTACCTGACGGGTTTCGGGCGGCAACCTGCCTTCCGACGGATCGTGGCGTCACCGCACGGCGTGCGCGCCTGGTGCCTGAGCGAGATCGAGAGAGAGGCCGCCGCCGGTGAGGCAGGCCTCATCACCATCAAGGTCAACGGCCTCACCGACCCGCAGCTCATCGATGCGCTCTACCGCGCCTCGGAGGCGGGTACCAAGATCGATCTCGTCGTCCGCGGCCTCTGCGGCTTGCGCCCCGGGGTCCCCGGGCTGTCCGAGAACATCACCGTGCGGTCGATCGTCGGCCGGTTCCTCGAGCACTCGCGCATCTACCGCTTCGGCCGGCCGAGCTCCGAGAGCGGTGTCGGGCCCTCCGGCCGACGTGGTGGCGCCGGCGACGGGAGGCGATCTAGCGCCGGCGGCGACGAAGCCCGTTACTTCATCGGCTCGGCCGACCTGATGGAGCGCAACCTCGACCGTCGTGTCGAGGTGCTCGCACCTGTCATCGACCCGGAACTGCGTAGCAGGTTGGACGAGACGCTCGAGCTCAACCTCACCGACGACGTCTCCACCTGGGCGCTCGGTCCCACCGGCAAGTGGCACCGCGTTCCCCGCGTCCGGGGTATCAGCACGCAGAAACGACTTCAGGAGCTGGCCGTGGGGCGCTCCCGCAAGCGCCGCAGCTCCGAGATGCACGGCTAGGCACGGGGCGGCACGGTGCGGATCGCCGCTCTCGACCTCGGCACCAACTCGTTCCACCTTCTCGTCGTCGCCACCCGGCCCGATGGCAGCTTCGTGCCCCTCGTGCGTGAGAAAGAGATGCTCCGCCTCGGTGACGTCGTCGCCCTGAACGGGGTGATCACCGACGAGGCGCTCGCGGCCGCCATCGAGGTCGTGCGGCGCTTCCGCGCCATCGCCGAGTCGAACGGCGCCGACGAGCTCCTCGCCTACGGCACGGCCGCCTTGCGGGAGGCGACCAACGGTGCCGCCGCCGTCGAGGCCCTCGAGCAAGCAACAGGCGTGCGCGTAAAGGTGATCAACGGCATCAAGGAAGCCCAGCTCATCTTCGAAGCCGTGCGCGCCAGCGTGCTCATCGACCCCGGCCCGGCGCTGTGTGCCGACCTCGGCGGCGGGAGCCTGGAGCTGTCCGTCGGGGACCGCGCCGGCTTGCTGTACGCCACCAGCCTCCACCTGGGCGTCGGGCGGCTCACTGCCGAGCTCGTCCGCTCGGACCCACCCACCGGCAAGGATCGGGGGCGGCTGCGGCGCCGGGTCGAGGAGGACCTGGCCGCCGTCCTGCCCGAGCTCATCGACGAAGGCCCGCAACAGCTGATCGGATCGTCGGGGACGCTGTGCGCCATCGTGCGGGCATCGGTGGCGCTGCGGGACGGCATCGTGCCTCCGGTGCTCAACCAGCTGAGCGTGTCCGCCAAGGAGGTCGCTGACTTCGCCGACCTCGTCTTCTCGCTCGACTCGGCCGACCGGGCGCGCCTGCCCGGCATCGATGCCCACCGTGCCGAGCTGCTGCCGGCAGGTGTCACGGTGGCGGAAGTCTTGATGGAGGAGACGGGTTTCCTGGAGCTGACGGCGAGCGAGTGGGCGCTGCGAGAGGGGATGGTGCTCTCGGCCATCGGCAAGCATGACCGTGCCGATCTGGGTGGCGACCCGAGGGCGATCCGCCGGGCCTCGGTGCTGTCGCTCTGCCGGCGGTCGAACTGGCGCGAAGCGCATAGCGAGATCGTCTCCCGGCTGGCCGGCGAGCTCTTCGACGCCACCGCCAGCCTGCACCGCCTGGGCCCGCACGATCGCGAGCTGCTCGAGCTGGCCGCCCTCCTGCACGACATCGGCGAGCACGTCAGCCGCGACGGTCACGGGCGCCATACCGCCTACCTGGTCGAGAACGGCGGATTGCGTGGGTTCTCCCCCGACGAGATCCTCATGCTCTCGTGCCTCGGGCGCTATCACACGCGGGGCCGGCCACGCGAGTCCTTCAACGCCTGGGTGTCGCTCTCCTCGGCCGACAAGGCGAGGTGCCTCTCGCTGCTGTCGCTCCTGCGGATCGCCGACGGTTTCGACGTGTCACATGCGTCTCTCGTCTTCGACATCGATGCCGAGGTCCGTGCGGACTCCGTGCAGCTCGTGGCTCGCTGCCGGGGAGACGCCGAGCTCGAGCAGTGGATGTTCCAACGTAAGAAGGGGCTCTTCGAGGAGCTCTTCGGGCGGACGCTCACTCTTCGATGCGTCTCCGCCGGCCACGACGAATTCGAGCCCTTGGCGGCCGGCAGCACCGGCCTCGGATGATCCTCGAGCGTTTTCGGCTCGACGGACGCGCCGCCATCGTGACGGGCGCCGGGCGCGGCTTGGGAGCCGCCACCGCCCTGGCGCTCGCCGAGGCGGGCGCCGACGTCGTGATCGCCGCCAGGACAGCCGGTGAGCTCGAGGAGGTGGCCGAGCAGGTGCGGGCCTTCGGCCGTCACGCCGAGGTGGTGACGGCCGATCTGTCTGACCTCGACGCTGTCGGCGAGTTGGCGGGCGTCGCCGCCCTGCGGTTCGGGCGCGTGGACATCGTCGTGAACAACGTCGGCGGCTGGATGCCGAGGGCGTGGCTCGAGACGTCGCCGGGCAACCTCGAACGGGCGTTTCACTTCAACGTCGCCACCGCCCATGCGCTCACACGTGCCGCTGCGCCCATGATGTTGCAGTCGGGCGGGGGCGCCGTCGTGAGCATCTCCTCGGCGATGGGCCGCTTGGCGAACCGTGGTTACGTCGCCTACGGCACGGCGAAGGCGGCCCTCGCCCACTGGACCCGTTTGACCGCCCGCGACCTGGCACCCCGCATCCGCGTGAACGCCGTCGCCGTCGGGTCGGCCGCGACCTCCGCCCTCGACATCGTCGTGCAGGACGACGCCCTCCGGCAGGCGATCGAGGTGGCGACGCCACTGCGTCGCATCGGTGACGCGAGCGAGATCGCCGCCGCCGTGCTCTTCCTCGCCTCGCCGGCGGCGTCGTTCATCACCGGGAAGATCCTCGAGGTCGACGGCGGTGCAGAGCAGGGGACGCTCGATCTCGGGTTTCCCGATCTCTAGTCCGATGTGGTCAGAAGACCGCGCGAAGCCACCCTTAAGCTGGGCCTCGGAGGACGGCGCGAGTCACTCGAAGGCCGTGACCTGAGCCGTCGGAATCGGAGGGGAGATGGCCAAGTTCGGCGATGGAGGCGAGCTCGTCAACTGCAGCTTCTGTGGCAAATCGCACAAACAGGTCAAGAAGCTCATCGCCGGCCCTGGCGTCTACATCTGCGACGAGTGCACCGAGCTGTGCAGCGGCATCCTTGCGGGCGAAGCCGCAACGAGTTCCTCGCCGTCGCCTTGGCGATTGCGGACCGCGGAATGGGCGCAGCAGGACGCATCCGAGCCCTTGGTGGGCCAAGATCCGCCGGGACAGACGGAACCCGGCCGCGATCATCGGTCAATCGGTGAAGTTCGAGCGCTTCTGCGTGACGAGTTCCCGGACGTCACGATCTCGAAGCTTCGCTTTCTCGAGAGCCGAGGTCTATCGGTTCCCACCCGCACGCCATCGGGATACCGGACGTTCTCCGACGGCGACATCGATCGGATCAGAAGGGTTCTCCGCCAGCAGATGCAGGAATCCCTACCCCCCCGAGTCATCAAAGCCCGCTTACGCCAGCAGCAAGGCCCTCTTGAAAGGATGGTCGGCGAGGTTTGGTCCGCCGAGGTGGTGCGCGCTGGGAGAGGACCCAGGGTGTACGCCGAGGCCCACGAACGGCTGGTGGAGCTGGCGGCGGCACACGGCGCCGAACTCGACGATGGTGAGTTCACCGTCATGTCGGTCACGACCGAGGAGGGTCCCGGGCTCCGCTTTGTCGTCCGGCATCTCGAACACGGCTCCACCCTGGGCTCGGGCGACCTGTGAGATTCCGAACGGCGACGAGACGCCGGGTTGAGGCGGGGACGGCGAGGCGGGGGCTAGGACGGTGAGACGCCGCCCGGGGCACCGTCCTCAGCGCCCGGGGCGCTCGCGTGCAGCTCCTGACGAAGGAAGAGGCGCAGCCCGGGACCGCCGTCGGTATCGACCGAGCTGACGTCGAGGCGGCCGGCGTCGAGCTCGACGCCGAGCTCCGCAACCAGGTTCGCCAGCCGCCCATGGGCCTCTGCGAAGACCTCCGGCCCTCGTCCCCGGCGGACGACCTCGACCGTCACCACGTCCCCGATGGTGACAAGCTGGAACGGCAGCCGGCCCGTGCGGCCCACCCTCATCCCCGGGTGAGACTGCGGATCGCGCCCCTGGTAGCCCCCGAGCTGCTCGATGACCGCTTGGCGGACCTTGACAAGGTCGGCGCCGAGGCGGATGAGCACCTGCGCAGCGACTCCCTGGCCCTCCCGAACGAGCCCGAGCAAGATGTGCTCGGTGCCGATGTAGTTGTGACCGAGCTGTAGCGCCTCCCGCAGTGCCAGCTCGAGCACCTTCTTCGCCCGCGGCGTGAAGGGTGGGGAGCCGGTCGGAACGCTGCCTGCCTGCCCGATGATCTCCTCGACCTCCCGACGCACCGCTTCGAGCGAGATCTCGAGTGACTCGAGCGCCTTGGCTGCGAGACCCTCGCCCTCGGCGATGAGACCGAGGAGCAGGTGCTCGGTACCGATGAAGCTGTGGTTGAGGAGGCGCGCCTCCTCTTGCGCGAGAACGAGGACTCTTCTCGCTCTATCGGTGAAGCGCTCGAACACGGCCTGAGTCTCGCGCGCCGCAGAGCGGTCGCTCTCTGCCCGGACAGGCTTCCGACGAGACATCCTTGTCAGGTATGGTGACGGCACGGCGCCGAGGTTGCGCGCCACGACGCTTCGTACGGAGGTCTGATGCTCGACTACGCCATCACCGGGGGCACTGTCGTGGATGGCACCGGAGCGCCGGGCTTCCTTGGCGACGTGGGAATCAGAGATGGGCGGATCGCCGAGATCGTGGCGGCCGGTGCGGCCGGCGGAGGTTCCCTCGGCGAGCCCGCAGCCAGCACCTTCGACGCCGAGGGTCTCATGGTGGCACCCGGCATCGTGGACGTTCATACCCACTACGACGCCCAGCTCTACTGGGATCCGTATGCCACGCCGTCGAACCTGCACGGAGTCACCACGGTCTTCGGCGGGAACTGCGGTTTCACCTTGGCACCGTTACGCGCCGAGGACGGCGACTACATCCGGCGGATGATGGCCCGCGTCGAGGGTATGGCCATCCCCGCACTCGAGGCCGGCGCACCATGGGACTGGGAGTCCTTCGGCGAGTACCTCGACGGCCTGGAGGGTCGGGTGGGGGTGAACGCCGGGTTTCTTGTCGGGCACTGCGCCCTGCGGCGATACGTGATGGGGCCCGACGCCGTCGAACGGGAGGCGACCGAGCACGAAGTGGCCGAGATGGTGGAGGTCCTGCACGAGTCGATCACCGCCGGCGGGCTCGGGCTCTCCACGACACGGTCGTCGACCCACATGGACGGCGACGAGCGTCCCGTCGCCAGCCGGTTGGCGTCGGAGGACGAACTGGTCGCGCTGTGCACCGCCGTGGGCGCGCACGACGGCACGACGCTGGAGGGGATCGTGGAGGGGTGCCTGCGCGGCTTCAGCGACGAGGAGGCGAACCTGCTCGCCCGCGTGAGCGCGGCCGCCAACCGGCCCATCAACTGGAACGTCCTCACGGTGACGGGACGCCATCGGGACAAGGCGTTGCACCAGCTGCTGCCGTCGCGGCGGGCGAGGGAGGTGGGGGGCCGGGTGATCGCCCTCATGATGCCCGTGCACGCCGAGATGAACATGAGCCTGGGGACCTTCTGCGCCCTCTGGCTCATCCCGGGGTGGTCAGCCACGCTCTCGCTTCCCTTCGAGAAGAAGGCGGCTGCGCTTCGCGACCCGGCCAGACGCGAGGAGATGCTCGGCAAAGCCAAGGGCACGCCCTTCTCCCGCCTCACGCACTTCGCCACCTACCACATCGGCGACACCGGCAACCCGGCGAACGCCGATCTCGAGGGGCGCATGGTGGGCGACATCGCTCGCGAGCGGGGACAGGACCCTTTCGAGTGCCTGTGCGAGATCGCCATCGCCGATGAGTTCCGCACGGTACTTTGGCCCACACCTGGCGACGACGGCGACGACGACTGGGCCTTACGCCGCGAACTGTGGGACGACCCCGACGTCATGCTCGGGGGCTCGGACGCCGGCGCTCACCTCGATCGCATGATGGGATCGTCCTACCCGACCCGCTTCCTCGCCGACTGCCTGCGGGGTCGCCAGCTTGTGCCCCTCGAGCGGGCGGTGCAGATGATGACCGATATCCCTGCTCAGCTGTACGGCCTGCGTGAGCGCGGACGGCTCGAGCCCGGCTTCCACGCCGACGTGTTCGTTTTCGACCCCGAGACGGTCAGCTCCGGACCAGCGAGGCGAGTCTGGGATCTTCCGGGAAACTCCCTCCGGTTGACAGCGAGCTCGACGGGCGTCCGGCAGGTGCTCGTGAACGGCGTCGTCACCGTGGCCGACGGGGAGTCCACCGGGGCGTTGCCCGGCACCGTGTTGCGGTCGGGACGCGACACCCAGACGTTCGCCGCCCGCTAGCAGAGGAGTTCTGCGATGGCCGATTCGAGCGACATTCCCCGCATCATCTCCGTCGACGACCATGTCGTCGAACCGCCCGACCTGTGGCAGTCACGCCTGCCGGCGAAGTACCTCGACCGCGCCCCCCGCGTGCTCCGCCTGAAGGGACGCCTCGGGGGTGGTGGCACGGGTGGCCGCTCCGTCGGCTTCACGGTGACGGAGGACGGCCAGTGGTGCGACGTCTGGCACTACGACGATCTCGTCACGCCGTTCCTGATGCTGTCGGCGGCGGTGGGTTTCGAGGAGGTCGGGTTCAACCTGACGACCTTCGACGAGATCCGCCCCGGCGCCTGGAAGCAGGCGGAACGCCTCGCCGACATGGATGCCAACCACGTCGACGCCGCCGTCTGCTTCCCGAACACGATCCCGCGCTTTTGCGGGCAAGCGTTCTACGAGCGGGAGGACAAGGAGCTCGCCGGCCTGTGCGTGCAGGCCTACAACGACTGGATGATCGACGAGTGGTGCGCCGGGGCGGCCGCCGGCAAGCTCATCCCGCTCACGATGGTGCAGCTGTGGGATCCGCAGCTGGCGGCTGCCGAGATCCGGCGATGCGCCGGCAAGGGCAGCCACGCCATCACGTTTCCGGAGAACCCGTTCCCGCTCGGCCTGCCCTCGATCCACGACAGGTCCCGCCACTGGGACCCGGTCTACCGGGCGTGCGAAGAAACCGACACCGTCTTGTGCATGCACATCGGCTCCTCCTCCCGCATGCCGTCGACGTCGCCAGACGCACCCTTCATCGTCTCGTCGGTGCTGACGTTCCAGAACGCCATGGGCTCGATGGTCGACTACCTGTTCTCAGGCATCCTCACGCGCTTTCCTCGGCTCACCATCGCCTACGCCGAGGGACAGGTCGGGTGGATGCCCTACATCCTCGAGCGGGCGGACAAGCTCTGGGAGGAGAGGTCTGACAATTCCTTCGGGACGGCACTCCCGAACCCACCTTCGTCGTATGTGGCAGGGCGCATCTATGGCTGCCTCTTCGACGACGAGACCGGGTTGAAGAACCGCGACGTGGTCGGCATGTCGCAAATCTGCTTCGAGACGGACTACCCGCACGCCGACTCGACCTTCCCCGAGTCGAAGGCCGTGCTGGCGAAGATCGCTACTGACGCTGGGTTGTCCGGCGACGAGCTGTACGCCCTCGCCCGCGGCAATGCCATCAGGGCCTTCGGTCTCGAACGGTTCGGCATCACCGAGTGAGCAGGTGACGACGAGCGACCGGCGACCGCCGCAGCCGGACGCCGCCGGCCGGCACGATGACGTCGTCGAGAGAGGCGGGGCGGACTCGATCGAGGACGTCTTCTCGGCAGTGGAGGCGTCGGTGGCCCTCGTCGAAGTTGACGTCGGCGGGGGCAGAGCCTGGCAGGGGCCGAACGTCCTCTTGCCGGGGTACCGCCGTCTCTTCGGCGGCCAGCTGCTGGCGCAGGCGATCGCGGCGGCCACTGTGTCGGGTGGCGCTGCCGGCAAGGTCGCACGCTCTTTGCACCTGGTGTTCATCGCCGAAGGCCGCACCGACTCGCCCGTCTCGTGGTCCGTAGAGGCTGTGCACGACGGGCGGACGTTCGCGACTCGCGCCGTCGTCGCCCGCCAGGGGGAGCGGGTGATCGCCACCGGCGTCGTCTCCCTGCACGCCCCGGACACGGGCGACCATGTGCTCGAGCACTCCATCGCGCCCGTCGCCGTACCCATGGCGGCCGAGGTCGCCGCGGCCGCTCAGCTTGGTGCCATGGCCTTCGAAACCCGCCCCGTTCTCTCTCCCGCAGTCTTCTCCCGAGGCGTCGGGTCCGAGCCGAGGCCGTTCTGGGTGGGTGAAAGGGACGTATTTGGGCCAAATCACCACCCAGAACGACCGATGGAGCCTGCCGTAGCCGCCGAGGTCACCTCCGGGGCGCTCGACGGGCTCGCCGTCGGACCACCCGAGCTGGCGGCCTGGATGCGTGCGCCCCGGTCGCCGCGCCGCGGCACCGACCAGCTTGTTCATCAGGAGCTCCTCGCCTACGCATCCGACCTGACGATGATGGTGGCGGCCATGCGACCGCACGAAGGCATCGGGTTCGGCTCGCCCCTCGTGCAGGCGTCGGCCGTCACGAGCCATACGATCTCCTTCCACCGTCCGCTGAGGGTGGACGAGTGGCTGCTCTTCGCGCAGGAGTCGCCGACCGCTGCCGGCGGTCGCGCCTACATCCGGGGCGATTGGTTCGACGACACGGGCAGGGTCGTCGCATCCTGCGCACAGGAGGTTCTCATCCGGGTCGCAGGGCCAGACGGCTGATGGGCGACTGGCCCCTCACCGTCGCCGCCAGGTCTTCGCGCACGCACGGGCGGCGAACACTCGCCAGGCTGCTCGAGGCCGCCGAGTCGGAGTTGGGCGCTCACGGGTATCACGGCGCTCGCATGGCCCGCATCGCCAAGGCGGCCGGTGTCGCCCACGGCACGCTCTACGTCTACTTCAAGGACAAAGACGATCTCCTCGCCGCTCTCCAGCTCGATGTCGACGCCGAGCTGCGGGCGGCCTTGCTGGCGATGCCGGACCTGAGCCACAGCGCGGCGGGCGCAACGGAGCTGCAGCGATGGTCCGAGTCGGTGTGCCGAGTCTGCCAGCGCCACGGCGCCGTCCTGCAGGCGCTCGCCGAGGCGCTCAACGAGGACGAGCACAGCCCTGCTGGTCGCGCAGCCCTGCGGAGCATGCGGGTGACGACCGGGCACATGGCCGATCGCCTCCGGGCAGCCTGCGGCGAGTCGCCCGAGTTCGACCCCGAGATCGCCGCCCTCTGCCTGTTCGCACTCGTCGAAGGAGGCAACCGAGCGGTCTTCCGGGGCGAGCTCGAGGCCACCGAGGCGGAGCTGGCGAGGGAGATCGCTCGTTTCGTGCAGCAGGTCGCCCGACGGGTCTGAGGCCGCCCGATGCGCCCCGGGCTTCGGCGGCGTGCCAGGCTGTCTCCCGATGGCCGCCAGACCCGATCAGTTGCTCCGCCAGAGCCTCGACGGCCGTGTGCACGCCAGGCTCGGCCACCGTCGACGCACCCTGCAGGTCTACAGGGAGCCGGCCGGGGATCCAGGCTGGTTCGGGCCCGAATCGATCACGTGGAAGGTGCACGCCCGCCTCGGCCCCATGCTCGTCGGCGGCATCTCGGCCCTCATGCTGCAGACGCTCCACCCGCTCGTCGTCCAGGGCGTCGCCGACCACTCGAACTACCGGGAAGACCCGCTGGGTCGGTTGCAGCGGACGGCTGACTTCATCGCCCTCACGACGTATGGCTCAGGCGCCCTGGCGGCACGGGCGGCCCAGGAGGTACGGACGATCCACGGCCGAGTGAGGGGCACGACGGCGAACGGGCAGGCCTACCGCGCCACCGACCCGGCGTTGTTGACGTACGTGCACGTGACGGAGGTGTGGAGTTTCCTGCGGGCCTACCAGCGCTACTCGCAACACCCGCTGTTGGCGAGCGAGAAGAACCAATACCTGTCAGAGGTGTCGATCGTCGCTCGCCGCCTCGGCGCCGTCTCGGTGCCCGAGAGCGTGGACGAGGTGCGGGCGTACCTGCGCGAGCTTCGGCCGCAGCTCGGGCGAGGCCCGGAGGCGGAGAGGATCGTGCGCTTCCTCGTGCTGCCGCCGGCGGGAGCCTCCGTCTTGGAGCGGGCTGCCCATCGGACCATCGTCGAGGCCGGCATTGACCTTCTGCCGTCCTTCGCCCGCCGGGAGCTCGGCTTCCTGCGGCCCGTCGGCCTCCGCCTGATGGCCGTGCGGCCGGCCGCGACGGTCCTCAGTCAGGCCCTGCATTGGTCGGTCGGCGAGGCGCCCATGCTGCGGGAGGCGAGCGAGCGTGCCCGCAAAGAGGTGCCTACGAGCTGAGGGGGCGCCTCAGGCGCCGAAGAGGTGGAACACCCGGTCGAGCGACCACGCCTGGTTGGCCTGGGCGAAGATGCAGACGATCGAGATGAGCGCCATCATCGAGTTCTGGCCCTGCTCAGCCCAGTCGTTGATCATGAGCACGAAGTACAAGATGTTGAGCAGCAGGCCGCCGGCTAGGGCGATGGGCGTGAGCAAGCCGAGTGTCACGCCGAGGCCGATGGCGAGCTCGGAGAACACCACGATGTAGGCCATCGCCTTCGGGTGGGGCGCTACGACCCTCGAGAACCCGGTCTTCACAAAGCCCCATTTGTGCTTGTCCGCCACCGACTTCGCCCAGGCGATACCGGAACCTCGCTGCAACCACGCCTTCTTGTCCTTGTGCCGGAAGCTCTCGAGCCACCACAGCCCGAGCCCGATGCGCAGGATCGCCAGCCACTGCGGGGCGCACAGCCCGAGCGAGCGCGTCGGGAACACCTCGGCGAGGAGCGACTGCGTCATCGGGCGACCTCCGCCAGCAGCACGTCGGGCGAGCCGAGCGTGACCGACCATTCGAGCGCCCGCTTCACGTACAGGTGCGCTGCGCACTCCTCCGTGAAACCCATGCCCCCGTGGTTCTGCACGTTGTCGTGAGCCGACACGACGGCGTATTCCGAGGCGAGCGCTTTCGCCGAGGCGGCCAGGCGGTGGGCCTCGGGCGCCTGCGCGTCGAGGGAGAGTGCCGCCAGCCACAAGAGCGAGCCGGCCGCCTCCGCGCGCACGGCCATGTCGGCGCAGCGGTGCTTGACGGCTTGAAAGGCACCGATCGGTTTGCCGAACTGCTCGCGCGAGAGCGCATAGGTGACGGACATGTCCCGCACCGCCTCGAGGACGCCGACAAGGAGGGCGGCAGCAAGCAAGCGACCTCGGGAGGCGACGCGGGCGGCCCGCTCGCCGGCTGGGAGGGCGACTTCGGTGGCGACGCCCTCCAGGTCCGCCAGGGCGACCGCCACGGAGGGATCGGGTGCCGGCAGTGCCCGGGCGACAGCTCGCACCGGCGCAGCCGGCGCGAGGGCGACACCGTCGGGCGCCAGGCAGGTGACGTAGTCGGCGCCGTCGGCCTCGAGCACCCGGAAGCGCCCCCGCAGGCAGGCTTGGCCGGCGACGGCGGCCGAGGCGTCGTGCCAGGGTTCTGCCAGGCCGGCTGTCGTTTCGCCCGCCATGAGCGAACCGGCGAGATCGTCCCGCCCGCCGGCAAGGGCGACCGCGATCCCGAGGGAGGTGCCCAGCAGCGGGCCCGACGCCAAGGCGCGCCCGAGCTCGCGGAACAGCAGCGCCTGGTCGGCGGTGGATCCGGCAGACCCTCCTCGGGCGGTTGGCACGCCGATGGCGAACCAGCCGAGCCCTGCCATCTGCGCCCAGCGGGCCTCGAGGCCCGCCTCACGAGCGGCCGCCGGCGGGCCGTCCACGGGCGCGCCGGCCGCCAGCAGTCGGGCGGCCGCGGCCACCAGCTCCTCCTGCTCCGGCGTCGGGAGGAGGTTCATCGGGGGAGCCCGAGGACGCGCTCGCCGATGATGTTGCGCTGGATGTCCTTCGAGCCGGCGGCGATCGTCGCCTGCAAGCTCCAGAGGTACTCCTGCGCCCAGCTACGCCGGCGAGCGGGCGCGTCCACGACGCCGGCACTGTCGGGGCCGACGATGTCGAGGGCGAGCTTGGCGACGCGCTGTTCCAGCTCGCCGAAGAGAACACGGATCATTGAAGCCTCCGGTCCTGGCTGCGACTGGGTGGACGAGCGTGACACGGCCGCCAGCGTCATGGCTCTCAGGGCCGCCACCTCCGATCGCGCCCGACCGAGCCGGCGGGCGATCTCGTCGTCCAGAATGGCCGGCCGCCGGCCGTCCGGCCCGACGACGTGGCGGGCGACCTCGATCAGTTCGGTGACCGTCTGGTCGAGGCTCACCTGCTCGGCCATAAAGGCCGTGCCCCGCTCGAACGACAGTGTCGACATGGCGACGGACCAACCGTCGTTGAGGTCACCGACGACATTGGCGAGGGGGACGCGCACCTCGTCGTAGAAGACCTCGCAGAATTCGGACACGCCGACGAGCGTGCGGATGGGGCGGACCTCGATCCCAGGAGAGCGCATGTCACAGATGACCCAGGTGATGCCCCGATGACGCGGCGCGTGCGGGTCGGTGCGGACGAGCAGCTCCTGGTAGGTGGCCACATCGGCGTAGCTCGTCCAGATCTTCTGCCCGTTGACGACGAGGTGGTCGCCGTCGACCGTGCCCCGTGTCCGCAGGCCGGCCAGGTCGGAGCCCGCCGCCGGCTCCGAGAAGCCCTGGCACCACGTCAGCTCACCTTTCAGTATCGGAGGGAGGTGCTCCGCCTTCTGGGCGGCTGAGCCCCGCAGGATCAGGGTCGGGCCGGCGTGCCGCAAGCCGACAAAGCACGCCCGCGGCTGCGGCGCCCCCGCCAAGGCGTACTCCTCGTACCAGATGAGCTGCTCGGCGAGCGACAGACCGAGCCCTCCGTACTCGACCGGCCAGGACACACCTGCCCAGCCGGCCTCGAACTGCAGCCGCTGCCAGGCGAGCTCGAACTCCTGGGCGCCTCGGGGGTCCTCGGGTGGATCCTCCCGCGGTGCGTGCTCTGCCAGCCACGTGCGTGCTCGCTCACGAAAGTCTCGCTCGGCGGGGGACACGTCCAGGTTCATGGGCGAGACACATCTATCAGGTATGGTGCCGACGGGCAAAGAGCAGGCGGGCACGGCAGGCGGGCGACGAGGAGGTTGCGCGTGGGGGAGTACCGATGGCTCACGTGGGAGCCGCTCGACGAGGGCACGATTGTCCGGATCCTCCTCAATCGGCCGGAGACGCGCAACGCCCAGAGCCGAGGGATGCTCGTCGAGCTCGGCGAGGCGTTCCGGGAAGCCGAAACCGACGACAAAGTACGCGTCGTCATCCTGGGCGGCGCCGGGAAGATGTTCTCCTCCGGCCACGACATGGGCTCCAAGGAGGCTATGGAGGAGTACAACGGACCGAACCGGCACCCGACGGCGATGGGCGACGGCGCCACGCGCGAGGGCCTGGAGCGCCGCATGCTGCCGGAGTGGCACTACTTCTTCGAGAACACCCGTCGTTGGCGTGACCTTCGCAAGATCACGATCGCCCAGGTGCACGGCCCCGTGTACGCCGCCGGTCTCATGTTGATGTGGGCGTGCGACCTCATCTGCGCGGCCGATGACGTCACCTTCGCTGACGTCACGGGCGCTCGACTCGGCATGTGCGGTGTCGAGTACTTCGCCCATCCGTGGGAGTTCGGGCCTCGCAAGACGAAAGAGCTCATGCTGACGGGCGACTCGATCGACGTCGAGGAGGCCTTCCGCCTAGGCATGGTCAACAAAGTCTTCCCGGCGGGTGCCCTCGCCGACCAGACCCTCGCTTTCGCCCGTCGCGTGGCCAAGCTCCCGACGGTGACGGCACTGCTGGTGAAAGAGGCGGTGAACCAGAGCCAGGACAGCATGGGCTTTCACAACGCTCTCAACGCCTGCTTCAGCTTGCACCAGCTGAACCACGCCCATTGGGCCGAGCTCACCGGCGGTTGGGTCGGGACGCCTGAATACGGCGTGCCCGCATGGGGCAGTGCGCCTCCGGTGCAGCCGGCACGGCGCGACGAGCCTTAGCCGATTCCGGAGGGCGACGAGTCTCAGCCGATTCCGGAGGGCGCCGAGGCGCTCGCCGTGAGCCCGAGCAGGTTTCGCATGTTGGCGCCCATGATCGCCTCGATGTCGGCGGCCGGCAGGTCGGCGATCTCCTCGACGTAGGAAAGCG